>Ga0307992_1002188_pt1 | contig 11255 bp, 8 predicted proteins | sample EllFjometagen133_FD_203162 | JGI IMG/M metagenome (GOLD analysis project Ga0307992, IMG submission 203162) | Marine microbial communities from Ellis Fjord, Antarctic Ocean - #133 | ecosystem: Environmental > Aquatic > Marine > Unclassified | place: Southern Ocean | collected 2014-10-08
GCGAATGGCGGGAACAGCACTCTGACTTTAAGTATTTTCTTTCAGAACACATTACCAGACGGAGCAGACGGAAAGCTTTTAGGATTTAGTGTGGATGCTGATACGGATATGTCTTTAGTAACCGTAGGGTCCCACTTTAGCTCAACCAGTGCTTTAACTGCGTTACCGGAAGTGGCGGTAGTGGCAACTGCATTTAAAGTTGAAGGAACATCCGCAATGAATGCAGGAGATACCAATGCTTTAACAATAACCGCAATTGATGCTAATGGCAATACTGATGTAGATTATACTGGAGATAAGGCCTTAGTATTTAGAGAGGCATTAGTATCCTCGGAAGGTGATTCTCCTACATGTACAAACTTTGCGTTCAGTCCAAGTCCGGTTAATTTTGGATTATCCACATCAACTTCATTTGCGCTGGGAGTTAATTCCTCCCCCTCAAATATGGTTTTATATACAGCAGAAACAGCATTAATTCAAGTTACGGATGGGACAAATGATACAGCGGTTGCAGATGCACTACAAGTAGTTGTTAGCGGCGGGGTTGCGAGTCAGTTAGCTTGGGGTACGGAACCAGAATACCATATCGTAGCTAATGCGCCATGGAAACCGTTTACCGTTAATGTTACTGATGCTTATGGAAACGTAGCATCAAGCAATACTACTGTTAATTTAACCATAAGGGATGGTAGCTTAGCTGCATCTGGAGATGACTCTGCTGTAGTACTTTATGGAGTAGCGACATTTTATAGTTTTGCGGTAACGTGCTCAACCTATCAAAATGCAGCAGTATATTTAACTGCATCAGCTACAGGAGTAAGCGCTACAAATGAAATTGGACCAATTTATGTTGACAGTTCATATAATGTTACAATTAATGTGACTGATTATACCAGTGCTACGCATCTATCGGATGTTTCAGTAGAAATCAATAATTCAAGCGGTGTTACTTTACAGGGATATCCAATGGTCGCTAATAGTCCGTTTGAAAATCTATCCATTGAATACGGCAGCTATACCTTAGTTTTATCTAAAGAAAAATATATGGAAGAAAGTGCTGCTAAGGTAGCCGGATATATGAGTGATGGCGCAGATGGAACATACGATAATATAATTACTTGGGATATTATTGTAACTTCCTTAGCTGAAGCAACTGCAGATTATAGTGTGCAAACTGGTTTTGTTTATGATGAATCCAGTGATAAGATGACCATGCGTATGTGGCTAGAACGTAGAGGAAAACTAATCCTGGGTGATACTGTAAACACTTTGGGTATAGGGACTGTAAAAATTTATGATGATTCTTCTGAATCCTGGTTTGAGCCGATTAGTTTTGCGGCGCCGGGAAGTGAAGGAATTTATTTTAAACAGATTCTTGATATTACAGCCTCTGGCGGTGAAATTGATTTAGTTGCGGGTAATACTTATTTTGCTAACTGTACTTTAGGTTACGGCGGGACCGATGGGGATGCACGCAGCTATTACAGCGGGGTTACTTTTGAGATCTCCATATCGGAAAGTTTGAAAGAAGTAACTGATGGTATCGCTACTTTAGCAGAAACAATTGTGCAGCAGACAGACTCAATTAAACGAGTTGTGGAAGAAGAAATTAAAGCAGCGATTGATCTAACCCTTGTGCCGAAAATCAACGAAGTTAAAACAGAAACAACAAAGATCTTGGCGGCAACCGGAGAGACTTCATTGCCGGATCAAATTACCACAGTACAAACAGCGGTTACTAATGAAATAAAACCGCATGTGCAATCCGGGATTTTAACCCGAGAATCAACTGTAAAAACCGGCGATACTGTGTCGATATCATATCGTACCTCTACAGGCCTATCTCCCACGATATCGATGTATAATCCTTCCGGCAGTTTAGTGATTAATAATCGAACGATGCGGGAATCCGGCTCAAGTGGGGTCTATAAATCTAGTGTGACTTTTAGTTCTATGTGGGGTAAAGGCGACTATATGATTGTTTGCTCGGAATCTTCTTATGGGACAGTGGATGCTTTAAATATTACGGTTGTGTCGCAGGATATCGAAGATCTCTCCGGACAAGTATCGGCAATCGTGGGAAATACCTCAGGTCTCGGGGGCCTAAAAGATGTGGCTGATTCTATGGGTACACAATTTAGTTTACTGGAAACAGTGATCGGTAATATTAGTACAGAAATGGCGACATCCACAGAAACAGGTATGGAGGGCACGAATGCTAAATTAGATACAGTTTATTCACAATTGACTGATTTGAGCGGCCAGATCCAGGAAATGGGCGCAACAGAAGAATATCCGGAAATGGATGGCGCTTTTGCGGTCGCCGAGGAACGTAAAGGAGATTTTAAGTATTTGAAAAATAAAGCACAAGAGTTAAAGGCGGTAATGGATATTTCCCGCAAGATATTAGATAACGTTGCGAATCAGCCGCTAACTCAAGTTTGGTATGAATTTAGATAATTAATTTGATTTAAAATCGGAGAGAGGCTGTTTAGGTTGATTTTGGATCGAACAGCCTGGAGCCCGGTTTTTTGCGGCAAGTTAAAATTTAATTGCTCCATAAAAATTAAGGTGTTATGATATTATAAGAATTGGCGTAGCTTAATAAAAATGCAGGGGGGGATTAAGGTGCTGCCGGTGAAAATATAATGATATTAGATATATGAATTTTTTAATCTGTGCCCTCTAAATTTAATAAAAATATTAAATTAAAAAAGGAGTAAGGGATGTTTTTAAGAAAACAAAACCAGGGGAAAAAACCAGGGGAATGGATTTTAGGTAGCATTTTTGTGGTTGCGTTTTTAGCGTGTATTTTTTATTTTTCCGATGTGATTTTCGCGCAGGAACAAGTAAATATAATAGTGATAAAAATAATGGGAGTTAATCCGTCTAAAGTGCAGGGTCAAAAACTTATATTGAAGACACATTTACCAAAAGAAGTTACCCCCGAAGATGTTTTAGATAAGGGGGATTTAGAAATTAGCTATGATACGGGAAAAAGCGCGTATTATGTTTACGGAGAATATGAGTTGGGGCCGGAAGAAACAATTGAACGAGAAGTGGAAATAAATAATATTTGGCAGATACCGGTAAGAGAGATAGAAAGCCTGCGCATTAAATCTGCGGAAACTGTAGCCTTATTGGAAAATACCGAGTTTAAAGAAAAGGCGGATTTTTTAAGGGACAGTATTGAGGCAAAATTATCCGAGATTGAAAACCGTCAAAAAGTTACGGCAACCAATCCCCAAAAACACATCTCTAATTTTAGAGACAATGTAACGTTATTAGAAGCGGCTAAAAGAGATTTAATGCTTTCGCGAGCGTTTGTTTCACAGGTAAAAGTATTGCCGACATTAACGATTTGGAAACTATTTTTTATTGTGGTGATCGTTCTTCTGGTTTTAGCGTCGAGTTTTTATTTTTTCTGGTTGAAGCAGTCTAAAGGGGTGGCACCGACAGTTATCGGAGAATCAGCGAAAGATGATATAACTCTAGAACAGCACACAGAAGAAGAGCAAGCAGAAGTTTCCGCCGATGATATTGAAAAGTTAATGGATGATCAATAGTAGTGACAAGTTATAAGTTGCGAGTTATGAGTTACGAGTGAAAAACAAGAAGTAAAAAGGTGAGCGGTTGCGAAGCCCGTATCGTCTCAAAAGACAACGGTGGCGGTTAAAAGAAAATAGCACCGTTGGTGCTATGGCTCATGGTTCATAGCTCAAAGCAAAAGAAAAACAAAAAAGCAGTAAGCTACAAGACGCAGGCTACAGTAGAAAGCAAAATTAAAATAATATTTAGGGGCGTAATAAATATTTCTTTTGACACAGATTAATCAAATAATATCCATTTTCTAAAGATAGGAGATCTTAGTGTTTAATAAAAAAAATATTCATATATATTTTTTTTCTTTTTTTATGTTTTTTATGTTTTTCCCTCAATCCGCGTTTTCCTGGTCTGATTCTTTAAATGTAAAAGAAGAGATTTGGTACGTCAAAAAAAGCCCGCATTTTTCTCTTTACTTTAAAGAAAACATCCCCGCAGTAAAAATAGACAGGTATTTAAAAACAGCCGAAGGATATTATGATTCAATTTGCAAAAAATTACATTTTAAAAAATTCAATTTTTGGACATGGCAAGATCGTTGTAAAATTTATGTTTATATCTTTCGCAAAGATTATACTGATAATACCAGCCGTCCGGAATGGTCGCGGGCCAGTGCTAATTTTAAAGAGCGGCGGATTGATGCTTTCTTGTCCGATAAAGGGTTTGAAACAACGCTGATCCCCCACGAAATGGGACATCTAATATTTAGAGAATTTACCGGGGGGAAAACTCCGTTACCGTTATGGCTTGAAGAAGGGGTGGCTTGTTTTGTCGAAGAAGAACAGTGTAGTCGTTTAAATTTTGCTAAAAAATTAGTTAAATCCAGCATATATATTCCTATGAAAAAATTGGCGGGACTGGATTCTGATACTATAGTTGTTCCTGAGTTATTTTATGCCCAGTCTGCGAGTATTGTGAACTATTTAATTACCGGATTTGATGAGTATAAATTTTTACAACTTTGTCAAGCGCTGAAAGATCGTAAAGGCTGGTGGCGGAGTTTACAGCAGATTTACGGGTTTGATGATTTTGATGATTTTGAATTAAAGTGGAAAACATATGTTCAAGGGGAAGAATAAGGCGGAATTATTAAGCTGAGGATAATTCTGAGGTTATTTTAACTTTACTTAGTATATAAACAGGAATATAATAATACAAAGTCCTTTTTTGCTTGATTTAAACAATAAAGGACATGATTTTAGCTTAAAAATCGCACAAAATTTAGGGATAAACGCTAGGGGTAGAGATTTATGAATGGAGTCGATATATTAATTGTTGAGGATCATCAGGATGCGGCCCGTGAATTAGAGGAGATTATCACGTCTTTAGGGTATAAATGTTGGGTTGCTGCGGATCCTCGGGAAGTAAAAGAGATGTTAAAAACAACTATTTATCCGGTTGTTTTGACTGAATTGCGCATGCCCCGGATAAATGGTGTTCAACTTACCCAATCTATCTTAAATGTTTCTCCGGCAACGAGTGTTTTAGTGATGACCGCTTCCTCATTTATTAGCTTTGCCGTAGAAGCGATGGAAGCCGGGGCCTATGGGTATATCACCAAGCCGTTTAATCCCGCAGAGATCAGGATTGTTGTGCAGCGAGCCATTGAAAAACATTCCATGATGCTTTCTAAGGATAAACAGGAATATTTAATGGGCCTTTCGACCAAAGACGGGCTGACCGGGGTCTATAATCGTCGCGTGCTTGATATCCAGCTAAAAAATAAGATTAGCATGTTAAGGACGGAAGTATATAAAAAATTTTCTATTTTGATGATTGATGTGGATGATTTTAAAAACTATAATGATACTAAAGGGCACCAGGCAGGCGATGAGTTGTTAAAAGAATTAGCTAAGCTATTTCAAGATACAGTGCGTGAAGGGGATATTGTGTTTCGTTACGGGGGAGAAGAGTTTTGTATTATGCTTGATGGTTCCAATAAAAAAGAAGCGATGATGATCGGCGAAAGGATTCGTACCATAGTTAGTCTTTATGTTCCTACCACAATTAGTTTAGGAGTCTCTACTTTTCCGGATGATGGCAATGATCAAGCAGCATTGATTTCACGTGCGGATAATGCTTTGTATTGTGCCAAGCGTATGGGTAAAAATAAAGTTGTTCCCGCGGAAAGCGGCGTAGAATCCTAGAAATTTTTAAAAACGGATTTTAAAAATTTAAAACCTAAAAATTTATAATAAATGAAATTATCAATTTTGAACTCTAAAGAAACGATTTTTGAGAAAGATGCAAAAAGTGTGGTTTTGCCCGGGGAGGATGGGCAGCTTTGTGTCATGGATTATCATGAGCCGTTTTTATATAAACTCAAAACCGGGCAAATATTAGTTGACGATAAATTTGCGATTAATATTGTCGGTGGCATTGCCCGGATGAAAGGGAATGAACTGGTTGTTTTACTGGAACAGTAACACTTAAAAAATAAAATTTTATGCAAAATGTTAGTCTGATATTATTAATGTTATTAAGTACTATGGGGCCGGCGGCAGTGATCGGTATTGTGGGCTACGGAGCAGTTAAGGCCGTAGCGCGTAATCCTGCGGCTTCGCCAAAAATATTGCTGGCGATGATGACGGCTTTTTTGTTCGCCGAAGGCATTGCCGTGCTTGCGTTGTTAATGGTCTATAACTTGTTTAAGTAATCGGTAAGGATTTACAAATTACAAGTGACGAGTTATGAGTTACGAATGAAAAGCAGATAGAAACCGAGTGACGAAGGACGAAAAAGCAAAAAAGAGTTTGAGATAAACACAGATTGAAAAGCTTAGATGAACAATGATAAAAAACAACAGATGGAAAAAAGCTGATAGCTGTTATTTGTTATCCTGAAAAATGTTGACAGAGAAATAAATTAACCGCAGATGGACAATCCTTCTTTGTCGGAAGTAAAAAGTAAGAAGGAAAAAGTAAAAAGTAAATAAAAACAGCATTTATCGAGCGAAACGGGCGGTTAATTAAATTATTTATGTTTGAAAATGTCCCCGCCACAAAGAGGCTGGACAGGCAACTATATTAGGACAAGACAAAGCCTAAAAGTAAAACAGAAAAACTTTCAGAAAATGCAGATATTTGTTGTTTTCTAAGCGATAAAAAGAGTAAATTAATGCAATAATAAGAAATCTTAGAGTCTTATAATTAATAGTTAAATGGATAATACGAGTAATATTGAATAAAAGCTTAGAAATTATAAAATTAGTTAATTTTTTAAAAAATGACATGAAATAATGATTTGATTTGTTGTTTTTCTTCAGTAATTGGTGTTTAGTTTTTGTATTAGTTTTTAATTCGTAACTTGTAACTCGTAATTTATAATTTTGTTTATTTGGGGTGGAAAAATTATGTTTATTCAATTGTTAATTGTTCAAGTTGTGGCGTTTATCGGAATTATTTTTGTCCTGAGATTTTTGCTTTATCGGCAGATGAATTCTGCGGTAAAAAGATTGAAGGAATTGCAAGCGGAAAATCAGCAAAAAGAAGCACAATTAAGAGAAGAATTAGATCGGGCCAAGAAAGAAGCAAAAGCGCAGATTGAAAAAGGTAAAGAAGAAGCTAAAAAAATTATTGAGACTGCCGTTAAAACCGGAGAGATTTTAAAAAGAAACCTTGAGGATAAGGGTAAAATAGAAGTTGATAAAATTTCCGTAAAAGGAGAGGAAAAAATTGCACGTTTAGAAGAGGGGATTCAAGCGAAAGCGATGGCTACGGCTTTGGATATTGCCTTAGAGATGATCAAATATATTTTGACTAAAGAATCAAGAGTTGCTTTTCATCAACAATTGATTAATGAAATTATTGAGGAAATTGGAAAAATTGATAAAGAAAAATTTTCCATGGTTACAGCCGCAGAAATCACAGTTATTTGTGGGGTTGCTTTAAGCGATCAAGAAAAAGAACGGTTAAAACAAGTTTTGTCTGCGCAAATGGATCGACAAATTGATTTTCAAGAGAAGATTGAGGAGTCAATTGTTGGCGGTTTATCAGTCGAAATCGGAGCTTTTATTATTGATGGAAGTTTAAAAAATAAACTAGCAAAAGCGGCAATACACATTAAAGCACAGCAAATTGTTTAATTGCTTTAAAATAATTAGGGAGGATTGAAATTCAGATACCAATTCTTGAAATTAAAGAAGTCGGACGGGTAAAAGAAACTACCCAGGGAATTGTAAAAGCCCAAGGGTTGCCTTCTTGTCTTTATGGTCAATTGGTGGAGTTTGAGGGTGGGGTTAAGGGGGTAGTTTTAGGGTTTAATCCCAAAGAAGTGCTGATTGTTGTACTGGGAGATTATCGCAGTATTAGAGCTGGTGATTTCCTTACCAGTAAAAGTGAATTGCTTTCTGTTCCTGTTGGTAATAATTTTACCTCAAGGATTGTAGATTGTTTGGCTCTTCCGCTTGATGGAAAAGGAGAAATCATTCCGAATAATCAATATCCTGTTTTTCGTGAAGCTCCGGGTATTATGGAGCGAGAGCCGATTACTGATCAGCTTTTAACCGGAATAAAAATTTTAGATTTGACGATCCCGATCGGTAAAGGACAGCGAGAATTGATTGTCGGAGATCGGCAAACGGGTCGAACCAGTATTGCTATTGATACGATTATAAATCAAAAGAATAAAGATGTTGTTTCGGTGTATTGTTTTATCGGTGGTTCTTATTCAAATTTTGAGAAAATAATTTACAAATTAAGGGATTATGGGGTGTTGGGTTCTGTTGTCGCTGTTTGTGCGCCAGCATCTTGTTCTCCGGGAGAGCAGTTTATTTGTCCTTATACTGCTGCCGCAATTGGTGAATACTTTATGCATCAAGGAAAAGATGTCTTAGTCGTTTTTGATGATTTCACAAAACATGCTTGGGCGTATCGGCAAATTTCACTCTTGCTTGAACGCTCTCCGGGTCGCGAAGCGTATCCGGGAGATATTTTCTTTATTCATTCTCAGTTGGTAGAGCGTGCAGGACGCATGAAAAAAGAATTAGGTGGAGGAACAATGACATTTTTACCGATTGTTGAAACCTTACAGGGTGATATTACCGGGTATGTACCTTCAAATCTTATCTCAATGACTGATGGCCAAATATTTTTAAGTAATACTTTATTTAATGAAGGGTTTAAACCCGCAATTGATATGGGGCTTTCTGTTAGTCGTATTGGGACTAGAATTCAGCCGCGAGCACTTAAATCGGTCAGTGATGGTCTCCGTTTAGATTTTCTTCAATACCGGGAAATGCAGCGTTTAATGCGTTTGAAAACCGGACTTTCTCAAGAAGCCCAGGAAATTATTCGCCGGGGACAGGTACTAGAAGAATTATTTACACAAGACAATTATTGTCCGCTTTCTTTAGTTGAAGAAGTGGTGCTTTTCTATGCGTTTAAGCGAAAAATTTTAGAAGTTGTTACTCCGGATATTGTAACAAAATTTAAAAAGGAGATACAACCTTTTTTGAATGAGAATTATCCGGATATTGTTGCGTTAATAGAAGAGCAGCAGGATTTAACTGATGAGATAAAAGTTAAAGTGGATAAGGCGTTGGTTGATTATTTTAGGAAATTGAAAAAATAACAAAAGGATAGAGTTTCAAGCTTCAAATAAAAAGCTTGCGACTTTTAATTTTAACAATGCAAGCAATTTCAAAATTAAAATATAGTTTAACGTTTAATCAAAGTTTAGATAATATTATTAATATTTTGAAAATTGCGACCTCTATGCAGCTTAGACAATTTCAAGCGAAAAGTTGGGAGCAGAAGCGGTTTCTTGGGGAAATAAATAATTCTTTAGCTTTTTTATCAAAAAAAGATGTAAGGCAACATCAGTTTGTTACTAGAGAAAAACAATCTCCCAAAGGAATTGTGGTTATAACTTCAGATGAAGGATTTTTAGGTGAATTAAATTCTTTGTTGATTAACGGGGCAATGGCAGAAAAAAAATCTGCAGATGATGTTTTGATTATTATTGGGACTAAAGGCGCGCAGTATCTAAGGGGGTTAAAACAAAATCATTTATATTTTTCCGGCGTACGCGGGGATAACTATTTTAACGAATCTCATAAGGTAAAACAATATATAATCCAAGAATATTTAGCTAATAAATTTAATCAAATAATTATAATTTACGCAGAATTTGTTTCAATTACTTCGCAGCGTGTCCGGCGACAGGTATTGTTGCCTTTTCCAATCTCAGATCTAAAAGGATTGTCAGAAAGAAGAAAAGAATCAGACAAGACATTGTTAATCGAGCCTTCCGCGGAACGTATAATCGAAGGATTGATCAGCTTAAATCTAGATTATAGTTTGCGTAGAATTTTATATTCAAGTAAGCTTTCTGAGCTTGCGGCAAGATTGATGCATCTAGAACGCAGTTATCAGGAATTATCGCGTAAAAATAAGCAGTTATCAATGGAGTATTTTAAAAGCTTGCATGCACAAGCGGATAAAAGAATTCGCGAGATTTCTGCATCTAGGATGATGAAGAAGAAGGATTAGGAAAATTTAAACCGAAATTTGTTTTAGGGATCAGGATACTTACAATGATTGATACAAACATTAAAGGTAAAGTTATCGCAGTCTACGGGCCGGTGGTAGATGTGCAGTTTGAAAATATTGATCTGCCGCCTGGAATATACGAAATTTTATTAACTAAAAACTATAATAATGAAAAAATTGTATTAGAAATTATTGAGCATAAAGAAAACGGTATTTGCCGTTGTGTGGCGTTGTCTTTTACTTATGGATTACGCAGAAATACTCCAGTTGAAATAACTAATAGTGTTTTAGCGGTACCACCGGGTAAAGATTTATATGGGCGGCTGATAAATGTTTTAGGGGAGCCGATTGACGGCAAGGGACCGATAAAAACAAAAGAGCGAATTCCGATTCATCAACCTTTGCTTGATCGATCGATAAAAATTAAAGATGAATCAGAATTAAAATATGAGATTATGGAAACTGGGATAAAAGTTATTGATCTGCTGTTTCCGTTTATTAAAGGCTCTAAGACTGGAATTTTAGGGGGTGCGGCTTGCGGAAAGTCGATTTTAATTTTAGAAATTATTCATAATATTGCACGCAAACAAAAAGGTGCCTGTGTTTTTAGTGGAATCGGTGAACGGATCCGAGAAGGTAATGAGCTTTATTATGAATTTGTGGAAAAGAATCTTTTGAAAAACTCAATTTTAATATTCGGGCAAATGAATGAATCTCCGGGAGCGAGATTTGAAAGTGCGCATACTGCGGTAACGATTGCCGAGACAATTCGTGAAGAGGGGAAAGATGTGCTGTTTTTTATGGATAATGTTTTTCGTTTTGCTCAAGCGGGGAGTGAGCTTTCCGCTCTTTTGGGTCGAATCCCCTCGGAGACAGGATATCAACCGACATTAACTAGTGAAATCGGTGAATTGCACGAGCGGATTTCATCAAAAGAAACAGGTAGTATTACGAGCATGGAAGCTGTATATGTTCCGGCCGATGATTTAACGGATCCTGCGGTTGTTACTATTTTTAGTCACTTGGGATCGATTATGGTTTTGTCCCGGGCTTATGTTCAAAGAGGTTTATACCCGGCGATTAATCCCTTGGAGTCTTCTTCGGGATTTTTGTCTGCAGAAATCATCGGTGATGCGCATTATAGCATTAGTCAAGAGGTGA
>Ga0307992_1002189_pt1 | contig 11254 bp, 12 predicted proteins | sample EllFjometagen133_FD_203162 | JGI IMG/M metagenome (GOLD analysis project Ga0307992, IMG submission 203162) | Marine microbial communities from Ellis Fjord, Antarctic Ocean - #133 | ecosystem: Environmental > Aquatic > Marine > Unclassified | place: Southern Ocean | collected 2014-10-08
TGCCAACCATCAAACAAAGAATAAAAAAAACAATTGCATACACACTAATAACAGCTCAATTACTTTTGCCTAATTTTGTTAAAGCTCAAAATACAACGGTAATAACTTCAGAAATATCTTATAATGGACCATTAACACTTAAAATCAAACCTAGTTATAATAAAAAAGAAGAAAAAGAAAAAAGTCAACTTGAACTACTTGTAGGAAAAACAATTAAAAAAGAAAGCTTAAAAACAGGGATATATGCTGATGCAAAAAGTGATTTAGAACAAACAGCATGGGTTGGTATTAGAGGAGAGGGAGACTACAAAATTAAGAATTTTCACATAGGACTTCAACTTCGATATTTTTTTGGACTAAACAAAAAAAGTGAAAATCATTTTTATTATATTCCATATATAATGCAAAATTTAACTAAAAAATTAAGAATAGGCGTATGGGATTATGCAAAACAAGATTATAAAAATAAAAAAGGATTTTCTTATCTTGGACCTTTAGTAGTTTATTCTTTTAATAAAAATATAGGAATTTTAATGCATTATGGAAAAGATATTAAGAATAAAGGAAATCTCACTTATCTTAAACTAAATCTTAAATTTTAGTTGAAATGTAAAAATTAATCTCAAAACAAGAATTAGCAAAATTTAAGGGGGTTAATCTTTTCAATTACCTAATAAAGCAAGAAGGATATTTTTACTCAACTAAAAAAAAAGGGTATTGTGGCATTGGTTTTTTACAAAATAAAAGATTGATTTAAGGATAAAAATACTAAATGATAGAGATACTTTAAAAAAGCAATTAATAATTTAATCTAGATAGAAGACATATATTTACTTAAAGGAAATATCTTACTAAAACTTTTAACCCCAATCAAACTTTAATCCAACAAAACCATTTTAAACCTATTTTTCTTTAAACTATTATGTCAGATAAAAAATCAAAAGAAGGCTTAACAGTAAAGAAAGAAGATAATTTTAGTGAATGGTATACCCAATTAATATTAAAATCAGGTTTAGCAGATTATACAAAAGTTTCAGGATGTATAGTTCTCAAACCCAAATCCTATCAAATATGGGAAAAGATAAAAGATAATATTAATAACGATTTTAAATCAATAGGAATACAAAATTGTTATTTTCCTTTACTTATTCCCGAAGAACTTTTAAAAAAAGAGAAAGAACATGTAAAAGGTTTTGCACCAGAAGTAGCATGGGTTACAGAAGCAGGGAATAAACAATTAAATGAAAAACTTGCAATACGACCTACAAGTGAGGCAATAATGTATGATTCTTACAAAAAATGGATAAGAAGCTGGAGGGATTTACCTTTAAGATTAAATCAATGGAATAATGTAGTAAGATGGGAATTCAAAAACCCGGTTCCTTTTTTAAGAACAAGGGAATTCTTATGGAATGAAGGACATCATGTTTATGCTAATCAAAAAGATTTAGAAAAAGATAAAAAAGCAATAACAGAAATCTATGAAAAGGCAATAAAAGAACTTATGGCACTTCCTTCTTTATTTGGTCAAAAAACAGATAAAGAAAAATTTGCAGGAGCATTAGCAACTTATTCTTTTGAATTAATATTGCCAAATGGAAAAGCAATTCAAGGACCGGATTATCATGACGATGGGCAAAATTTCTCAAAAGCATATGGAATAAAATTTATTGATAAAAATGAAAAAGAAAAATACTGCTACCAATCAACTTATGCAATTTCAACAAGAATGTTAGGAATTATGTTTGCTATACATTCAGATAATAAAGGGTTGATAATTCCCCCAAAATTAGCAGAAAATAAAATAGTGATAATTCCTATTTTATTTGAAAAAACAAAAGATGAAATTTTAAAACAGACAAAAATAATAAAAAAAGAACTTGAAGAATTTAATCCCCTTATTGATGACCGGGAAGATTACAGCCCAGGTTGGAAATATAATGAATGGGAGTTAAAAGGGATTCCTATAAGAATTGAGATTGGTCCAAAAGATTTGCAAAAAGAACAAGTAATAATTAAAAAAAGAACAGGAGAGAGAAAAGAAATCAAACTCAAAAATTTAAAAAAAGAAATCCCTCAAATACTTGAAGAGATTCATTCTGAAATTTATGAAAGGGCAGAAAAATTACTAGATAAAAGCATTACTAAAGGGGAAACATTCAATAGTGTTAAAACAGCTATTCAAAATAAAAAAATAATTCTTGTGCCTTTATGCAAAAACCCTCAATGTGAAGAAGATATAAAAGAGAAAATTAAAGGAACAAAAACACTAAATATTCCTGAAAACCAACAAGGGCTAAAAGGAAAAAAATGCATAGTATGTAAAAAACCAGCAGATTATTTTGTTTACATAGGCAAAAGCTATTAACAAATATATAAACAATAATAAAAATTATTAAATTACTCTTGCACAACATTATTCAATTCATCTTCTAAAAAGAGAGTTAATTCTATTAAATAGCTCAACTCCTTTTCTAAACTCTTCTTTTCCATTTCATTTTCCTCTTGCATTTTAAAAAATCTTAAAAAAATCAAGCTCTTCTTAAATTTAGATATTAGAAATCTTCCCTTCTTTAATCCAAATCTAAAAAAACCAGATTAAATTAAGGATTTAATTTTAGTACAGACTAAGCCTCTATTCAAATTATTAAAGTTATGGCTTTGTCCATCCATATTTTATTTAAGAAAATAGTATTTATATAATTTTCTATAATAAGCTCTGTGAAATCATTAATAAAAATTCCAAAAGGAAAATTAGAGGATATTTATTTTTGAAATCTTAATGCATAAAAAGGAAAAAAATTATTAAAATAAAAGTAATTAACTAGAATCTTCTAATAAATTTTTTAATTTTTCTTTAAATTCTTTTAAATCTTCTGATTTAATTCTGGCCCCAATAGAATCATTATGTCCTCCCCCGGTAGCCCCTTCAAAACCACTAAGAACTTTTAAGATAATATTTTTTATTTTTTTCCCTCTTGCAGAAATATTAACTACATCTCCCTTATCATAAGAAACAATTACAAATTTCCCAGGAGATTTATAACTAAGTTCATTAGCTATTTCTGAACTAATACTCAAATCCCCTCGATATTCAAAAAATAAAACCTTCCCTGAATTTTCATTCAATTTAACAGCTTTATCAATGAATTTTTTTCTTTTTTCTTCAATTTCTCTAAATCTCTTATAAAAGACATAATTCTCTTTAGATTCATTTAAAACTTCATAAGGAGATTTAACTTTAATTAAAAATCTTAACATATTAACCACATTAGTTGTTCTATCTTTAAGACCCTCCCCAATAATCCTTGAAATCTTTCCTATTCCAGATTTATAATATAAATCAAATGCTCCAGGATTATTTTCAATAACTAAATCAGGATATTTTCTTTTAAAAACAGAATAAAAATCAGGCAAATATTTATCAGATATACATCCTGCAATAGCAATCCACAAATCTTCTTCATTTTTAGTAACTTGATAACAAAATCCTGTTACTGCTTCCCCTTCATCCTCCAAATTTTTAATAGGATTATAATAATAAACAAAATCAGGAACTATTCTCTCTTCCATATAATGATGGTCTATCCAGACAACAGGAATATTAAATTTATCCACTTCTTCAAAAAATTCCTCTGAAACTAAAGGTTTATCAAGAATAAAGATATAATCAGAATTAAATTCTATAACTTTTTTGAAGTAATTTCCATCTAATTTAGGTGCCCCTTTAATTTGAACACCCTTACCCTTACCACAAAATCTTCTTAATAATAAAAAAGAACATAAACCATCGGCATCATTATCAAACAAGAAAACAGGATTTTGTGCCTTATTAAGATGATTCTTTATTTCTTTAACTTGATTTGAATTTAACATTTTAATATATGATTTAAAGGTATTAAAAACTTTATTATAATTTTTTACCAGTCATAATCTTTTCTTTAAGATTTTGCAGTTCATTTACTATAAAACTCACAAGATTTTCATTTTTAAAAACATCTAAAAGTCTATCCTTATTAAAGTTAAATAAAATATCAAAAGTATTAAAATTATTCAATAAAATTTCTATATCTTTTTCTAAAATTCCTGTTTTACTCATTAATCTAAATCCCCTTGAAGATACTAATTTATCTTCTGTTTCTTCAAACAAAATTCGGGATATATTAGGAGTTTCAATTAAAAAATCAAAATTCATTTCATAAAGAACATTTTTTATCCTGCTAAAATTTTCTTTAAAATAATCCTCAAGAATCATCCTACTTTCAGAACTAATATTCTTAGTTAATTCCCTTAATCTCATACTAACTATTGTTCCTTCCTTACCAAGTTCAAATAAATATCTTTTAACAATATCAGAAATTCTCCTAATTATTTCAATTCTCTGGAGAACCTTGCAAACATCACTTGCATAGACAAGATTATCAATCTCAAGTATATTTAAATTAGCAAGAGAATCATCAAAAAGATCTTTTTGTTTCTCTAAGATTTGCAATGTTTCTGTAGCTCTTCTTAAAATTTCAGAAGTTTCTTCTAACTCATATTTCTCATTTCCAAAATAAATACTTATTTTATTTTTTCTTTCTGAAACAGCCATAACAATTGTATTAAGTTGCTTGGCAGTTCTTTCTGCAGCCTGATGTCTTGTTCCAGTTTCTTTAGTAGAAATTCTAACCCTTGGAGAAAGTAATGTATTAACTCTGATTATTCTTTTCAAATCTTCTGAAAGAATAATAGCTCCATCCATTTTGGACAGTTCAACTAATCGTTGGGGGGTAAATCTAGAATTAATCTTAAAACCCCCTCCAATTATTTCAGATAAACCTTCTTTTTCAATAACAATCAAAGCACCTATTCTTGCCCTGAGTAAATCATTTAAAGCATTTCTCAGGGAAGTTCCTGGAGAAAACTTTTTCAATATAAAATTAATTTCTAAAATATCTTTTTTTATAACCATCAAATAAAAAAAGTAAAATGTATATAAATATTTTGTGTATCTTCTGGGCAGAAAACTTCAATCAACTATAATAGTAAAAAGTTTACTGTACAAGAAAATTTTGTTGAATTTTTAAGATTTTCTGGACAGAAAACTTCAATCAAAAGCAACAGTAAGAAGTTTTCTGTATCCAAAAAAATCAGTTGTATAATTATAAGCCCCAGCATTTAAAAAAACAATTTTATCTCCTATCTTAGGATTCTTCAATTTAACCTTGTATCTAAAAATATCATCTCTTGTGGGAGAATTTCCTTTAACTAAGTAAAAATCTCCTTTTTCAGAATCATTTAATTCTGATTCAATTAACATTTTTGTTCCAGTTAAAACACTATCAAGGGCACAATTGTAAATTGTTGTATTAATAGTTATATTTTTATCTTGAATTTGAATAATTTCTGTTTCAAGTTTAATGCAAGGGGCTGCAAAAAATCTTCCCGGTTCTATGTAAGTTTCAACCTCATATTTTTCAAGAAAATTTTTTGCTTCATTAATCTTCTGAAGAATATATGAAAAAACCTTAGAAGTATAACTCCTATATTTTACGGGTATACCTCCCCCAAGATTTAGGATATTAATCCTTTGTAAAGTTTCTTCAGTTAAAGAATCTCTTAATTCTTCTTTTATCTGCCACTCATTTATATTTTGTGATTTTCTATGAATATGAATTCCTAAATCAACAATTAAGGGATTACCACTAATCTGAGAAATAATTTCATTTACCTTTTTTGAGAACATCCCATAAACAAAATATTTTCCTGAACCAATTCTATGTTCTTGAAATTTCATCCTTAATAAAAGATTAATTTTTATATTTTCAATTTCAATAATATCAAGAAGTTTCCTCAAATCTACTTCATTATCTATAACAAAATTTCTTATATCTTCATTTATTATCTCTTTTAACTCTTCTGCAGACTCTGCTTGAGTAAAAAACCAAATCCGGGATTTATCCCTAATTTTCTTTATCTCTTCCTTAGAATGAATTGAAAAATCCACTTTAGAAATTTCCTGTAATAAATCTCCTACTTGATGATTTGTTTTGTAAGAATAAGATATCTTCAGGTTTTGCTTTTCAAGAATATCAACTTGTTCAAGAAGTTTTCTCTTTGACAGAATAAACTTAGCTTTATTCATTTTTCCAGTAATCCCCTGTTTTCTAATTCATCTAAAACACTACACATTATTAAAGGAAAGGTAATTGTGACATCTCCATTAACTGTTGCTGCTTCTGCATCATCTTTTAATTTTCCCCAAGATTTTGCCTCCTGAGTTGTAGCCCCACTCATAGAACCTGAACTTGCATGAGAAGTTGTGAGATACACAGCATAATCAAATCCTCCAGATAATAATGCTGAAAAAATAGCATAATGTTTTGAAATACTCCCTCCTAAAGAAATCAATCCTTTTCTATCATCAAAACTTAAATTAGTTATAATCTTCTCCATATCCATTATTGAATCTACAATAAAATCAGGGTGTTTTTGCTGAAACATAAATAATTGAAATCCGAAAGAAGAATCAACAATTCCAGGGCAATAAATAGGTATATTATTTTTTGCAGCCTGATACAATATTGAATTTTTATCATTTAATTTTAAACCAATTTCCCTGAGTAATTCAGAAGGAGAGATTCTCTTTTGTTTTTTATAAACAGAATCAAGAATTTCCATAATTGAATCCTCAAACTTCATATAGCTCTCATTTCTTATTAATAAATTTCCAACCCTATTCTCTCCTCTTTCATACATAGCAATATCATCAGCATAAAAATTAGAAATTTCAAAACTCTCTCCAAAAGATTTCATAATATCTTCCTCAATGCTTCCTGAAGTTGTTATCAAAATATTAGGAATCTTAAGTTTACATAATTGGGCAAAAAAACCCCTTAAACCAGATGTAACCATATTAGAAGTAAATGTTAAAAAAACTACTGCCTGAGAAGATTTCATTTTTAAAATAACATTTTCAGCTTCTTTTAATTCAGTAGCTTGATAACCTAAAGAGCCAAAACTATTAACACATTCTTTAATTGTCATATTCGGTTTCCAAAAAAAATCCTTCACTTTTTTCATTTTAATAATATAAAACAAGGTGTATTCACTAATAGAATTATAAAATAGGAATTGCTAAAATTTTATTAAATATCCCCAATCTCATAAAAATTTTATAAAAACAATATTTTTAAAACTATGGGTAATAAATCAGAGAAGAAAAGATTATAAAAATAAGTTTTAAAAACAAAAATTCCTAAACAAAATTATTTAATTTGCAATTTAAAGAATCTTTTATCATCAATAATATCCCTTAATGAGTCAACATAACAAGAAGGATTCTTCTCAATATCTTTTTTTAATTCCTCTGAATAAACCCATTTTAAATCAGCAACCTCTTCCCTTTGAATTTCAAATTCATCAAGTTTCTTATCTATTTTTAAAATAAACCATTGTGTAAAATGATTAAATTCCCCCCTAGTTCTTGTCTTAATTAATTTAGTAAAATTATTTAATTTTAATCCAATCTCTTCTTCAGTTTCTTTAATTATATTCTGCTCATAAGTTTCTCCCTCTTCAACTGTTCCAGCAACAGAAGGACCCCATTTTAAAGGATGATGGACTTTATTTTTTGCTCTCTGTGCTAATAAAACCTCTCCTTTAGAATTTATTAACCATAAAACTGAAACCCTATAAATATCTTTATCATTCAAATTATTAAATTTCTTAAAATTGATAATCTTATCATTTTCGTCAACTATCATTATCTTGCAATCTTTCATAAAAATTAAACATTTCCCTTTTTTTCAGAAACCCTTTGGTATTTTTAAGAGTTTCTGAACCAGAAGATAAAGGACAATTACGCAGTAATTGTCTGCTGTCTAAAAACAGCAGTTTATCCTTGTTTTCTATATAAAACTAATGAATATATCTAATACACCACAAAAATCTTTTTAAATAAAAAAATCATAAATTATTACAATGAATAAATGGTTAGAAGTATTAGCTGGATTAATACTACTTTTAGTTGCAATTTATATCTGGGGTATTGATTTAATCGGGTTTGGTCAATCAGCAATAACTGTCCTTAAAGGAGGTTTAATCTGGTTTGCAATAATGATTGGATTAATACTATTAATTCTAGGAATCACGGAATTAAAAGAATAAAAAATAAATAGATTATTAAGAAATATAAGCAATTAAAAACCCTTCAATAATAGCTGCTAAAATTAACAAAGGAGTTATAATCAGTAAAAAAACAACTAAAGACTTTACAAAATTTTCTTTTAAAAATTTCTTTTTATTTTTATGGAAGATAAAACTTCCTAATTTAACTCCTAATCCTAAAGAAATAAAAATAGCCGGAAGTTCAAAAATCCCATGAGGCAAAAGACTTAGCAAAGATAAAAACCCCTCTTTAGAAAAAGCTAAAGATAAAACAAAACCAAGAACATATCCATTAAAAACTGCTCCAATAAAAGAGAAAATCCCAAAAAAAACTCCTGAAATTATTCCAATAAAAGAACTTTGCAGATTATTAAAAAGAATAAATTTAATTAAATTAAAATTACTAATTCCCTCAATTTTCTCAACTAATCCACTTAAAATTTCTAAAATTTTTTGCTCTAAAAATTCAGGGACAGGAAAGAAAAAACCAATTAAAGCAAAGAAAAAAAACACAACAATAATCCAGTAAATAAAAGTCTTGGAACTCTTTATGTAATTAAAACTTTTCAAAAAAAGTTTATTATCCTTTGATAATAACTGCACTACTATTCCTAAATAAATTAATAAATAACTAGAAAAACAAAAATAAGAAACAATTTCAACTGGCCCAATTATTAATTTAAAAAACAAAGCAAATAAAAATAATATTAGTCCAAAAATTAATATGAAAAATCCTTTATTCAATTTAAAATTATAAATTTTTTTTCTTTTTTTATTATCTCTCTCTTTTTTCTTCATTTTATCTAAAGATTCTATTTATTCTTGTTGTTTTATTTGGAAATTTATTTTTTAGATAAAAACCATAAAATAAACCTGCAACCAGTCCCCCTAAATGAGCAGTATTTCCAACTGGAAGACTTTTCCCCCCAAAAACAAGGGGAGCAAGTGAAATTAACCACAAAACAAAAAGCAAACCCGGACCAGCATATTTCATTTTAATAGGAATTGGAATAAACATAACAAAAACTGGAAGGTTAGGAGTAATTATAACTAATAAACCAACTAAACCAAATAAAGCTCCAGAAGCCCCAACAGCAAAGGTATTAAAATCATTTTGATAGATTAAACTAATTAAAACAAAAAATAAACCTGCAAAAAATCCAGAAATTAAATAAAAATACAAATATCTTTTGGAACCTAATATTTTTTGGACTAAAGAACCAAGAAAAAATAATGAAAACATATTTACAAATAAATGCCAAAAACCTCCATGCATAAACATACTTGTTAAAAAAGTCCAGAGATATTTCCCCTGAACAATATTAGAAGGTTTTATAGCGACAGCATCTACAGAAAAAACATTTGTAACAAATAAAATACTAAAAATAAAAAAAGCTATAATATTAATTAAAATTAAAATTGTATTTATACTAAGTGAACTTAAAAAAAAATTTTTCTTCCTAGGATAAAATTTATAAGCAGGCATCTTATTTTTCCTTTATTTTTTTCTTTTCAGAAATCTTTTTCAATTTTTTACCTGGAATTTCTTCCTTAGACAACTTTATCTTAGATTTTTTATCTTTAGAACCTTTTTTCAATTTTTTATCTGGAATTTCTTCCTTAGATAACTTTATCTTAGATTTTTTCTCTTTAGAAACTTTTTTCAATTTTTTACCTGGAATTTCTTCCTTAGATAACTTTATCTTAGATTTTTTCTCTTTAGAAACTTTTTTCAATTTTTTACCTGGAATTTCTTCCTTAGATAACTTTATCTTAGATTTTTTCTTTAAATCTTTCTGTAATTCTTTCTTTTTAGCAATAAGCTTTAATTCTTTATCTTTCTCTTTTTCTATCTTCACTTTTTCTTTTTCAATTTCAATATTAATTTCAGAAATTTCTTTTTCAAGATTATTTAAATTTTTTTTAAACTTTTTTAAAAGCTCGGTATTATCTTTTATTTTAAAAACATCTCCACATTCATTGCATGTGAAATCATAGAGCAATGCATTTGTTTCATTTAATTCAATATTGCATCTTTCACAAAAATAAAAAACTCTTGATTCTCTATTTTTTATTTGATTTTTAAATTGTTCAGATCTTTTAAGATCAATATTCTTTAAAAATTCAAGATTCTTTAAAATATCAAATTTCCAAAAATAGGTATACCATCCTTTTTTCTTATCTTTTTTTCTTATAGAAAGAACAAGCCCTTTATTAGCTAAACGATATAAAATATTTCTAGTTTGATTAATAGTTAAATCCATCTTTTTGGCAAGGATAAATTCATTAACATACTTTTTACTCAATAATAAATTTGAGATTTCTTCAGCATTTTTTCCAACTACAATACCCACAACATCACATAGGAATTTTGATAACATAAATCACTTAAATGTGGTCCAAATAAATACCTTTCGGTATTAAATACAAAAAAAAATATAAACATTTTTAAACCCCACCTGATTATATATATTATAAAATCTATATTAAAGATAATAAAAGAGGAAAAGATGTCTTTGTTTAATAAAAAAGAGAAAAATAAGGAGGAAATAAATTCTGAAATGCCAGAGTTACCAAAACTACCTGAGCTAACAAAATTATTTCCTGAAGAAGAAAAAGATTCTAACAATTTACCTAGTTTTCCAAAAAATTCACTGGGTGAAGAATTTTCAAGAAACACTATAAAAAATGCAATTTCTGGAGAAAAAGAAAATAAAAAAAATTTTGAAGATAATTTTGAAGGTGAGAATGAAAAAATGACACAAACAAAAGTAAAAAAAACTGATGAAATAGAAAAAGAAAATGTTTATGAAAAAACAAAATCCAATAATTTGAAAAAAAGAGAAACTGTTTTTGTAAGGATAGATAAATTTGAAGAAGGATTAAAACTTTTCGAAAAAATCAAAAAGAAAGTAACTGAAATAGAAAAAATGTTTGACGAAGTTAAAAAAATAAAAGAAGAAGAAAAACAAGAAATTGATGATTGGAAAAATGAAATTAGTTCAATAAAAGAAAAAATAGAAAAATTAGATAGCGATATTTTCACCAGATTAGAATGAAAAAAAATTCTTTAATTCATGTAAAATTTAGTTATGACGAAGCT
>Ga0307992_1002190_pt1 | contig 11252 bp, 17 predicted proteins | sample EllFjometagen133_FD_203162 | JGI IMG/M metagenome (GOLD analysis project Ga0307992, IMG submission 203162) | Marine microbial communities from Ellis Fjord, Antarctic Ocean - #133 | ecosystem: Environmental > Aquatic > Marine > Unclassified | place: Southern Ocean | collected 2014-10-08
TAGAAAGCAAGGCAACGCAATGACTATGGCAGCAATTCTCGCAATCGTACTTCCCCTATTAAAACCAGTAGGTGGCGCATTAGCCTCATGGCTCGCTGTTGAGCTCGTCAGGTTCATCCGAACAAAGACCAAGGTCTCCATGTCGAAGAAGCTCAGGACCGACCTAAGTGATGCTGCGTATGCATCGGTGGCCGCTGTGGCCCAAACAGTGAAGAAACGTCTTGCAGCCAATAGAGCTGCCGCTGATGGTCCTAATGATCTCACTGCTGAGGACAAGAGTGAGCTGCATCACTCCGCCGTTGACATCATGAAGTCCACTCTCGGTGATCAGGGCATCAAACTGCTGAAGCAGGTTAAGGGCTCTAAGACTGACGTGGATCGCGTCCTTGGTGATGCCATCGAGTCCATGATCCACCTGCAGAAGGGCACTCGTAACCTGTAAGTAGTAAAAAGAAACCCGAAGGCGGGTCTCTTTATCTGGCTTAGCCCAGTTACGTTCTTTGGTGAGTGCTGATAACGATGATGTCATCCGGCAGTACCAAGGCTGGTACAGCGTCGGATGGTAACTTCATCTTCCTAAAGTAATACTGCTGATATCGGGCAGCACGTGAACTTCCCAATATCTGCATGATAGGGAACCAGGTTCTCTCAATCGAGTCCAGAGGATTCGATGTATCCGGCACGTCAGCAGTACCTTCCTCTTTCAGGCGGTGCAGGGCGCTCAGTAGGATCTCAGCCCGGTTCGGGCGGGAGTCCAGTACCTCTGTACCTTCAGCAGTCCTATAGATGTAGAACTCCGGCATCGCTTTATGTAGCGTAATGGGCAACGTCGGCGATGCTTCCTCCAAGTGAATACGTTTAGTGGGCCGTGGCCATACCGTACGTTCCAGGTGCGTTAGCCCTCCGGTGAGCTCTTCCACTACATCCTCCACCACGTAGACTCCCGCTTCTTTGAGCTGGGATGGGGACGCGTAGCGGATCTCTGGAGGACTTCCGTCTACCTCGTACACTTCAATGTCTGGCGCAATCTCGCTCAGTTGTTCCTGAGTCGTCACTACTACCAGCCCAGTGTCTACCTGCTTACCGAAGATAACCTCTTTCTTGGGCACCATAAGCCTGAATGTCCGTATCCCACTACCATCCGCTACCTTCCCCAGAATCGGGGAGACGTCAGAGGGCGTTAATGTCTTCTCAGTCATCTGTAAACTCCTAATGTTGCTCCAGTTAAAACCTTCTCTTGTCCATAGAGGTTATGCGCGTATCCACTTTGTTTTTTTAGCATCTTGATTGTTGCGGAATACTGACGTACACTCCTACTATGAGATCGGAGACCTATTCATGATGCTATGGAAGCGTAGGTGACACAATGATGGGCTTTTATCGGTGGCTGTTTCGCCTTACTGTGAAGCTGGGCATATACGGTGTGTGGTCCAAGCGGTACCAGGAGGCGTACGAGAGCTTCAGGCGCATGTATCTCATCGATGAAGATCTTGATGTTGCCCAGGTAGATGCTTTATTCCGCCTGCTGACATGGAAGAAGGATACGTGGCGCGAGATGTGGGACGCCGTCCACTCCCCATACTACACGCAGTGGGTGCTGGATAAGATCATCCAAGAGAACGGTTCGTCACTGGCCATGGTCATGGCGGATAAGAATAATATGATCGAGAAGCTCAAGGGCATGGAGAAGATCGGACAGCCGAGTGGCAGTATGGACTGCGATGATTACGCCGTAGCGGCTGCCCACATGCTGGAGCCCAAGTACAACGCACGCTTTATGATTGTCTGCTTGGTTAACGGTACCCTCAGATTGGGCGGCCACGCCGTGTGCGTGTACGACACAGGTAACGGGGAACTTGGGCACGTGAGTAACTGGGGAAGCTTTGGTGAGTTTAAGAGTGATCAGCATATAGCAGACTGGGTAGCGAAGTCAGCGGGTAAGCCGCTGGTTGGCTACACTGTGCTGCGCAAAGAAAATTTATACAGGAAGAAATAGGAGAGCACTATGGGATCAGAAGTCACAAATGTATTCAGGCAGGCACGGCTTGGGCATGACACACCGACCAATACATACTCTCCCGATCAAGAGGTTCCCACCCAGACACCGTGGGAAGAGTTCAGGCTTGACGTAGTGCTCAAAGCCCTGGTTTTAGGTGGTTAACATGAAGGCGACTGTGGGAACAAAATGCGCTGTCTGCGGTGAAGAGGCTAAGCCTGTGGCCTACCATAGGCCATCGAAGCAGCGCCTATATGAGTGCCCTAAGTGCCATGAGAAGTTTACGACTCAGGTACTACCACCTAAAAAATAGTTGACATCCGCTACGGGGTAGCGTAGGTATGTGCATAAGAGGTGCATATATGACCGACCCTAAAGACAACAACGCCATTGGTAAGAAGGAAGCCCCAGATGAGCTATTCGGCTCGTTCGGCGGCGCGTCTAATACATCTGCCACTAAGCTATCCGGTTGTCCGTTCTGCGCCCACACTAAATACACTAGCTCACAGCAACAGGGAAGTATGGTATTCACATGCCACAGCTGCCGCAAAAAGTGGTACGCAGGTAGGCACGTAGCTCCTCGCAGAGAACCAGGACCACGCTTCCGTAGAGACATGGAGACATTTGATGACGAAAGCTAAGGCGAAAGCCAAGACAGACTACACGTCGGAGATTGACGAAGCCGCTGCTGCTATGGACACAAACGTGACCGAGCAAGAGGACGCCACTGAGGCTGCCGAGAAGGCAACCCAAGCTAAAGTAGCGGAGCTGATGTCCACACGGTCCGACACCCTGGGCGCACCAGACCGCCGGGCATGGATCGAGGAGCAAGTACAGCCTCTGGATATTGCAGAGTACGTGGAATTGGGGCAGGTGACCCAGACAATCATCTCTAACGCCCATCTGCAGTACGTACTCCGGTCACCCTCGTCAGCGGAGGATATGTTCACACGGTATTACATCGGTAAGCAGACCCGCCGCACGAAGATGACCACGGATGCCAAGGGCAAGGAGATCGAGGTAGCCGACCCCCTCACTGACTTCGAGTACATCGGGTACAGTGCATTGCTCAGTGTTGTGATCCACCTTGATTCCGTCAATGGGCGCCCGCTGACGCAGCACTATAAAGTGAAAAAAGGATTCTATCCCACGGTCGTAGTGGATGAGAAGCTGTTCGAGAAGAAGCTCGAAGAGGTACTCTCTATCCCTACCACCATGGTGCATGATATAGCCCAGAATGTTGATTGGTTCTTGATGAGAGTTGGCCTAGCCCTCACTGCTGGAGCAGTAAAAAATGGTTGATGTCTCCAGAAGGCTGGCTACGCGCTACCCTCGTATTCGAGAAGAGCGGCGTACCCCCGAGAGGGTCGATTCTGGAGACAGTAATGATGCGTGTGCAGGAAGAGAAGAAGTATGCGGAGATGGCGTTCCTGAGCACCATCACCAGCGCCATACTGGCCCCTCACACACAGGACAAGAGTATCAGTACGATGGTGAAGGGCATGAAGGCCCACCAGTACTGCTTATTCCCTTACGCGAAAATAGAAGACGAGGAGCGAGAGCAGGCTGTTGTGTCTCACGCCAACGCGCTCGTAGCCCTTGGCGAGATACATGTGCGCCCAGCGCAGCACGCCAAATGGGCAGCGAATGCCCCCGACAAATTGAAGACTGTCGTACAAGGAGCGCCCAATGCAACCAACAACTTTAACCCATTTAGTAGCAGCGATAGACCCCGTAGAGGGGGTAGCGACATACCTGATGGAGGTGGAGGGCCCTTACGGAAAACGGTCGATACCAGTGAGCAAAAGCCAGTATCAGCTTCTCTTGACGACATGTTCTCCAAGCTTGGACTCGGGGAACTCCTCGCAGGTGAGTTCAAGCCAACCTTCACCAAGGACAACTCAGCCAGCTTTGGAGAACAGCCAGATGCCGGTGATGTCACTGAAGGACGCCCCGGATCAGGTACCGATGAATCAACTACCTAGTGCCGATGATGATGACATAGGGAGACAGTTTTGAGGGCAGGTCTCCTATGCACGAAGTGTGGGGAGAGCATGTCAACTGACTGTCCCCTGATCACGGATGAGGTGCTGAGCACCATCGCCTGTGTATTCTGCAATGGAGATATGACCGTCCTAGAGACCACTCCTCGCCCTATGGTACCCTTTGCGGATCTACTTAAAGCTCGAGCTTACCCTGGTGACGCATCTATCCCTACGAAGACAATCATGGGCTTCATAGGCGCAATCATTAAGGATATCGATTTCGAGATGTACAGCACCGGAGCTGGTCAGCGTGTGGTAATAAAGTCCCTGACAGTAGGGAGCACCACGCTGCACATGACAGGATCCGGACGAGGTGCCGTCGGGTACGCCCTTACAGATGGAGAACAAAATGCAGAAGTTTGAAAATAGAGAAGCCATGGCCGAGTTTTTGGTGGACCAGTGCTTGCAGGGTAGTGACGCTTCCTTGTCCCTGGACTTCGCCGCACTCACATCGACGGACGGATCATCCCCCGTTGATATCATTGAAGAAGTCATGCGATTAGGTCCAAAGCCGTTAGGGTCAGTGAAGCTGGAAACAGCTCTCCTGACTGGTTATAGGGAATTCAAAGGGGCACCCATTATGATCTGTGATTCAGGTCAGGGTGCTCCTTTGATTGGGATTCCAGTATTTATTGTCCCCTCTTTAGGGGACAGTACGATGATCATATACTCAAGAACGTGGAATGCAGACGTCGGCTCACTCATAGGGGCTGTATTGTTTGAACGGACTGAGAAGGGTCCGGCAGATCTACTGCTGGATTACCCGAAACAAATCAAGAGGAGATAATCATGGCAACGAAGACATCGACTGCAAAAATGAAAAAGAGCTGTGGCAAAGTGTGTGTGTTCTGTGGTACTACCAGCGGTAAATTCCGCTATATCACTGGAGCGCAGGTGTGCACTGGTTGTGCCAGCACATTCGACGAGATACTGGCCGACATGGACGGCGGTACCTTGGAGCATGGCAGAGGACTCTCCACCAAGACACCATCCCCCAATCCTGAGATATCCATATCTTTCGCAGACGGGAAACTCAACGTGAGCGCCCAAGCGCAGTTTGACATAGAACGTCACTTGAATCGAGGATAGTATGCATGCCCTCCCTACAGTCCTGACAAAGTTACTGGGTACCGGTATAGAGGTGCGGGATTATGATCCTACTGAGGGTGGGTGCGTTCTGTCCTTCCGTGTCCACATGCCACGTAAAGAGTGGGAGACATGGCTTACCAACCACCTACCCAGAGTACCTGAACTTCATGTATATCAGAACTACTTCACCGTGACCGAAGGTCGTGATCCAGTTCTACTGTTCCAGTGGGTCATGCTCACTGAGACAGAGGAAGAGACGGCGCAGAAGTTGCTACGTTTAGTGAATACTGGTGGCACAGAACCCATCCCCGTGACCATGGATCTTATGGCAGGGGCCATGGGTAAACTAGGCGGTAGGGACGATACTGGCCAAACCAAGCTATCTCGGATGGTATCACTGAAAAAAGCCAGCTCAGGCCCAGGACCAAGATCATGAGTGAAATCTTCGAGCCCACTGAGGGTAAAGCAGACGGCAGTACTGGTATCATCCCCAACCTCAACGAGATCGACATGCGGGGTAAGTACCGCATCGATATCATGTTCGTTGCCCCGCGCACCATAAATGGGCGGAATAAGGTGACGGTATCCGCCTGGGAAGGTGGCTTTGACCGTAGCGGAGACATGGGAATGTTTTGGTGCCGCCTGGTCGATGATAAAGGTGACGGACCTATTAAGCGTTCAGGATTCGTGGGCCACAACCTCCCTATACCTTTCCCTGAGACAGCGACGAACAACGCCATTTATTGCCCCTACTGCAAGGCAGTTCACCCTACTGATGAGCTGGGACCTAATTATTACTTCAACACCACCATGAGACCCCTGGCGGGTTTCGTGGCCAGAGCAGCACAGGCCTTGAAGTTGGATACTGATATTGTGGCGTACTACCACGAGTCAGACCTCAAGATGGATGGGTACCGTAAGACCATAGCCGTGTCTCCTCGTGACGAGGCGGCCACGTTTGGTGTGGGGCTATACAGGATGGAGACACTGATGAAGGATGTGAATGCAGGTAAAGCACCTGCTGACGCTATCCTCGGTTTCCTTAGAGCATAGGAGTATCTATGGCACGCAGACACAAACCAGCTCGCGTCATCATGCAGGAGATCACCCAGCTCAAGCATAAGAAGGCAGTCATGTTCCAACTCCAGTCGTACCTGTCCTCGGAGTTCATTGACCGCGATAGTGGCGAGGCACCCAAGGAGATCCGATCTGTCGAGATAGGTGCAGCCCCGCAGGAGGTACTAATACAGGTACGTAGGGAACTGGCGGCCATAGAGGAAGATATAAACACCGATCTGGAGGGACTCGAGGATGCCTAACCAAGTAATAACTAACAAGAAAAACATCGAGAAGATAGCCCAGCGTGCAAACGATCTCACCGATGGGTTCGAGCAGATGCGCAAAGTCGTAGGTGAGCAGACAAGTTACATACAGGGCCTGGAGGCCGAGCTGCGCCACCACGGGTACGTGTTCGTCGGTATGCTCACTATGCTATACCGTCTGATCGATAGCGGATCCATACTGGTCCCGGAAGGTAAGAAGGAGGAGATCCTCGCCTACATCACTGATGACAAACTGCTTGGGGTTACTGATGATGCCATAAAGATGACATCCTTTATCGCTGTACTGGATACCCTCATGCTCATAGATGAGACATCAGCCGGTGCAGCTCCTGTATTCGAGTATGGTGGCGGCTAATGAAGACATCCGGCTTTGCACAGAAGGGAGGGGTATCTGGCACGATCAGGTGCAATCTCACCCTGATGCCCGAAGACGCAAAACTACTGGAGATCATGTCGCGGGCTGGGGGTAGGTCGAAGAGCGCAATTACAAGCTTCGCTCTGCGCAATTACTACACCGCTGTGTTCCGCCCAGGAGTACGTGCGCTGTTTACGCCGGGTAGGGTATCTGACGAAGGTGAGGCCAGCCCTGGCGCATGCATGATAGCGTCACTAAACCAGCGTAACGAGTGGGAGATCATAGCCCTGTTCTCCGCCGATACCATGGACGATGCCAGGTCGTATATCGCCAATCACTTCGGCAAGCGAGTTGATATCGAGGTAGGCGAGGGCATCACGCTCGGAGTAGCTCGTAACAACAGATAGTCTGCCATTGCCAAGAACGCCTCCCTAGAGTAGTATGGTCGGTAAAGGAGGCCTCATGAGTAACTACAATCCGAACGCGGGCAGACCCATGCCCATGTACATGCCCCCACAAAACGACGGGTTTAGCTACAACTACGACCAAAACGCAGGTAGCGTCGGTACGCCATTAGCGGGCATGGGCCTAGCTACTGGCATAGGACGGGGCGCTGTCGATGTGGTCGGGTACGCCGGTGCTTTTAAGGTAGGATCCATGGCCTACGGCCTTGGAAAAGGAGTAGGTGCTGCTGCCCTCGGTGGCTACGGTATGGGCGCTACTGCCATGGGAATAGGTGCTGCTACCATAACCGGTGGCGCAATGCTGGCTGCCACGTATGGCGCCACAAAAGCTGTGGGATCTGTCTACGAGGGCGGGTCACAGCATGCAGCTCTGTCTCAGATGTGGAAAGGCATGCTACCAGGCTCAGGAGGTTTCGGCGGAACACAGGGCAAATCAGAAATACTTAAAACAAATCTTGAGATCATAAAGATGGCAACGGACCCAGATCTGATGACATCATTCGAGGAGATCTCACGGATCCTACCGCAGCTTCGTTCTGTGGGAATAATACACGGACAATTGAAGTCAGGGGAGTTACCTCGGCTGGTGAAGCAGAGCGTAGAAACACTCAATGACTTGGCTAAGTTAGCTAATACCACTAAAGAAGAAGCCATGCAGCTCATGGTGAGCTCACGTAAAGCAGGCTTTTACACGCCCAAAGACATACTTGGTAATGTCGTACAGGCTACTGTTGCCGGATCTATCACAGGCCAGACAACACAGCAGGTGCTTGCAGGTCAACAAGCCGGCGCAGCAGCAGCTCGTGCCTCTGGTGGCTACGGAGCTGCTGGTGCCACTGCATTCACAAAGAATCTCACATCTATTGGTCTCGCTGTAAAGGGCGGGCATGTGAATGCTGACTATATATCAGAAATGTCAGGAGGGCTCCCCCTCGACCAGGCATCTCAGCAGTTGGCCGGCGCAATGACTTCTGTCGGCATTGGCTTGGCCCGTAGACCAGGTGGGCGTCTACTCATGGCCGGCCTCGGTGAGATGGAGGACGGTAAGTACACTGGGCGTATTGATAGGGCGAAGATGGCAGAATGGCAAAGTGGATCCATGTCCATGAAGGAGCTGTCTGCTGAAGGCCGTAGTAATATAGGATCCAGTAGAGATGCTGCGATGTCTTTCCAGAATCAGAGAGGGCGCATCGGTTCATCTTTAGCCGCAAATGGTGGTATTAATGCCATCGGCCAGATGCTGGAGAACGTAGGTATAAGTAATCCCGAGATGCAAAAGATAGTTCTTTCCCGGTGGACTGGTAGCCAGCAAATGGGCGAGATGGCGCAGACTATGATCGCTAATAGGGGGAACATAGCTATTGATAGGCCTGGTGCAACTACTAACGCCCTCTTAGGCCGTGCATCCATCTCAGCGGAAGCAGAGTCATCCTTCAGTGCCATCTGGGACAGGTGGATGCGAAAGATGGAGGACTCGTTCACGCCTTTGCGCCAGCGCGGTGCGAGGGGATTGGAGAACTTGTCGCAGCAGTGGTCAGAATCAAGTATGAACTCGCACCGAGTCCGCCGCTCGTTTGTCTCAGAGAAGGCATCCGGTGATTTGATTAATGCATTGTATGATCCAAATTTTGGTGAACTTGGTGACTACAGCTACTTACCAGAAGGTACGGGGAAGCCGCCATCATACACCATATCGACTGAGAAAACTGCCGAGATAGAGCAAGAAGTTGCCAGACTCCAGGCAGCAGGTATTACCGCTAAGAGAATTCCACAGAATCTACTCAAGAAGGGGTTCAGTACGACAGAGGTCCGGGCAGCACAAGGTAAGGGCATCGTCGGCGGAGCTCTAATGTATGTGCGCTCAAGATCCATAACACGAGATATAGGTGGTCGTAATGTTACATACGATGACTTAGCCGACCATATAGCCGGGGCCACGTTCGACTCCCGTGGTGTACAATCCTCAGCAGCAGCATTCGGTAGATGGGCAACAACATCGGCAGCGGCATGGGGTATTGGTACGGTTCCTGAAGAATCGCCCGATGGAGTAGTATCGGATATCGTACGAATGGGCGGCTCAGAGGGAGTTGCAATAAGCCACGCCCTGGCCGGAGGCGAGAAAGGCGTAAAAGGCGCTTTAGCTGCGCTGCGTGATCCCAATGGGAAGTATGCCAAATTAGGTGATAACGAGAAGCAGAAACTTCACACGTACCTTACAGGAGTGCTCCGGCAGCCTGAACTTTTGGGACCGACAAGTGGCGTGGCCTCTCTCGCCACAGGCACGGATAAGAGCGAATCACTCAAACGCGCGGCTAGCGTACTATCACGAGTAGGTGGTGCTGGGCTCCAGTCCTTAGGTAACCAAGGGGATATGGACGCTGTACTTGCATCTCGTGTGATGACCCGGTTGTCTGAGGTAAGTGCGGACACCACATTAGATGACCAGATCACTAACATAGGTGCGCTGCTCGGTAGTGCGATGGGTAACGATGTAGATGCGGGTGCGCTGGGTAAGGCAGCACCAGATATCACCGAGAGTGTGCTTGCGTACAAGAAGAAATTAAAAGCGGCCACTAAGGGAATATCTGGAACTGATCCCCTAGATGTGGCAGCCCAGCTGCGCGCAAGAAAAGGCCAGTTCCCCTTCCTGGCTCATGGTAACATTGTGAAATCGTTGGCCGATGACATCGTTAGTGACGGTGCATTTGAGACAAAAGAGTTGATGGCCCAAGCAGGTAAGCTGACAGTACTGTCTATGGCCACCCAACCTGGAGAGCAGACTACGGGAACATCAGAGGGTTCACCAGAAAAAGCAGAGAAGATGATGCAGGACTGGCAATCGGCCCTGGAGCAATCACAGGACGGTATGCTTATTTTCGCTAAAACACTAACAGATTTTAATACGGCAGTTGCCGAAAAACTGGATACATTAGGATGAGTGATAGCATATCTGTGAATGCCCGTGGGGCGAGCGAGATAGCTGCGCACTACGAGTTTCTTACTAAACAAATGAATGCTCTTCTCAACCGGGTTACTTTTATGACTAATCCCCTGACGGAGGTATTGGATAATGGCGAATCGGACCCAGATATACACTGGTCAACAAACCCAGGTGGGTGACGGCGGTGAGCGCGGAAGGATGACTGTCCTCCCTTGCGTCATGCTTGAGGACATCATAGCTTCCGGCGCAGCCGCATTCACAGTAGGGATGCTTGGTGGCACAGAGCCAGTAACTGAGCTACCGACTACAATGAAAAAAGCTTTGATCTCGGGAGACTGATATGGGCATATCAACTATCTCAGTAACTATACCTAAAGTTACAACAGGGTTCTCCATGTTCCCTGAGTTTGGGCTACCGGAGCACGCTGTGACTGCCATGAAAATAAAGGCGCTGTCTTTAGACGCCGGAGAGATGGCCGCATACGCGGAGGCAAAGAGGTACTCTAAGGGTGCGAAAGAGGGTAAGAGCCTACCCCGCCCTCTGTACTTGCATATTCCTACACCAACTCTGGGGCACATAACAGCCCAGAGTACAGGCAGTAGATCACAGCCTCAGCCAACAGACTTCAGGTACATCGTTACTCAGTACAGCATGGAGTACGTGGAGCGGTACCAGCTTGTGACCACCTTCGGTTCCTCTTATCTATACCTGTTCGGGTCTGACCCACGAGTACTTAATATATCAGGTCATGTTGTGCTGGATTACAACTACACGTACGTCAACCAATTTGAGTCCGAGTGGGAGAACAATCTAAAAGCATCATCAGGTAAGCAGATAGTCATAGAGATGAATGGGGTGAAGTTCGTAGGCCGTGGTTTGCGAATGTCCATCAACACCACATCTATTACTGATAACCTCCTAGCTGTCACTATGAGTGTGGTGGTGGAGTCTGTGATTGATAATGTAACTTACCCGAAGGATAATGCCCCTGATTCTCTCACAAAATTACTGGATTATG
>Ga0307992_1002192_pt1 | contig 11249 bp, 7 predicted proteins | sample EllFjometagen133_FD_203162 | JGI IMG/M metagenome (GOLD analysis project Ga0307992, IMG submission 203162) | Marine microbial communities from Ellis Fjord, Antarctic Ocean - #133 | ecosystem: Environmental > Aquatic > Marine > Unclassified | place: Southern Ocean | collected 2014-10-08
TTGATGGTTTATATCCTCGGTTCTGATAATATCTAACTGATTCCAATACTTCATCTATTATTGGTTGGATTATTGGCTTGATATGTTCTTTGTCTTCGCTTTTTATTTTTATCTTATCTATCTTTGTTGCTTTGCCTGTAATTCCGGAAACACCCTCTATAATCTTGTTTTTTCCAGTGGCGGCAGTTGTGATTAGCCGAATCTTGCCCTTGTCCCAAATCGAAATACGAGTAAGTTCGGTTCCGATGTGAACAATTACTGTTCCTTCTTTGGATTTGTCTGGTATTATAGCTCTGCCAACTGCTATTGGTTTGGTCTCAAGTGCTAACAATTTTAAGCCTGCAAGTTTTGCCATCTCGACGTAATCGTCTACAAGTTTTTTGGGAGTGGCGGCGATTAGAACATCCATTAAATTTTCTTCGGGATGAATTGTAAGAATCTGAAAATCTATATAAACGCTTTCGAGCGGAACGGGCAAATATAGGGCTGCTTCGTTCGGTATGGCTGTTAAAAGTTCTTTCTCGGTCATCTTAGGCACCTGGATCGTTTTTGAAAAAACAAAGTTTTCAGGCAGGGCTGTTACGATACCGGGGGACTTAATGGAATGAGGCTTAGATTTTCTTCTGGCCTCTTTTATCATATTGGCCACTGCTTCTTTGTCCTTAATTCTGTCCTGTTCTAGAATCTTTTTTGTTATTGGATATTCAAAAATACCAACGATCTTGGCGCTGTTTCTATTTTTTTTGAGTTCACAAAGCTTAAGGGTTTCATAACCAATATCCAACCCAAAAACCCGCTCTGAGCTAACTCCGAATCCTGCCACGTGCCCTCCAAAGGGATAGAGATCTTTTCTAGCCCCTCCTTATAAATTCCTACTTTCTATATTCTATTCCATATCTAAAATATTATCAACATTTTCATAGATTTCTGAACATGCCCAGATAAAAACTCCAGCTGACCATGAAAAGGGGGATTCGTTTATATAAAGAGGTCGCTTGGCTGGTTCTCCCTTCGGGGTATAGATTTCATAGATAGTTTTGTGTTTTATGATTTTTTCGGCGATTCTTTCCATTACTTTTTTTGCTTTGTCTCGTTCGTCGTTGCGTTTTAGAGCTAGGCTGTAGAGGGCGCCTATCCATATTCTATAGCCAGCGTAGTCGTAAATTCCTGCTATATAGTGTTGAGGTAAAACTAAAAGTGGATGATATGAAGGAAAATTAGCCTTTGGTACAAAGCCTTTATAAAGCTTTTCTCCAATCAGGTCGAGGATTTTGTTAGAACTTTCCTTGTCGGCAACTCTCCAAATAATTGTAAGCAGATTAGAGGCTGTTTCAAAGTAATGATGATCTTTCATGCCTTTCCAATCTAGATAAAAAACACCGTTATAGAGGTGTTCATTGATTTTGCTTTTTATCTTATCGGAGGCGAGCTCGAATCTTTTTTGTTGTTCACAATTGCCGAGTTCGTGAGAAATAAAAGCCATAGCCGCCGCTGCTTTGTAGTAGAGTACGTTGTTGTTTAAGACAATTCCGCTTTTAAAAACATGATCCATCCAATTAGCGAAAAGGCCCTCTTTTATCAGCCCATATCTTGGAGAGCTTTGTTTTTTTAGCCACGAGAACGCCTTCTCTAGCTTGGGAAATATCTCTTTAATATATGTTTTCCCCCGTTCGTTTTTTGAATATTCGGCTGCGGCGATAATTAGAAGGGAATTTTGGTCGATCACGGAAGCGCCCATAATCGAGTTGTAGTTGGGAATCGGTTTTTTAAACCTTTTTTTGATTCTTAAGTATTTTAGAAATTGATTTACTGAGATAATACGATAAGGAATCTGCCCATTCTTTCTCTGTAAGTCTAAAAACTGCTTGAAATTTCTTTCAACTTGATCATAATCTCCGAGTTTAATTGATCCCATGATGGCCCACAAGGAGTCTCTAGCCCAGAAATCGATAAAGTTTTTCTGCCCAGCTAAAATACCTTCCTCGGTGTAACATTTGTGAAGATTAACTCTGGCAATGCCGATTGCTTTTTTGATATTGGAGCTCATGTGTATAATTATATCACTATAGATCGATTTTTAACCACTCAAGTATTTAGCTGGTTTTTATCTGTTGTATTATTTATTCCTAACATCTAAGAAGCTAAAGCTTAACGCCTGACTATATTACCTCAACCAAGCCGTAGATAGGTTGCAGCACTGAGACAATTAGAACCCCGATTCCCACACCCATTACCACCATTAGTAACGGCTCTAGTAAAGTTGAAAGATTGTTGGTAATGTTTTCGACCTCTTTGTCGAAAAAATTAGCCATGCTGTCGAAAACTTCATCAATATTCCCCGATTTTTCTCCGACTGTTGCTAGCTGTCCTATCATCGAGGGGAAGAGAGGACAATCTTTTAGAACTTTCGAGATTGATTCACCGTTCTCTACTTTTTTGGTCATCTTATCAATTTCGTCCTGGTAAATTACATTAGTAACAACGTCGCGAGAGGATTTGAAGATATCTAGTAGTGGCAGGCCGGAGGAAGAAAGAGAGGCGAAAGTCCTGGTGAATTTGGCCATATAAGTTTTTTTGTAAAGTCCTCCCATTACGGGGATTTTTAGTTTAAGTTGATCGAAAAGATGTCGCCCTTTGTCAGTTTTCCCATAGTATCTCAAGGCTATACCGATACCAACCCCGACGATTATTATGTATATAAAATAACTTTGTAAAAAAGCGCTGAGGCCGAGCACTATTCTAGTTAGAAGAGGTAGGGGAACCCCGACTTCGTCGAAAACCTCTTTTAATTGAGGGATGATAAAGATCAGGACCAAAATCATCACAGCCACCAAAGCCGTCAGAATAACTGCCGGATAGATCATCGCTCCCTTTACCTTACTGGTCAGAGAGTAATCTTTCTCCAGCTGTTGGGCAAGACGAATCAAAACCATATCAACTTTCCCCGATTTTTCACCGGCTCGAACTGAGTTCACATAGACATCATCGAAGGAATCTGGATATTTTTCCATTGCCTTGGAGAGCGAGAGACCTCCTTTGACGTCTGAAACAACGTCAGTTATCTGCCCCGAAAATTTCTCGTTACTAGTTTCATCTTTTAGTGCTTTCAAGGCGTCAACAACGGAGAGACCGGATTTGATCATAATCCCTAGCTGTTGAGTAAAGATAATTTTGTCTTTTAGATTTGTCTTTTTCTCAAAAAACTTGGAAACGGCTTTGTCTGTCTTCCTCTTTATCTTGCTGACATACAAACCTTTTCCTCGAAGTGATGTTATAGCAGAAGCTTCCTCGTTGGCTTCTATATTGCCCTTGACGATTTCACCCTCTGTATTTCTTGCTTGATAATTGAATAGCATAATTTATTAGTCTTTAGTTATTCTCCAAACCTCTTCCATAGAAGTCACACCTTCTAGCGCTTTTAGAACTCCGTCTTGAAGCATGGTGACCATGCCCTGTTCAATCGCTTTTTGTTGAATCTGACTCGAAGAGACGCGTTTTAAAATTAGATCCTTGATCTCTTCCGATATTGCCAAAACCTCATACAGGCCAACTCTTCCCTTGTAGCCGGTGTTGTCGCATTCTTTGCATCCCTTTCCTTTGTACAACTTCATAGTCTTTTTCTTGACTTCAGCTTTTTCCTTTTCGGGCATCTTTTCTATTTCAGCATCTATTTTTTTCTTTTCTTCAGTTGTAATTTTTATCTCCTCTTTGCACTCTTCGCATATCTTCCTTCCTAACCTTTGTCCTACAATTGCATTTACAGAAGAGGTCAGAAGAAAAGGTTCAACGTCCATATCAATTAGTCTCGGCATAGCTCCAGCAGCGTCGTTTGTATGCAGGGTAGAGAGGACAACGTGACCGGTAAGAGCGGCGTGAACCGCCATATCTGCGGTTTCACTATCACGGATCTCACCTAGCATAATGATATCGGGGTCTTGTCTAACAAGCGAGCGGAGACCGGAAGCGAAGGTGAAGCCGATATCGGAGTTTACTTGAGATTGGTTGACACCTTTCAGTTGATATTCAATCGGATCTTCCAGGGTTGCAATATTTACTCCATCTGAATAAAGTTTATCTATTACAGCGTAGAGAGTAGTAGTTTTACCAGAACCGGTAGGCCCGGTAACCAGAATCATACCGTGGCTTTTCTTTATCTGCTCTTCTAAAATTGTAACTCCTGAACCACGAACACCCAGCTGTTCTATGGTCAAAATGCCTGTTTCTTTATCCAAAATTCTCATCACTACTTTTTCGCCGTTGGCGATCGGCATTGAAGAGACACGAAAGTCTACTCTTCTGTTGTCTACATTTATATTGAATCTTCCATCTTGAGGTAGGTGTTGTTCATCGATTTTTAGGTTTGATAGGATTTTAATACGCGAGACTACGGCGGATTGTATATCTTTTGGAAGAGAGACTTTCTTTTTCAAAACACCATCGAGTCTAAAGCGAACGGAGACTTCTTTCTCGGTCGGTTCGATATGAACGTCAGAAGCCTTGTCTCGGATAGCTCGTTTCAGAAGGGAATTAACGATTCTGGCGGCTGGTGCGTCATCGGAAGCCTCGTCCATTATCTCCTGTTTAGTTTTATTTTTTTTGCTCTTTTTGTTCTCTTTATCATCACTTTCGGCACTTTCGACAGCTTCGGATACTTCAGATTCTAAACCTTGGTATTGACTCAAAACGTGATTAATATCTGCTTCAGTAGCCAGAGTAATCTTTATGTTCCCCCCAAGTGATCTTTTTATAATTTCTTTTGCCTCGACATCTTCGGGATCGATCATGGCTACGGTAATTTTGCCATTCTTGTCCTCGATCGGCACTGCTTTGGATTTTTTAGCTATTTTTTCTGGTAGGCGAGCGAGCAATTCTTTGGGTACGGTGGTTTTCGACAAATCTCGATAAGAGATATTTACCTTGTCAAAGATATTGGGAGACAAGGCCTTCTCCTTTTTCTCTTGTGGCAGAGAATCGTTGTTGACTGACTTGTCCTCGCCCTCTGTTTTTGGCTCATCTTTCTCTTCCGGTTTTTTCAACTCATCTTTTATCTTGTCTATTTTCTGTTCACCCGAGTTTGGTTTCTCTGCTCTTCCGTTTGAAGCTTGAGGGCTAAAAATCCCAGCGTCGGCTAAGCTTACTTTGCCAGAAGATTTTTCTTCGGCTTTTGTATTATCTTCACTTTTCTTTATGGGTTCTGTTTTCTCCTCTTTATCTTTCTTTCCTATCTTTGAGAGGAAAGAGAAAGGGCCAGGTTTCTCTCCCCCGTCTTTTTTGTAGGCTTTGATTGATCCTTTTGAAGTTGTGATTTCTTTCGAGCCATCGTCTAGCATCTCTTCATAGATATTTGAAGCGTTCTCTTCCTTGCCTTGTTTGTTTTTAAGTTCCTTTTCATATTTTTCAATGTCGTCTTCAACTTCTAGCTGAACTTTATTTTCATTTTTTCTTTCAGTGGCTGGTTTGGAAGTTTTGGTGTTTTTTATATTAATCGGGATATCAAAACTTTCCTCTTCTTCATTTTTCTTGGCACTTGGAGCTTCCTTTTTTCTAGTTGCCTTGTGTTTTACAATTCCCTTATCTGCCTTGCCATCATTTACAGCTTTTTTTATTACGGGTGCTGGCATCCACTTGGCGGCGTTGGTAGGAAGCATGATCATGGTCTTTTTTTTACCCAGCTTCGGGTGATATATGGTTTTTGAGGGGTAGTGAACGGTGTAAAATGTTCCGAAGTTGGAATAAACTACTTTCTCTCCCTTTTCTAGTGCGTCGGTTATAGCAGAGCCGAAAGCAATAATAAGATTCTCAGCTTTGCGCTGTGATAAATCGGAGTTTTTCGCTAGCTCCTTTGATAGTTGCTTTCTATTCATGTATGCCCCTCCGGCTTTTTAACAAGTGATATGTATATTGTAAATTATTGATTTTCAAATAGCAAGAATATATGCGAGAAAAGAGGAAATAGGTGTTATTTTTGCTTCCCGAAATAGAAAGAGCCCCGACTTAGTCGCCGGGGCTCTTGAGGGTTTCTTGGTTCCGTGGGGCTATGTGGGCGAGAGCTTGTCCCGCCGCGTGCGAATGGCTCGGAATAGCTTGTCCCACCCGTGCGGATTGGGGATGAAACTGATTGTTGTCACACCGCGGTCACGGTCTTCGTACATCCATTTCGTTTTTCCGCTCCTCGTCGTCCCACGCACCAGATGGTCTCTGATAGAGAGCGCATTGATGCAGAGCTGCTCGACATCGACGGGGCAGAGTGACTCTGCTTCGTCGATGTTGGTCGGCGATGGTCTCACCATGGCATCGATCATTCCAGGTTTTTTCATTGCGAGCCCTGCGGATATTGCCAGGCTGATCGGTGGCCGTTCCAGGTCATGGATCGCCCAGCAGGCTTTCCGGTAGGCTTCGGCGGCAGAGATGACGGTGCCGATCTTGACTGTCTCGTCGGTAATGCCTGAAGTCACGTCTACGTCGAGCGTTGCGCCGATATCTGGCGGCAACGGGAGACACAGAGGATCGCCGTCGAACTTGACTCCAACCTGGAACGGGAAGTCTCCCAGGTTTAGTTCGTCAGCGGAGTCTGAGACTCGTAGTATTCGGAACCGGCCGTTGTTTTCGTGCTCGACTTGAGCGACCCGTCTATCCGCCAGGTGTATGAAGCTTGTGTGCAGTTCCGTTTTCATTTTCCTCGTCTTTCTTGTGCTCGATTGAACGCCACATCTACGACGTTACAAATTAACAGAAAAGAGCCCAAACGTCAAAAAAATTATCTTAAATTCAAATTAGAACATTTTGACAAAAATATTTTTAATATTTAATACTCTTCGAATACCTGTTATCATATTAACGAATGGTTGACTATAGCTCTCTAGAGAGCTATAGTCAACCTAATATATTAATACTTAACAAAAGGAGGACTTTATGCGTTATATTGGGAAGCATAAAAACAAAAAAGTTCGAGAAAGGCAGGTGGGTGTATTTGTTGAAATGTTATCAGAGTTAAAAGATAAAACAGAAATTAGGTGGTTTTTAGAAAGTTTAGTTTCGCCAAGCGAAATCGCTTATATTGCTCAAAGACTAGAAATTATGAGAATGGTTAAGGATGGTGGCACTTACAACGATATTAAAATAAATGTGGGTACTACTGATGGAACTATTAGCGCAACAAAAGATCAGCTAGATGGTTGTGATAAAAAATTTCATAAATTATTGGGATTATATAACTTAAACAAGCAGACAGAAGGCAAGAAAGACAATAATAAAGAATGTGATGATAATAAATATGTTAAAGCTAATTATCCTGGCGCTATAAGAATGAAGTAACTATATATTGTTACATATGTTTAACTATAGCTCTCTAGAGAGATATAGTTAAACTGTTGGTTTTTTTGTTTTTTCTCAAGTTAGAAGCTGTTTATGTACATAACCCTGTGGAGAAGGTAGGGATAAAAATCATAATTTCTAATAACTAATTCCTAATACTCAATTTAGGAGTTGGTTTTTGATACCTAACTAAACAAGGCATTCAACTAGTGCGGTTTGAACCATATAATGTTAATACAAATCAAATATTAAAAACAAACAAGTGTCTTTTTACAGGAAGTATCGGCCAATAAAATTTGGTGATTTAATCGGTCAGGATCATATCCGCGATACTTTACTCTATGCTTTCAAGAACGATCAGATTTCCCACGCATACCTCTTTACTGGACCTCGGGGTACAGGTAAAACTTCGACAGCCAGGTTAATAGCCAAAACATTAAATTGCGAAAAGGGTAAGGATGGTGAGCCGTGCAATGAATGCGATTCATGCAAGGAAATAATGGAGGGGCGCTCGATCGACATAATCGAGATAGACGCTGCTTCAAATAGGGGGATAGAGGAGATACGGGAGTTGCGAGAGAATGTAAGGTTCGCACCGACCAAGAGCAAGTATAAAGTCTTTGTCATAGATGAAGTTCATATGTTGACCCGCGAGGCTTTCAACGCACTTTTAAAAACGCTAGAAGAGCCACCAGCGCACGCGATATTTATCTTGGCCACCACAGAAGCTCACAAGGTTCCAGCCACTATAATTTCTAGAACACAGCGCTTTGACTTCGCTCGAATCAGTAAAGATGGACTGCTGGAGTATTTAAATAAAGTAGCCAAGGCCGAGAAGCTGGAAGTCGAGGAAGAGGCGCTAGATATGATCGCCGTTATGGCCGAAGGCGGACATAGGGACGCGGTTTCGCTTATGGAGCAGGTATCGGCTAGCGGCAAAAAAATAACGGTTAAGATGGTTCAAGATATTTTGGGAATTACGGAGAAAAAAGAGGTTTTTGAGTTCTTAGCGGCGATTTTTAATACCAATTCGGAGGAGGGATTAAAAATCGCCCAAAACCTTTTTGCATCTGGCAAAAGCATGGCTCAGTTCAACAAAGAGGTGATAGAGGTTGTTCGAAAGATAATGTTGTACAAAGCTACCGAGAAGTTGGTTTTCGATGATACAAAAGAGAACATCAAAAAGATAACCGATCTTTCAAAATTAATCACCCTTGCTCAATCTCGAGACATCTTAGATATATTTATAAAATCCGGAGTCTTGCTAAAAGATGTTGCATATCCCCTGATGCCGATAGAGATGGCGGCGATAGAAGCTGTTGCGTTGTTCGGAGACATAGGAATTGATGCTCCAAAATCGGAGCAAACAAAAAGTGAGCCTGTAAAACAAACCACTCCAAAGCCTCCTCGACAGAGCTCAGGGCAAACAGGTTCAAATGATAAATATCCAAAAAAGGAAACGCCTGTAGAAAAAACCGAGTTGACGAGTCCAAAGGTGAAGAGCCCTGACACTCCTAAAAAACCGGAGGTCGTAGTCCCGACCGAAAGTGTCGAGAAAAAACCTGCAGAAAAAACACCTAACACTCCTGAATCCATCGCACTCTCCTCTGGTCAGTGGAGCAATGTAGTGACTTTGACCAAGAAAGAGAACAACTCACTGGCGGCGCTTTTGCGGGATGCGAGACCGATAGCCTTTGACCAAGATTTAATTACTTTGGGAGTCAAATTTCAATTCCATAAAGATAAAATCTCGGAGATGAAAAACATCAAACTGATAGAAAAATTTGCCGAGGAGGTGCTAGGCAAGAAATGCAAGATTAACTGCAAGATATCTGATTTTAAAAAAAAGATTGAAAAGCCGGCTTCAGACGATGAAATGATTGAGGCGGCAGACGAAATATTTGGCTAAAATTATATTACTATGGCAAAAGCTGAGCGGAAAAAAACAAAAAAAGACAAAAAGACAAGTGATCTTCGTCCGAAGTTCAATATTCCTCGTGATGTGCGAATTCCTCCTCAAAACTTGGATGCTGAGCGGGCGGTTATAGGTGGGCTTTTACTCGATAAAGATGCCGTAATAAAGATTGTCGATATTGTCACGCCTGAGGATTTTTATGAAACTCGCCATGAGATCGTTTATCGAGCTATGTTGGAGCTTTTTGAGAAGAGAAAGCCGATAGATATTATCACCCTTTCTGAAATACTGGAGGCCGAGGAACACTTGAAAGAAGTAGGTGGCTCCAGTTACTTGGCGGAGGTGGTAAACGGAACTCCATCGGCGACAAACATTGTTCACTGGGCAAACATTGTGAAAGAGAAGGGGATTTTGCGACGCTTGATTGAGTCTGCATCAACCATCGGTACGCTCGGTTACGACGAAGATGCTGATATATCGGACACCCTAGATAGGGCCGAGCAGTCGCTATTCGCTGTTTCGCAGAGTTCGATGAAGGATAAATTTGTGCCGGTGAAGGACGTTTTGACCGAAGCATTTGATAGGATAGACAAAATTCATAAGGATAAAGATAAGGGTGCAATACGAGGAGTTCCCTCTGGTTTCAAGGATTTGGACGCCGTAACAGCTGGTTTTCAGGAGTCGGATCTGATTATCTTGGCGGCTCGTCCTTCGATGGGGAAAACCTCTTTTGCCTTGAACCTGGCAGAGCATGCAGCGATAGAGGAGAAAATTCCAACCGCAATTTTTTCACTCGAGATGAGCAAGGAGCAGCTGGTTGATAGACTGCTATCCTCACAAGCCGGAGTTGACTCGTGGAAGCTTCGAACTGGTAACTTAAACGATGATGATTTTCCGAAAATCGGCTACGCCATGGGGATTTTGTCTGAAGCTCCACTTTATTTAGACGATACACCGGGCATGAATGTGATGGAGATACGAGCCAAGGCGCGCAGACTTCAGATGGAGCACGGCTTGGGTCTTCTGATCATCGACTACCTTCAGCTTATGGAGGGACGCGGTGGCGGAAATGATAATAACCGGGTACAAGAAATATCTCAGATATCACGTTCGCTAAAGGGCTTGGCGCGTGAACTCAAGGTGCCGGTAATAGCCCTTTCTCAGCTTTCTCGTGCAGTGGAACATAGACCGGACAAACGACCTCAGCTATCTGACCTTCGTGAGTCGGGATCAATTGAGCAGGACGCTGACTTGGTGACATTTTTGTATAGAGATGAATACTATGACCCCGATACCGACAGGAAGGGGATTACTGAGGTTCTCATCAAAAAGCATAGAAATGGTCCAACTGGTGGAATAGAGCTTCACTTCAATCCGGAACAGATGCGCTTTAGGGATTTGAGTAAGAAGCAAAAGGTAGATGGTGGAGTCTCGCCACGTGATTTAGAGCCGTCGGATTAAAAATAGGTGCTAGGTGTTGATATATAAATACAAATAAGCTCGCCAGGTCGACGAGCTTATTCGGTGCGTCCATTATGTCAGGCCCAAGAGGCAGGGCCACGAGCGCGCGTTCGGCTCCTCGATCAGCCGGTGGATGGCGGCTCGCTTGTTCAGATCAGGCGTGACCGCGCAAACCAGTTTTGCGCAATCTTTGTTCGCGGATAAGATTCCGCTAATCAGTTCGGCCAGTTCGCCAAGGTCGTCGGTGATCTCGCGGATCAACGCCGCTTGTTCCTGGAGGTCGTCGGTGATCCAACGGATTAACTCAGCTCGACGTTTTGCGCTTTGGGTGATTCCGCAGATTAGCTCGACTTGGTGTTCGAGATTGTCTGTGGCTGCCCGGATAAGCCCCGCACGTCTCTCGGGGTCTTTTGTGAGCCCACCGATCAATCTCGCTCTGCCGATCCACTGCTTTTGGACCAAGCATATCAACTCGGCTTGTTTGTCGAGATTGTCAGTCAAGCGGCCGATCAGTGTGTTGCGGAGATTGGAGTTTTCAAGTATGCGGATCAACGCCGCT
>Ga0307992_1002193_pt1 | contig 11245 bp, 8 predicted proteins | sample EllFjometagen133_FD_203162 | JGI IMG/M metagenome (GOLD analysis project Ga0307992, IMG submission 203162) | Marine microbial communities from Ellis Fjord, Antarctic Ocean - #133 | ecosystem: Environmental > Aquatic > Marine > Unclassified | place: Southern Ocean | collected 2014-10-08
TTGATATCTCATTGGTCGAACAACCTGCAAGTGCAGTCAATGGAACATCAATCAACACTTCGTTCCTTATGAAGACATTCGAAGCGGATGCAAATCCACACAATCTGATTGTTGGTCTACTGATACCTACCGCCTGGAGTGTCGATTCTGTCTATTATGAAGGTGATGTATTCGGTCCAGACTATTGTACATTTCTGCACAATGATAGCCTAGACAGGAATTTAGGTGGACGACAGGATTCTAACTGGGTAGACTCACTTTCACTATACTCCCCACCTGGGGCAGGTATGAAGTGGGTGATCTACCAGGGTGTCACTGCTTATGCATCTCCAATTGAATATACAGAAGCAGCCGATACAGCCTATACAGACGTATTTATTGACCTGACCCTCAATGGTTTTGCTTCTGGTGATTTCGACTTGGGTTATTTTGTTAGTAATGCGGCTCTGGATTTTGAATATTCTGACTACTGGGACGAATCACTAGGACACAGCATCACAGTCAGTAATCCAGTTTCTGTTGATGGCAAAGGGACAATGCCTACGGAAATGACTCTAGATCAGAACTATCCTAATCCTTTCAATCCAACGACATCTATCAATTTCAGCATTCCTACTTCAGGAATGGTAAATCTAGTTGTTCACGATATGACTGGTAAAGAAGTTGCAACTTTACATAATGGTGTTTTACCAGCTGGAAATCATGTAGAGATGTGGAATGGTTTGAATGCTATGGGAACTCAGGTTCCATCCGGTATGTACATCTACCGTTTAGAGAGTTCAGATGGGCTCCAAGTTCGAAAGATGATGTTGCTGAAATAGGTTGAAGTAGATAAAATTGTTCAGCAAATGCAGGACAAACTGGGTGACGATTTCATGCCAGTTTGTCCTGTTGCTGACCAGTATTTGTGATGTTGGGAATGGGTTCTGAAGTATGGCATCAGTTAGTTTAAAATCGGTCAGAAAAGTTTATGACAATGGGATTGTGGCCGTCAATGATTTCTCTATTGAAATCGAAAATGAAGAATTTATTGTACTTGTAGGACCCTCGGGTTGTGGCAAAAGTACAGCACTAAGAATGATAGCCGGTTTAGAAGAGATCACGTCAGGTGAAATATTTATCGGTGATCAACTCATGAACGATGTCTCTCCAAAGAACCGCGATATTGCCATGGTTTTTCAAAATTATGCTCTCTATCCCCACATGACAGTTTATGAGAATATGGCTTTTGGGCTAAAGATTCGGCATGAGCCAAAGGGGGAAATAAAGCGCAGAGTATCAGAAGCTGCTGCCATTCTTGATCTCGATGATGATCAGTTGGCAAGAAGACCCAAGGCCCTTTCAGGTGGACAACGTCAGCGAGTAGCACTGGGAAGAGCAATTGTTAGAAACCCACAGGTTTTCTTATTTGATGAACCCCTTTCAAACCTCGATGCGAAACTACGCGTCCAAATGCGCTCAGAAATTACAAAACTGCACAGCAAACTTAAGCGAACTTCCATATACGTCACCCACGATCAAGTTGAAGCCATGACCATGGGAAGCCGGATTGTTGTAATGAAGGATGGCGTCATTCAGCAAACGGATACGCCCATGAATTTGTATCATTATCCAGCGAATAAGTTTGTGGCTGGATTTATTGGTAGCCCGGGGATGAACTTTATTGAGGGGACAATGGAGAAAAGGGACACCCGTACGCTGTTCGTCTCGGAAGTTAACCCAGAACTTGCCATAGAAGTGCCCGATAGATTTACTGATGAATCGCTCAAATCCTACACTGGGAAAAAACTTATTATGGGTATTCGTCCAGAGGATATACATTTAGAAAAGAGTGCAGCGTTAAAGAATATTAGCAGTAGTCACCCATGTATAGCAGAGGTTATAGAGCCCATGGGTAATGAAATATTTTTTCATCTGGATGTTGGGATTGGCAGTAATGTACTGTGTCGGGCTCGTATGGACAATACACCTGAAAGAGGGAAAAAATTTCAGCTTTACATGGATTTAAACAAAACGCATTTATTTGATGCCGAGAATGGCAACTCTATACACTAGTTCTCGCTGCGTAATGCATTCACATCTTTTTATAATCATTTTTTAATAAGGATCGAAGACTATGAGTAATATCTCTGCCCGCATGGGACGCCTTTTTAACAAGTCTGGAAACTGTTTTGATGTAGCTATTGATCATGGAATGTTTGATGAACGTTCCTTTTTGATCGGCATCGAGAATATGTCAGATGCTATCAATACCATTATCGAAGCTGACCCAGATGCGATTCAATTGTCGCCTGGGACTGCTCCATTTTTGCAAAATACAGCTGGTCGGGACAAACCAGCTCTCGTTTTGCGAACAGATATTGCCAATTGCTATGGTAAGAAAATACCAGATGTTGTCTGGAGTGAAGTCATTGAAGCACCGGTTGAGCAGGGCATGGTTTTGGATGCAGCCTGTGTGGTTGTAAATCTATTACAGCTGCCAAACCAACCAGAGTTACACCAACAATGCGTGCAAAACATAAACCGCCTCAAAAGAGAGTGTGAAGTCTATGGTATGCCCTTGATGGTAGAACCTTTGGTGATGCAGGGTAATGAAGTCGTTGGTGGTTACATGGTTGATGGGGATATTGATAAAATTTTACCCCTGGTACGACAGGCCGTTGAGCTTGGTGCTGATATCATTAAAGCTGATCCATGTGAAAATGTGGAAGAATATCATCGTGTGATTGAGATTGCACAAGGTTTGCCCGTTCTTGTTAGAGGTGGAGGCAAGGCCGGTGAAGAGGAAATATTTGCACGGACAATTGAATTGATCAATCAAGGAGCCAGAGGTATTGTTTATGGACGGAATGTGATCCAACATGAAAATCCACGGGCTATGACTCAGGCACTCATGGCAGTTGTCCATGACAATGCTGATATCAGTCAGGCAATGAGTATTCTACAGGGGAAATAAAGTGGAAAAACGCAGGATCAAATTTGGGATTATCGGTCTCGGACTTATGGGGCGGGAGTTCGCCAGTTCAGTCGGTCGGTGGGCACATCTAACCCATAGTTCAGGCAAACCTGAAATCGTAGCAATATGCGATACAAACCAGGCGCTATTTTCTTGGTATACGGAGGCCATTCCTTCGATTTCTCAGGTGAGTGAAGATTATCATGAACTAATAAATAATCCAGATATTGAGGCCATTTATTGTGCTATCCCACACAGCCTGCATGAGCAAGTTTACACAGATATTTTAAAGAGTGGTAAACACCTTCTGGGTGAGAAACCATTTGGAATTGATCTTGCTGCCAATCAGGCCATCAATGCAGAAATTGCTAAACATCCAGAATTGATGGTTCGCTGTGCTTCAGAGTTTCCCTATTACCCTGCCGTAACAAAGATTATGAAAGAAGTTATCAGGGGTGATCTAGGGGAAATCTTGCAAGTTGAGGCTGGTTTTCTCCACAGCAGCGACATCAACCCCGATAAGGTGATTAACTGGAAACGAATGATTGATGTGAATGGTGAATATGGGTGTATGGGAGATCTGGGAATGCACGTTCTTCACGTACCTTTTCGTCTAGGATTTCGGCCGGCCAATGTTTTTGCACAGCTCCAAAACATTGTTCGCGAACGCCCCAATGCCAAAGGTGATATTGTTGCATGTGAAACCTGGGATAATGCCACTTTACATTGCGATGTAGATGGAGAGCATGGAAGTTTCCCCATGACACTCAAAACCTGGCGCATTGCTCCAGGAGAAACAAACACCTGGTATTTTAAAATATTTGGGAGTCGCCGAAGTTTTACCTTCAGCACCAAAGAGCCACGTACCCTCTATAGCATGGACTATACTCCAGGAGAAACCCAGGAATGGCGACGTGAAGATTTAGGGTATTCACCGATTTTTCCAACCATAACGGGTGGCATATTTGAATTCGGATTTACAGATTCAATCCTACAGATGTGGGCTGCTTTTGTGGAGGAACTCTGTGGCAATGATGTGGGACAATTTGGATGTGTTCGTCCGGAAGAAGTTGCTGAGAGTCATAAACTATTTACTGCGGCACTCCAGTCACAAAAATCTCGGGATGTAATTTCGCTGAGGTAACAACACACCTAATGATTAAGGTAGGCAGATAAAATGATCCTAAGAAACCATATTTCGTTGATTGTACTTTTGGTGTTTGCTCTATCACTGACCGGGCAAACCCTTACCAAAGCACCTTATCTTGCAAATCCAACACCTGGAGGCATGACTATTCGCTGGGAAGTTGATAAGAAAAGTTCTGGGAGAGTCTACTATAGCCAAAATCAGTCGCTCAAAAAGAGTTCCAAGGCTGTTTTATTGGGCGAAAAATCCGGGCATTTTTTGTATGAAGCAACAATCAGTGATTTGGTCCCAGGTGCAGACTATCATTACCGAGTAAAAGTTGGACGAAAAAAAGGTGATTTGCTTCAATTCAGATCTCCTCCTAATAATGATGCGAATTGTACTTTTGCTATATCAGGGGACAGTCGTTCGAAACCACAAATCTTTGCACAAATAGTCTCTGGTATATCAAAATCAAATCCTGACTTTGTCATCAGCATGGGAGATTTGGTTGCCGACGGTAGTAATCTGGATCAATGGAACGAGAACTATTTTGGTCCAGCTGCTAGCTTGATATCAAATACGCCCTTTATCTCAACCCTTGGTGATCATGAAGTTGGGGGAGATGATGGTGTTTTATTTAAGTATTTTCTTTTTCCTGATCTGAACCATGAAAAACTATGGTACTCTTTTGATTATGGATTGGTCCATTTTATTTCTCTGGATTACCGTCATGCAGACTCTGAAGAAATGCAAGCCTGGTTCCAGAAAGATATCCAGGATTCAAAGGGTCGCTGGAATATTGTATTTATGCATAGACCCACTTACAACCTGGGGGGGCATCGCTCTTTTTGGGGGAATCCTATTTGGCCAGATCTTTTTCAAGCGAATGAAGTTGATGTTGTCTTTGCTGGACATTCCCATATTTATGAGCGTTTTTATCCAGTTTATAATGGTGAAAAAGGCGATTGGACTGTGTCCTATGTGACGACGGGTGGATCAGGCGCTAGTTTGTATGAGGCGGTTCAACATCCAGTCTTAGCCTATTCAAAATCAATAAATCATTATGTCGATGTGAGTGTCAGCTCAGAGAAATTTGAATTTCATGTTTATCAAATTGATGGGACAGCCATTGACTCCCTCTCTATTATCAAAAATAGTGATGGAAGCCAGGGCCAGCAGTACCTGGCTTCAGCAAGGTCTCGGGATGAGTTGGATATCATAGGCATTTTCGCTGGTCCAATTTCACGTTCATTGGATTCACCACCCCTTTTGTACAGAGCTGCAGAATTGAAGATAAAACTATATCCAGAATCATTGGCAAACCCTGTAAAATTTGAGCTGGAACTCTCTGAGGCTTCTTTGCCGAACTATAAGATGGTACCTTTTACAGGAGAATTGCTTCCCGGTGTGGATCAAGAAATTACCCTCAGCATTTATGGCATGACGGATCTCAAAATAACTTCATGGGGAAATATTGATCCACCCTTCAGGATTGAAGCCAAGTATGAACAAAATCAGATTAGCGGAACGGTGCAGGGCAAATTACTAAAAATACGTGCCTGGTAAAAATTTACAGTCAGGACTTTCTTCAAACGTGATGTAACTGGAATTATACCCATTCTATACTTCAAACTTGCCTTTATTTAACCCACCCCTAACCCCTCCCAAGAGGGGACTAACAGCTAGACACCCGTGAAGATTATGGTGCCATATTTAGGTACAATTGGTATTACATTTTGGAAACTTTTTCCATGATGCCTTCTACGGCTTCATCCATCATAAATTTCACATCCTCATAACGATAGGTTCGTTCTTCAAATGTACGTTCAGTACGCATTTTGAGAAAGCGTTGTTGGAACTCTTCAAGATAGGATCCATATATGTGATAACTATCTGCCTGGTGAACGTAACGGCCTAGCCTAACTGAATTACCAGAGAGTTCTGAAATCCGATCAGCGATTTTCTGCTGTAGGCGAATAAACGCATACATGTTCATAAAAGCAGCTTTGTAGGCGTCATTTGAACGGAATCTGACATTTGTATTTAAGACCCAATTGCCCTCTTCATCTGGCAAAATGCGACACCAGATACTTTGCAGGCAAGCTGGATCATAACACTCATTGTCCTCCCAAACTTTCCAGGTGATGGCTTGTGCTCTTCTTGAATAGGGGACATCGGCTAATTTTTGGGCAAGTATTTCTATCTGATCAAATATGGTTTTGTTATCTGGGAGCATATAATTAAACAAACGTTGGTGATAGGTATATTCCCAACGGGTATCATCAGGGTTATTGGGATCACGCACCAGATGGTCTTTGATACCATCCAAAACTTCCAGAACATATTCATGTAAATCTTCCAGCCCAGCAGGCATATCCCGATGAATCATCGGCTCTGTGAGAGGTTCTTCAACAACGATGGTCATGGAGCAATCTTTACTGGGGGGATCTGTTGGTTTGTCATATTCCGTTTTAATATCACACCCATTATTGTAGAGCTCAAATACTGAATTCTCCCAAGCTTCTGCTAAACTGCGACCCCGAGCATTTAAAACTGGAATATTCCCTGACATGGATTCCTCACTTTTCGATTGATATAATGGATAGACAACAAATTGTTTTGTTTAGAGTGCTCTTCAAAGATTTTCCCTCTTTACTTACCGAACTCATCGAGCAAAAATTATGAATCAATATTAACAAACTTACACTTAATAAACCGAGTTAAAAGCATGATATTTGTATATATCGCTATATCTTGCACAGGAGGAAATAATTCATGAAACAGATACCCCACTATACGCTTATTGGAATAGGACTCGCTCTCCTAATTTCAACTAAATCTATCGCTGCACCCTCTAACGATTGGCCTTTAGACTACCCTGTAGTGCTGGAGTCTGTTTCTATCGATTCTACTTATGACACCTTGTTTACTGCTCAGCAAAAAGGGTGGCTGGGCGCAGATGCTGCTCACTCTATTGTTTTATCAGAGGAACGAGTTTTGTGGCTGTTTGGAGATACCTATATCGGGGAGGTGAGGGACGGACACAGATATCCTGAGGGGTATCATATCAACAATTGTATCGCAATTGAAGATCGTTCAAAAGGGGTTCCTGGAGAGATTAAGTACTACTGGGGTGAGAAGAATGGCTACCCCACTGCCTTTTTTCCTCCACAGGCGGATATGCCAGGTCACTTTTTTTGGCCAACGAGTGGTCTTGTCGTTAAAGGGCGACTCTTATTATTCAGCTTTGCCATGCAAGCCAATGACACGACCTGGTGGCTGGCTGGTACCGTAGTCGCTGCCATCAATAATTATAAGGATGACCCTGCATTGTGGCTGGCTGAGTACTATGATCTTAAGCTGGGTAACAATCAATTTGGAATCCACTCCGCTTTATTCCTGGAAGGGGAGTATATCTATTTTATGGGATTTAGTGAGTTCTCAGAAGGTCAAAGTGCTATTCTCGGAAGAGCTGAGCAGAAAGAATTCAGTGAAAATCCCAGCGGAAAGTTAATTGAGTTTTGGTCGAGAGGCTGGTTTAAAAAACAGTGGCGCCAAAAACCGGACAAACTTGTGCCTCTTTTCTCACCAGGAGTTACGGAAACAGATATTCAATACATTACAGACTGGAAATTGTTCGCAGTAACGACTTATGATCCCATGCAGCCTGAGATATATCTAACCACTGCTAAATCGCTGACTGGTCCCTGGACAGATCCGGTACATATCTTTACCAATCCCGATCATGTAACCATGACTTATGCAGCAAGACCGCACCCACAAATAAGTCGTAAGTCGGGCGAGATCATATTTAGTTATATTACTTCCCCAACAAGTCTTGATATTCCAAAGGAAAGCATGGATACCTATCGGCCAAGATTTTTAAAAATTAAATTGGCATTGAGATAACACATCTAGTCATATACATGAGCGTGAGATCAAAAAAATACAATTGTGAGGCTCTTGACGGCACGCAAATTTAAGTATCTAAGAAAAAAGAATCGATCAATTTTAAATTCAGGAGGAGTATTCAGGTGGGGTTTAAGTTCCCAAACAGACTGACCATGCTTATCTCATTAATTTTCATTATGACTCTAAATTCATGTTCTCAAAAATCAACTTTGAAGCAGACCGAACCCGATATGAAGGTATTGTTCATAGGTAACAGTTTCACCTTTATTCATGGAGGGCTCGATGTTCTCCTCTCTGAACTTACAGCATCGGCTGCAGCTCATAAACGAATCCGATTTGACAGCAAAACGATGGCAGGAGCAACGCTGGCAATTCAGTATGAGTTGTCAGAGGTTCACAAAACCATCCAAGAGGGCAATTATGACATCGTTATCCTTCAGGGTGATATTCCAGAACTCACGGAGAAACGGGTTGACCCATTTTATAAATATGCCAGGCTATTCCACCAGGAGATCCGGGACTCAGGCGCAGAAACAATGTTCTTTATGACCTGGCCCTATGAGAGGTTGAATTGGGTTGGCCTAGATGAGATTGCTGAAGCACATGCTCGCATCGGCCTTGAGTTAAATGCAAAGATTGCCCCGGTTGGTAATGCTTTCCAACAAGCTGCCATTCAATCACCTAAAATGGCCATGTTGCTTGATGATCAAGAGCATGAAAGTATCCACGGGTTTTACTTAGCAGCGTGTGTCATTTATGCCACGCTTTTCGATGAGAATCCTGGTGAACTAACGTATGCTCCCCATGGAATATCTACTGATGAAAGAGAGTTCCTCCAAGGGCTTGCCTGGGAAACGGTTCAGGATTGGAGAAATTATTTAAGCCATCGAAGTGAAATCGAAAGAAAGCCCTAATACTGTCGTCTGTCACATGAAGTATTCAAAAGTCAATTCAACCCGGCCAGCACCATATTCGAACAGGTATTTAAACCCCTACTCCTTTTTTATGGTATCCTTGATGTTCATATTGCCATTGGTCTCAGCCAAAGGTATGCTTTTTATTTCCCAGTAGATCATCTGGATGCATGCACCCACTTCTTCAATGTTTGTATATAAATCCACTGGAATAATAATTATTAAATTACATCAGCAGTATCTTGAACAACATTGATTCCATTGTATGTGGAAACCGAAAATTGCTCCTAATTATAAAATCGGTGGAATAGCATGGAGATGTTCAATTGGGAAAAAATAGAAAAACGTATACGGTCCTGCGTATACGCACATTCAATAATCGATGTAAGAAGCAGTAAATACATTAGTTGTGATTTGGGCTGGTAGACTTCATAAGCCGGGTGTCAGGAGTCCAAAACAGAACAGTCGAAATATGTGCATGAAATGGGGAGCCAGTGGGGAGCGAATTTCTGACCCTAATTCAATCCCAGATATAGACACGTTCTGCAGAAGGTAGTGTTGGATTTTATCTCCGACGCTTACCGCAATATTAACTCAATTACCTTTCAGACTCCAACCACAATTTAGTTAGATTTCTTAGTATTCATTCATAGCTAAGAGGAAACGTGAAAGGGGCGAGAAATGTCCGATAAAATCACCATCACTCGGGAAGAACTTTACGAATTAGTTTGGTCCAAACCAGTCGTTAAGATCGGAAAAGATTTTGGGATCTCAGATGTTGCGGTCGCAAAGATCTGTAAGAAAATGAATATCCCGAAACCTGGGCTAGGATACTGGGCAAAGAAGCAGCATGGCAAGAGAACCCGACAAACACCACTTCCAAAGCTGGAATCAGTTGATCTTGAGACCTACACGATCAAGGGCTCAATGGACGCTAATTTGAATCTTACAAGTGATGTTATCGAGAAGCAAAAGGTCTTTGAAAGCAAGCCTGCAAATGAAGTGAAGGTTAACCAGTCGCTTAGGAATCCCCACTCACTTGTCCACCACTCAATGATTCGCCTACGTGAAGGATACGCTGATCAGAGCAAAAGATATCGAGGAGGGCGTGGTTGTCTTGATGTTTGGGTAGGCAAGGATAGTATCCATAGGACACTCCTCATAATGGATGTCCTAATAAAAGCTTTGGAGAAACGTGGATTCCAAGTCTCCCTAAAAGACCATTATCAAGATAACACTTCTGTTGAGATCAACGGAGAATCAATTTCATTTGGTATTGTGGAGTCATCCCGACAGATACCCAATCCAAAGAGAGAAACGGACCGCTGGGAGAACCTCTACGATTACATACCCACAGGTAAACTCACGCTAAAAATTAAGACTAATTATCATGGGCAGAAGAGCATCAGCGATGGCAAGACGCAGAAACTAGAGGACTGTCTTAACAAATTCATTCTATTGCTGGTTAAGACCTCGGAGATTGAGAAAATTCGTAGGAAGGAGTCGGAGCAGTGGCATAAGGAATACGAGGAGCAAGCACAGAAGGAAAGAGAAGCAGCATTAGAAAAGCAGCGAGAGCAGGAATTGCTCAAGCAACTTTTCGACAATGCTGAAACATGGAATAAATGTGTGCAGGTTAGGGCATACATTGCTGCTGTAAAGGAAAGAGCGGAGGGGAACTCTGGAGGAGATAGGTCCGATTCTTGGGTGTCTTGGGCTCGCCACCAGGTCGAGCGAATTGAGTTCGATTTACTTCAACCGAATACAGACGGATACAAATAACATAGTGTTTCATCTGAATTTACTGTTTGAGGGATCACTTATAGTCTCGAAATTGAATTCCATGATATGCCAATAAAAGCACTATACTGGCAAATCATGGGTAATATTTGCGATAAATGGGGACACAAATAAAACGATTTGAAGAAAAGATCCGGGTCTTATTTGAACGACACTGAATGGTTCCACGAAAGGCTCTTATTGAAACACTTTTTGAATGGAAGCCAAACTGAAAATAATGGTCTGAAAATCTGGGTGGTTCATCGATTTTGAATTGGATGAAAGAAGAATCTACAACCACGGAATTCCGAAAGTGCACAATGCGTATAAGGCTCCTTAGAGTATTAAGTCTATTTTATTGGTGCACATACGGGGAACGCCCGTCGCCAACACCCTTTAAATCCCTGTACAGTAGGATATAGTGGAGCCATCCTTTTTATTCCGGTACCGAAGGTCGCAGGTTCGACTCCTGCCGGGCGTACTAATCTTCGCCCCCATCCGGGGGCTACGATTAGCAAGCTATACTTAACAAAATAAAACATTAACAGCTTAAAT
>Ga0307992_1002194_pt1 | contig 11244 bp, 9 predicted proteins | sample EllFjometagen133_FD_203162 | JGI IMG/M metagenome (GOLD analysis project Ga0307992, IMG submission 203162) | Marine microbial communities from Ellis Fjord, Antarctic Ocean - #133 | ecosystem: Environmental > Aquatic > Marine > Unclassified | place: Southern Ocean | collected 2014-10-08
CTATCTGTCTATTATAGATGGGTGATAATATGAACTTAAATGAAGAACAAAAGAGAGTTGTTTATTCCAACGAACGCTTTCTTTTTTTACTAGCAAGTGCAGGAAGTGGGAAAACCAGAGTCATTGTTGAACGTATAAAACACTTGATAAATCAAGGTGTAGATCCTAAAAGAATACTCGCTATTACATTTACAAGAAAAGCTGCTTTTGAGATGAAAGATAGAACTAAAAATGGCGAAGTAAACATTCACACGTTTCACCAATTTTGTTATATAAAACTCGTTGAGATTAATCTTTGTCCAATTAATATTGCCGAAGAAGAGGCTTTACCATTTTTGAAATCAGAACTTTTAGAAATCTCTAAATACAAGAATAGTATCCATCAAATAGATAAACCCAAACATTACGAGATATACCAGCGATACATGGAAGAACATATATTAAAGGACTTTGATGACTTGTTATTGGATTTTTACTACATCTTAAAATCAAAGAAACAACATGTACTTTTCGACTATATATTTATTGATGAATTTCAGGACACAAATAATCTGCAGTATCAAGTATTAAGGCAATTAATCAAAGAACGCACATCAGTTTTAGCTGTGGGTGATCCAGATCAAAGCATCTATCAATTCAGAGGCGCCAATAGTAAAATCATCTATAGATACATAAAAGATTATCAAGCAAAATTATATAGTTTAGCAATAAACTACAGATCTTCTCAAACAATCATAACACATGCAAATCGCCTCATCAAGCGAAATAATAGAAGATATCAAAAACAACTTATTCCAAACGATCAATCGAAACATCCGGTTTATCATTTTAAATTTGCAAGTACAATTGAAGAAACCCTTTCTTTGATTGAGCTAATCAAAGCTTTGAAAAATAAAATTAAAAAGGATGAAGAAATCGCTATACTTTATAGGAACTATGAACGCTCCTATGAGATAAGAAAAGCACTAGATGAATATGACATCGAGTACAAAAATATAGATGATCATACCCGTGTTCACGGAATCCAATTAATGACAATTCATAAAGCTAAAGGATTAGAGTTTGATGCAGTTATCATTATTGGACTAGAGCAAGGTTTATTGCCATCCTTAATCCAAAACAGTCAGTTATCACTTGATGAAGAGAGAAGACTAATGTTTGTAGCAATGACACGAGCAAGAAAATATCTCTATTTCTCATCAGTGGTTTTAAGCATTCAAAACTATACATTATCAACATCTCAATTTATTCGTGAAAGTGGCGTGAAAACCATAAAAAATAAGCGTATTAATGATATACTATCATTGGGTGAAACTAATGGACATTAAGCAAAGAATATTAGAACTAACTAAGATTATTAATCAAGCTAATTATGATTATCACACAATGGATGCTCCAACAATATCTGATCAGAACTACGATCAGTATTTGAAAGAGCTTGTTTTGCTTGAATCAAAATACCCTGAATATAAAGAACCTGATTCACCAACAGAAAAAATTGGAGGGATTGTTTTATCCGGATTTGATAAAGCGACACATCGAGTTCCAATGATGTCTTTATCCAACGTTTTTAATTTTGAGGAGCTAAATCAATTCGATGAAAGAATACGTAAAGCTGTAACAGATTATACATTTGTTACTGAATTGAAAATAGATGGGCTCGCTGTTAGCTTAATCTATGAAAAAGGATTGTTTGTTAGAGCTGCAACTAGAGGTAATGGTGTTATAGGTGAAGATGTAACAAATAATGTTCAAACAATAAAGAGTCTTCCATTAAAACTATCAGAACCAATTGACATTGAAGTTCGTGGTGAAATATATATGCCACACAAAAGCTTCAACAGATTAAACGAACAACGATTATCAAATGATGAAGCGTTATTTGCTAATCCGAGAAATGCTGCAGCGGGAACAATAAGACAATTGGATTCTAAAGTTGTTGCAAGCAGAAGTTTAGATATTTTTGTCTATACAATTGTGGGAGCTGAAAAATACGTAAATACACAAATAGATGCATTGAAATATTTAGTTAAATTGGGATTCAAAGCAAATCAAAATTATAAGAGTATTTCAGATGTTAAAGGATTAGAAACTCAAATTGATGAATATGATAAATTAAGAAAAAAATTACATTATGACACCGACGGTGTCGTCATCAAGGTCAATGAATTTGATCTATATTCAACAATTGGATATACATCGAAATTTCCCAAATGGGCAACAGCTTATAAGTTCCAAGCAGAACAAGTAGAAACTATATTGAAAGATATTACTTTCCAAATAGGACGTACTGGAGTTATTACGCCAGTTGCTGAATTGGAACCTGTTTTAGTGTCTGGTTCAACAGTTGCAAGAGCAACACTTCACAATGAAGATTATATACTTGCAAAGGATATCAGAATTGGCGATACTGTTTTAGTACATAAAGCAGGAGAGATTATACCTGAGGTTATCGAAGTTGTTTTATCAAAAAGAACAAGTCTTCAAGTTCCTTTTAAGATGATTGAAGTATGTCCAGTTTGTGGACATGAGGTTATTCGAAAAGATGGGGATGCGGATCATTATTGTATGAATCCTTCTTGCTCTGGTAAAAATATTAATACGCTCATTCACTTTTCAAGCCGCGTGGCAATGGATATTGATACGTTAGGTGAAAAGGTTGTTGAAACTTTTCATGCTTTAGGATATTTAAATACAATATCAGATATTTACGCATTAAAGAATTTTTCTGATGAGCTAAAGGAATTACCTGGATTTGGTGAAAAGAAGGTTAAAAACTTATTGGGTGCTATTGAAAATAGTAAAAAACAATCTTTTGATAAATTAATATTTGGTTTAGGCATTAAGCATGTTGGAGCTAAGGTTGCTAAAATTCTAATAAAGAACTACCCAACAATGGACGATCTAAAAAATGCAACCATTGAAGAACTTAACAGTATTCCCGATATTGGAGAAATGATTGCTCAAAGTATTGTTAGATATTTTTCAGATGAACAAAATCTGGCATTAATTGGAGCATTGAAATCATATGGAGTTAATATGGCTTATGAGAAGGGTGAACAAATTAAGCATCCTTTTAACAATAAAACAATCGTATTAACTGGTAAACTACAAATATTCACGAGAGATCAAGCATCTGATTTAATTGAAAAACTTGGCGGCAAAGTAAGTTCTTCAGTCAGTTCTAAAACCGATTTTGTTGTTTATGGCGAAGATGCGGGTTCAAAATTAAAGAAAGCAAATGAATTAGGCGTCAAGGTTGTTGACGAAGAAACGTTTAAAGGTATGGTTGATGGATTATATTAAAGTACATGGCGCTAGAGAAAATAACTTACAAAATATTGATATAGATATCCCAAAGAATAAACTTGTCGTCATGACTGGTATTTCCGGAAGTGGGAAATCTTCTTTAGCCTTCGATACGTTGTATCAAGAAGGACAAAGAAGATATATGGAAAGCTTGAGTGCTTATGCAAGACAATTTTTAGGAAATTTTGAGAAACCTGATGTTGATAAAATTGAAGGACTATCTCCTTCAATTAGTATTGATCAAAAAACGACATCAAATAATCCAAGATCAACTGTCGGAACTGTTACAGAGATTTATGACTATTTAAGATTGCTTTATGCAAGAGTTGGGATTCCTTACTGCCCAGGTAGTGATGAACCACTTGCTAAACAATCCATAGAAGAGATGACAGTTCGTGTTTTGAATTTAAACGAAGGATCTAGAATCTTAGTTATGTCACCTGTGATCGAAAGACAAAAAGGGACGTTTAAGAAACTTGCTGAACAATATTTAAAAGAAGGGTTCACAAGAGCATATATTGATGGGCAAAGTGTATTACTTGAAGAAATGCCTGAGCTTGATAAAAATAAGAATCATGATTTCTTTTTGATTATTGATAGACTGATTATTAAAGAAGGATTAAGAAGCCGTCTTTATGATGCATTAGAACTTTCTGCTAAAATGGCAGGAGGAAAAACTAGAGTATTGGTTGATGATGATGCTACACTTCATTTCAGCCAAAACTATTCATGCTCAGATTCTGATTTTACAATTCCCGATTTAGAGCCAAGACTGTTTTCTTTTAACACACCGATTGGCGCTTGTCCATATTGTAATGGATTAGGACTTAAGCTTGAAGTTACGGAAAGTTTAATAACTGATTTTTCTAAGAGTTTAAATGATGGTGGATTATTACCATATAAGAATAATAACGATGATAACTTAGGCACATTGGAACTTGAGCAGCTATGCAAACATTATAAGATTGATATGAATGTTCCTTTAGCAGAACTAACAGATGAACAAAGGAAAATGATTTATTATGGATCTCCAGATAAAATTCATTACCGATTAAGATCTTCATCGGGTAGAATTCATGAAAAGGTTGATTATTACGAAGGCTTAATCAATAATTTAACTAGAAGATATAGAGAGACCACGAGTGAATGGATTCGTACATGGATTGAAAATTTCATGACAGAATCCCAGTGTCCTGTTTGTCATGGTGCAAGATTGAATGAAGCCGCTCTATCTGTTAGAGTAGGTGAAAAGAACATGGATCAATTAACAAGATTGTCAATTGATGATACGATTGATTTTCTTTCCAATGTTAAATTGAATAAAGAACAACAACAGATAGCAAAACTTGCGCTTCAAGAAATTATTTCTAGATTAGCATTTTTGCAGAATGTTGGATTAGGATACTTAACTTTAGCCAGACAAGCTGGTACTTTATCAGGTGGCGAAGCACAGCGCATTCGACTTGCTACACAAATTGGATCAAAACTTACAGGTGTATTATATGTCTTAGATGAGCCATCTATCGGTCTTCATCAAAAAGATAATGCTAGATTAATCGAAACACTTAAGAAGATGAGAGATTTGGGTAACACACTTGTTGTAGTTGAACACGATCATGAAACAATGCTTTCAAGTGATTACTTGATTGACATCGGTCCTGGTGCGGGTAAATCCGGAGGACAGGTGGTTGCCGCAGGCACACCACAAGAAGTCATGGATAATCCCAATAGTATTACAGGGCGTTATTTAAAAGGAATAGAAAAAGTTGATGTACCTAAAAGTAGAAGAGAAGGCAATGGACAAGATATTTTAGTCATGGGCGCTAAAGAGCACAACTTAAAAGATATTAGTGTTGCATTCCCATTAGGTAAATTAACAGTAGTAACTGGAGTTTCAGGATCTGGGAAATCAACACTTGTTAATGATATTTTGATGAAGGGTCTTCAGCAAAAATATTATAAGACTAAAGAACATCCAGGACTTCATACATCAATTAATGATCATCAATTGATTGATAGAGTCATCGATATATCGCAATCACCTATTGGACGTACACCGAGAAGTAATCCAGCAACCTATACAGGTGTATTTGACGATATACGTGATTTGTATGCACAAACTAATGAAGCTAAGGCAAGAGGTTATAAAAAGGGCAGATTCTCATTTAATGTCAAAGGCGGGCGCTGTGAAGCATGTCGTGGCGATGGGTTAAAGAAAATCTCGATGCATTTCTTACCTGATGTTTATGTACCTTGTGAAGTATGTCATGGACAACGATATAACCATGAAACACTTCAAATTAAATATAGGGGTAAACATATTGCTGATGTTTTAGAAATGACTATTGACGAAGCATTAGGCTTCTTTGAAAATCATCCAAAGATTCATCAAAAATTACAGACAATTCATGATGTTGGTCTTGACTACATCACGTTAGGTCAATCAGCAACAACACTTTCTGGTGGAGAAGCACAACGTGTTAAACTAGCAAGTGAGTTATATAGAAAAATTACGTCATCATCCATCTACATTTTAGATGAACCAACAACAGGTCTGCATACCGATGATGTAAAACGATTACTTAAGGTGTTACACAAAATTGTGGATGATGGAGCAACTATGGTTGTTATTGAACACAATCTTGATATTATAAAGAATGCAGACTATATTATTGATTTAGGTCCAGATGGTGGAGATGCCGGTGGGCAGATTGTTGCTTTAGGTACACCTGAAGAAGTTGCTAAAGTGAAAGAAAGCTATACAGGTCAGTACTTAAAGAAAGTCTTAATATAGGAAAGATTTAACTATTTTTGTTATAATAAAAAATGTTGGGGGAGTCTGTTATGAACTCAAATAACAACAAAAAAGATCCAAAAAAACCTACAGAAGAAGAACTACGCACTTTACTTGAAGAATTGAAGAAAAAGAAAAATGGCAAAAGCGTACCTTTAAGCCTGGGATTTTTATTACACAGAAATTATTTAATCCATCTTTTATTATCACTGTTGATAAACTTTTTGATTTCAGCAGTCGTATTAGGACTTGCTTTGGGAATTCATCAACCATTAATACGAATTAGTTTTCCAGGGTATATAATAGCAATTGTGCTTCTAACTTTAATTGAAAATCTAGTTAAGATGCTCATGTTTAAGTATTTAACACGACTTATGATTTTGAGTATGGGTATTCTTTCAGTTTTTGTTCAAATCATTATTCTATATTCAATTAGTTTAATTGTTTATGAAGGCTTCGAATTTAATGGCATAGAACACTTAATTGTCTTTGCATTTATCTTTTCAATCTTAAGAGTCATATTATCAAACTATATTAGAAAATGGTTGTATAGAGAACGCTTAATCATTTTTGGAGGTAAGCATAAATGAAATTAAAAATTAAACATGTGATTAAAGATATGGATTTAGAACTCCTTTCTGATGAAAAATCACTAGAAAGAGCTGTCAAATCTGAGATGTTATCAAGACCTGGTGTTGAACTCGCAGGGTTCCTCGACTTTTTTGATAACGATCGCATTGTCTTAATCGGGTCTAAAGAGTTTCATTTTATGAAGCTTCTTGATGCTAGTAGTATTGAAGAACGAATTGAAGCAATCTTTAAAAAAAAGCCACCTGGAGTTATTTTCTCCATTAATGTGGAAGTTGATCAGATGATGATTGAATTGGGAAACAGGTATGATGTTGCCATCATGAAAAGTAAGATTAGAACAACACCACTAAGTGGATTGCTGTATGCTTATCTTCATTCTAAACTTGCCCCAAGAAAGAGTATTCATGGCGTCTTATTAGATATCCATGGTATGGGTACGATGATTACTGGTAAAAGCGGTATAGGAAAAAGCGAAACCGCACTTGAACTTATTAAAAGAGGACATTTACTTGTAAGTGATGATAGAGTTGACATCTTTGAAGCGGCACCTGGTGTTTTAATAGGGAGTGCGCCAAAGATTTTAGAAAAATATATTGAAGTCAGAGGTATTGGTATTGTTGATGTTGTTGCCATGTTTGGAGCGGGAGCGTTTAGAGAAAGTAAAAAAATACGTTTGGTCGTAGAACTCGAACGCTGGGAAGAAGGAAAACATTATGATCGTTTAGGTATTGAAACTGAAACGATTAGGGTTTTCAATACTGATATCGCTAAAATTACAATTCCAGTGTTACCTGGAAGAAATGTTGCTACGCTTGTTGAAAGTGCAGCAATGAATCAAAAATTAAAGTATTTAGGTTATGATGCAGCATTAGAACTAACAAAAGCGGTAGCAGAAAAAGCCAAAGGCATGAGAAGGGATGAAGATGATGATTAATTTTATTAAGAAGAACAGTAAGGCTTTTTATACCTATGGAGGATTATTTCTTTTATTTATCGCATTGATTATGTTAGCTGTCATTCCACAAGATGGTACACCTTATAATAATATAGCGCTTGACTTAGGATTTGCTCAGATTGCGTGGTATGCGGTATTTATCTTATCTGGGTTATGTATGGGTGTGTATTTAGCATACTTAGAGTTTAAGAAAGTCGGATGGGATCCAGATATGTTGTTCGATGCTCTAATGTGGGCTGTTCCACTATCCATTATTGGATCAAGATTATATTATGTTATTTTTGACCCAAACCCAAGTTATCAAACATTTATGGATGTTATTAATATTACTAGGGGTGGACTATCTATTCATGGTGTAGTGATCACTGCAACAATCTTTATAATTGTCTTTACTAGAATCAAGAAAATCAATGTTTGGTTATTAGCGGACATCGTAGCAATTGGATTCTTTGTTGGACAAATTATTGGCCGTTGGGGAAATTTCATGAACGCAGAAGCTTATGGTCCCATAATTGAAAGTCAATTTATTTTAAATATACTTCCTGCTTTTATTAAAGATCAAATGTTTATTGCTGGTGCATATCACCATCCTACATTCCTATATGAAGGCATATGGAATTTCATCGGTTTAGTAGGTTTATTAATTATTAGAAGAAAAAGAATTCTTAAGGTTGGCGATTTATTTGCCTTCTATTTGATATGGTATGGATTCGGTCGTGGTGTACTTATTGAACCACTTAGAGTTGGAGGAGATCCAGGCGATGCACTTCGCATGTTTGGTTTGCCAACAAATATTGTCTTGTCATTAGGCTTATTTATGCTTGGTGGGATTGCTATTATCTTGCTTAAGAAGAAGTTTATTAAAAATCAACCTTATTATGTTGATATGTTCGTAGAAGAAAAGACGGGAGATATCATAGATGAAGACCATTCTGTTTGATTTAGATGGAACGCTCATTCAAACAACTAAAATCATACTAGATACTTTTGTTTTAACTTTTGAGAAGTTTTTTCCTTCAATGAAACTATCAGAAACTGAATTAACAAATATGTTGGGACATACGCTATTTACAACCTTTGAATTTTATACAGACTTAGAAGAGAAAGTTGATCAAATGGTTGCATATTATAGAGAACAATCCAATTTAAAGATAGAACAAGGACTTAAAGCTTATCCTGGTGCAGCCGAAACAATGAAATATTTAAAAAGCAAAGGATGTACGGTAGGTATTGTTACCTCTAAAATGAGAAAGGTAGCAACCTATCATTTAGAGTTAACTGGTTTATTACCTTATGTTGATGGACTCATTGGATATGAGGATTCAAAAATTCACAAACCTAATCCAGATCCAATATTAAAAGCATTAGAATTGTTTGATGCTAAAAAAGAAACAACGGTTTATGTTGGTGATCATGAAAATGACATCACAGCAGCGAAAAAAGCTGGTGTATCATCTTGTGCAGTGACCTACAGTCACAGGCTTAAGGAAATGCTCTTGGTTCGACCAGAATTTGTTATAGATGAATTAATCAATTTAAAAGATATCGTTTAAGGAGACTAAAAAAATGTTATATGATGTATTAATTATTGGAACAGGTCCTGCAGGCATTACCGCAGGTATTTATGCAAAAAGAGCAAACCTTAAGGTTGCTATGTTTGAAAAAGACACTCCAGGTGGACAGCTATCAAAATATAATGAAATCGAAAACTACACTGGTGCTAAAAAAGTTGCTGGCTATGAACTCGCAACAATGATGATTGATCATGCTTATGATCTAAATGTTGAAGTGATTTATGATGAAGTTAGCAAAGTTGAAGTCGTAGGAAATATTAAGAAATTAACAACTCCAAACGGTATATATGAAACTAAAGTAGTTATTATTGCTACAGGGAATATACCTAGAAGACTTGGCGTTGAAAATGAAGACGCTCTTGCGATGAATGGAATCAGTTGGTGTGCTATTTGTGATGGCCCACTTTATAAAGATAGAAAAGTAGTTGTTATTGGTGGCGGAAATAGTGCTGTTGAAGAAGCATCCTATTTATCAACTCTTGCAACACATGTTACTGTTGTTCAAAATTTATCTGATTTAACCGCAGATCCAAAAGCACAAGACATTCTAAGAAAACAAAAAAATGTTGACTTTAGATATAGTACAGTTGTTAAAAAGTTCTTAATGGATGACAAAGGTTTAACTGGTGTCATTTTAAAGAATGAAAAAAATGAAGAAGAAACAATCATGTGTGATGGTGTCTTTGAATATGTAGGGTTGATTCCAGTAACAGATATGGTTAAGAATTTAGGAATTACCACTAAATATGGGTATATAGAAGCAAATGAAAAAATGGAAACAAAAATACCTGGCATTTATGCAGCTGGAGATGTTATCGTTAAACAAATTCGTCAAGTTGTTACAGCAACAGCTGATGGAGCAATTGCATCACAAAACAGTTTAAGATACTTAGAAACTTGGGAGTAATATGTCGTTTGCAAGAACTGTAAAAGAGGAACTCGTTACTGTTCCTGTTGAGCTTGAAGAACAATTAGCTGAATTTTCAGCTTTCTTAAACCTCAACACAGAATTTCATATTGAACACAAGCATAAAATGCTTGACTTCAAAACGAACAATCCAACTGTCGCAAGACGGTTTTTGCAGCTTGTTAGAACGCTTTATCAAGCAGAAACGAGTCTAATTACCCAAAAACAAAACAAACTCAAACAGAAACAAACAGTCATCATTAGAATTCAATCCAGAGTTGAAGATATTGTTAATGAACACGGTATGTTTGATAATCCAGTAGATAATCAAGAATTGATAACACAATCAACTGAAGCGAAGCGTGCATATTTAAGAGCAGCATTTTTATCGAGTGGTTCAGTGAATCATCCTAAAACTGCGGAATATCATTTAGAGATATTTTCTAAAAATTCTAATCAGATTGTCTTTATCCAACAATTGATGAACAGCTTTGATTTAAATGCGAAAATAACAAACAGAAGACACGGGTTCATCGCATATCTTAAAGATGCTGGGCATATCAGTGATTTTCTTCAAGTAGCGGGCGCACAAAATTCTGTTTTCCAATTTGAAGATATTCGAATCAAAAGAGATTTCAACAATTCAATCAATCGCGTGATGAATTGTGAAATTGCTAATGAAAAGAAAGTATTTATAGCAGCAAACGAGCAATTAGAATATATTGAAACTATAGAAAAATTTGTCCCTGAGCATCGCATTGATGAGAAAATGAAGATTGCGATGAAACTTAGAAAGGATAATCCCGAATCTAGTTTACTTGATTTAACTGCAGCTTATGAATTGGAATATGGCGATACGATAAGTAAATCAGGGTTAAATCATAGATTTGTTAAAATCAGACAGCTCGCTGAACAAATTGAAGAAGGTAGAGAAAAATGATCTTAGGAATAGGGATAGATTTAGTTGATTTAAATCGCATCAAAGAACTTACTTCTGATCGTTTTATTGATCGCATTTTATCTGATAAAGAAAAAGGGATTTATGAAAGTATTACTGCTGAAAATACCAAGCTATCTTATCTAGGTGGAAGGTTCGCTTCTAAAGAAGCAATCT
>Ga0307992_1002195_pt1 | contig 11244 bp, 10 predicted proteins | sample EllFjometagen133_FD_203162 | JGI IMG/M metagenome (GOLD analysis project Ga0307992, IMG submission 203162) | Marine microbial communities from Ellis Fjord, Antarctic Ocean - #133 | ecosystem: Environmental > Aquatic > Marine > Unclassified | place: Southern Ocean | collected 2014-10-08
ATTAACAAAATCTACCAATTGACTTAATGATTTAAAACCATTAATATACATATTTTCTGAATAAAAAGTAAAATAAACAGTATCAAATAATTGAATGGTATGTATATCATACTTTAAACATATTTTTATCAAGTTTATTTTCTTGAGCTTAGTATACAAATACATAGAATTATAATCAACAATCCAATTTAAATTTATTAAATCTCTTCCTTCAATTATAATTTTTTTTATTATAGAAGTTTTTAATTCTCTTAAATTTTGAACAATTTCAAATAATTTTCTACCTTCTATATCTAATAAATTTAATTGTTTTTCTATCTTTATTAATTCACTTTCATCAATTTTTGTTTTCATTCTTATCCTCTAAACAAAATTGTTTAGCTTCTTTTAAAGCTTCTATAAAATCATTTATATGATCTACATCTCGTAAAATAAAATCATTTGATAATGTTATTCGATTATTAAATAATATCTTTAAAGAATCTTTAATTCTTTTAAACCATACATTTTTATAATCTTTTATTACACCCCATATATTATCATTTTTTGATCTTCGTGAAAAATATTCAAAATAATTAATATCTTTATAAAAATTAAGAACTAAAATTTTAAATTTTTTATCATATTCCATCTCTATACTTATATCATGTTTTCCATCTCCACAATCACATCCAATAGTATACCATATTGATTTATCTTTTTTTGAATCATATTCTTTATCAAAGTATACTTTTTTCCAAACTTTGATTTAAATTTTTTTTCATTCTGGTAACCTCACTATATATCCTGTTCTATCAATTACTTTACTTGTTCCTGCTTTTGTTAGAACATATATAATTTTCTTTGGTAATAATGTTCTATTAATTTCATTAATATTATCACATTCTCCATCTGTGAAAACTAACGTTACATCGGTATTTAATTCTTTACATCTAGATAAAGCAGGAAATATTTTAGTTCCACCTCTTCCACTTATAGAAAAATCTATATCTTTTAATCTTTTAACTTCATATTCTTTGTGAATGATTACATCGCATTCAATAACTATAGTTTTACAATATTTATCATTTTCAATAATATTCTTTACTCCAGATAAACCTTCTAATATTTGTTCTTTAGACATACTTCCAGAAGTATCAAGAATAATAGTAATATTAAAAGAAAAATCTTTAGTTTTTCCAGGAAAGGGTGAAATCATAGGTAAATTTTTATCACCAATAAAAAATGTATAAACTCTCTTTTTATTAATTCTTGTATATGCTCTTTTTTGCTTTGAAAGTCTAGAACCTTTTACTAGTTTTTTTATTAATTGATAATAAGGTATTTGAGGAGGTTTTAAAATTTCATCAATTTTTTCTACAATATAATTTGGTAGATTTCCTTTTCTTAATACATTATTAAAAGATTCTTCTAATATAGATTCTGTATATTGTTGTAACCTACTAGCTAAGGATCCAATATCTGAAACATTTGAATTATTTTTAGTCCAACTACCATGATCATCAATATCTTTTGATCCGCTTTTTTTTTGATCATTTGAATCTGGAATATTTAAATAATAAAACTCAGCTGTTTTTTTATGAGGTAAATCATAATAATCTGGATGAACAATTTCAAATAAATCATCACCTAATACATAAGACTTTTTAATATTTATTAAGGTATTTACTGCACAATCAGCAGCGAAATTCCATTTATCTATTTTTTTTGACTTTGATTCTTTATTAACTTCATTTGATATTATTCTCAATAATCTTGGTATATGATTATTTAAAATATGAATACCTTCATGTTCTATAATTATTTTTAAAAATTCATCATCTGCTAAATCAATAAACAACGGATTATACAAAAGAGTTATTGTTCCATCTATTTCAGGAGAAACACCCATTAAAGATTGTAATGTTAAATCTTCTTTTCTATTTATTTTTGAAAATAAATAACCCCAATAATTATCTTGAAAAATTAATTGTGTTATTAATTCTTTTATTCTTTCTGAAGATTTTTGTTTATCCATTTCCTGTAGCCCTACCACTTGATGCTACCATTGTCTCATAAAATTTAGTTTTATAATCTGGAAATTTTTTAGTTAATTGAACATGAATTTCAGATGCGTAAATAAATTCATCTGATGTTGTTGGAAATGTTGCAATCTTATTCATAAATAAAGCACCAATATCAGATGGTATATCTATTAAAAATAAAGAAATATTTTTTAAATTATCATCATCATATACAGGTTTTGAAGATGTTAAATAACTAACAAATGATTCAATTAATTGTGCCATTTTAGTATTATCTGATTGTTTAGAAAATTTAACAATATCTTTTCTGATTGAGTCATATTTATAAAAAATGTCTTTTGGACTAATATCTTTTCTATCTTTAATAAAACTTATAAACATTCTTGTCATAGATGAATTAAGGAGACCGCCAAATAATGTTGAAAGTTCATCTAAGTTTTTAAGTATTCTTCCTTCTTTATCAAAACCCCAAAGGATGTTTGAAATTCTTTCCCAGCTTGAAGGATTGGAGTATATCATACCAATTTTTTGAGCATCAAAATCATAAAGATAATCTGGATGAATTTGAATATATTCTATTACTAAAGGATGAAATCCATTAGTAACTGCATGATTTAAAAAAGCTTGCGCGTTAACTTCTGAATATAAATGAAGAGATCTTCTGAGTCCCGCTGCGTCCTCTAATACGTTCATGTTATATTCTTGATCATCAGGATTATCAAGACATAATACAAACCAACCACGAGGAAATTCTTTTGTATGGATTTTACTTTCATTTTGAACTTGCCATAATAATTGTTGTAAAGAACTATCTCCTCTTGATAGTTCATCTATTATAAATAAGCCATATGTATCTTCTTCCAAAGGAACGAAATCAGAATATAACATTTTAAATTTAGAATTTCCATTATCAACAACTGGAAATGGACAAAGAAAATCATCTCTAGAAAGAACTGGAGCTTTTATAAGAATATATTTGAAGTCTATTTTTAATTCTTCGCTTAATTCATTAGCAATTTGAATACTTATAGCTGTTTTTCCTATTCCAGCAGGTGAAATAATTCTGAAGCATTGTTTTTCAATATTTTTTCCTTCATTCCAACATTGAATTGTATTTTTAATATTTTGTTTAACTATTCTTTTTATATTATCTATACTTAATGGTATTATACCTAATCTTTGATAGTATTTTTTTTCTTCGCTTTTTCCACTTGTCACAATATTCACCCATTCAAAAATTAACTTTATTGGGGGAATGTATATATAATATACATTCCCTTCTTTCCAAAAGGAACACTTTACTAATTAAAAAGGAACATCCTCAAACGATACATCATAATTTTCTTCAGTTTTTTCAGGAGTTACAGGAGCTTCTCCACTTTGAGTTTGACCAGACGAAAACTGAAACTGTTGCGCATCGTCTACTTTTTCTGTATAATCTGCAGAACCTGAACTCTTTCCTCTTGACCAATCAAATTTTTCTTTAAATTTTTCCATTGTTTCTTTGGATTTATTTAAAACATTCTTTACAGTATCAGGTGATAAACTTGAACCAGTTGTTAACTCAAAAACATCTTTAAGACCATAGTTTGTTGATTGTTTTCCAGTTGTCACAACAGTGACAAATCTTTTATGATTAACATGAGCTTTTTCAAATTCCTTGCTTTGCTCTGTTACTGGAGTTACCATTGGTTCTAAATCATCTCTTCTAGCAAGATTAGCTAAATAATCTGCAACATTCCCATACTTTGTACCCTTTGCTCTAATAAAAACATAGCTTGGTTTTCCGTCAACTAAAAATGGTTTACCAGTTTCATTATCTAAATAAATACCAGTTATAATTAACTGAGATCTACATGCGCTACAAAATGGTATTGCCGCCCTTTCTGTTGAATTTTTTCCGCATGTATTACCGCTTGTTCCTTTCCATGGATAATCACCAGCTTGATATGAAAAACATTCAAGATTATCTCTTCCATTATCTGTTCTTATAGTTTTAACTAAAACATTTTTAATATTAACAATTATCATATGTATTTCATCAAGATTACTTCTTAAACCTCGAATTTGCAGTTTTCCAGGCATCTCAACTTCACCAAGATGGTTTTTTCTTTGCTGACCTGAGATATAAACTGCATGAAAAAACTCATTTTCTGGCAAAGTAGGAGTCTTTACATTATATCCACCTTCACCAACTAATTCTGAATATTCTGAAAAATCAATACTATTTGCTGACATTTTTAATCTCCTATTTTTTAAGTAGTTTTTAAAAGATTTTCTAAATTGAATTCTTCATTACTCACACAAAAATCTTTTATTATTTCGCCTTTTATAACACAACAGCTATAAAATTTTGATCTATTTTCTTCTACAAATTTTTTAAATTTATCTTTTGAAATTTCAATAATTTCTCCTTGTTCAAACTGTGAATACAAAATTAAAAATTTTTCAGCTGATTCACCGTTTACTCTTAAAATCATTATTATGCTCCTATTAATTTGGAACTAAACACCAGTTAGAATAATTTTTATCTTCCACCAAAGTTACAATTGAAAAGGTTTCATCAAACCAACATTTCATATTAGATTCTAATAAATCATCTGAATCAATATTAACAATATTTTTAAATTCTGGCATTATTAATTTTGGATCTTCTATTGTAATTGGATTAATTTTTCTAACATTTAAATCATTTATTTCTTCACCAATAATTTTAATTAATTTTGGATGAGGACAATAAATAATAACTAATCTATCACCTACCTTTTTAAATATTTCATTTTTAAAGAAAAAAGATTCAGTTCTTGTATCGAATGCAACATTATCTCCATTTAAAACTCTAAATATTGATGTATGTTGTCTACACATCATTCCTTCATTTTTTTTAATATTACACATTTCACATTCTGAATTATCTAATAAATATTTATTACCTCTGATTTCAAAATTCTTACTTGCTGCTTTATTAAAATAAGATAAAATTCTTCTTTTATTTAATAAAAATTTTACTATCGTAATTGGATAAACCTCAATTCCTAATTTCTCTACAATTTTTTCTGTTGATATCTGCTTCATAATTTCTCCTAATTTAATTCTAAAAAACAACAAAAACCATAATAATTTTTTATAATTAATCCGCACCACTAATAAGTATAAATTTAATGAAAAATTAAATTTAAGTATTATTAGTGGTGCGGATGCTTTACTAATAGTATAATTGCGAATAAAATAAAATAGATCTATTTTTTTTCTTTATCTTGTTTTTCCTGCGGTTTTGTTTCAATATCTAACAAATGTGCAAGAGCAACAACCTTTTCTTCTGTAAAATTTTTCCTAATTTTATCTTCAATTTTTCTTCTAATTCTCTTTGTGATTTCAGAATGTTCAGCCATATACAATCCTCATGTTTTATTTCATTGTTCCTCCTTTCACCTTTAAAAAATTAACGGAGGATAAAATATATATATCTTATCCTCTAATTAAGTTAAAACATATAAGTATTCCTTAAGTATTCAAAAAGTAATATATGTAGTTGTTTGTTTTTTAAATGATTTTTGTTTATTAACTTTTTGTTGGTTCAACCATAACAGGTCTATTATAATTCGATAAATTAAAAATCAAATTTGCTGTAGGGAAACTATTTGAAGCATTACGAATCATATCCTTTGTGTGAATTGGCATATATTGATCAGTGCAATAAAGTTGAACTCCTTCTTTAAATGTAAAAACAACTCCATCATGACTTTGCTCAGCAGTAATCAAATTTGATCTCTCAGTTTTTATAATTTCCATCTTACCCTTTTTTATAGTTATTGTATCACTCACTTTTCATCTCTCCTTCCATAATTTTTTAATATCACTAACATTTTATTCTTTTCTATTCTTGCTCTTATAAACTTAAATACATTCTCTTTATTGTTTGTTCTAAGAAATTTAGAAATTAACTCGTTATTTATATTCATAGTTTCAATTTTATCATATATTTTATTCCAATTTTGTGTCAAAAATAAATCTAAATTTTTCTTTAAAAGTTTAAAGTCCATACCTTGTAAGATTATAGCTAAAAACCATATGTAATCATATTCGATAAATTCTATAAACTTTAAAAATTTATCTATATCATTAAAACTATCAAAAGTAAGCATTGGTGTAAATTCAAAACTATAAATCTCTCTAACTTTAATTATTAAGTGTTGACATAATTCTCTTTGTCTTTCAAGACTTAATGATTTAATTTCATTATATAGATTTAAATATAAACTTTTAAATTCTTCTGTTCCTAGATAGTTAATTATAGCTATAAAATCTGCATCTATCTCGGCGTTTGTTAAAAGGTTGAAATTTAAATAACCCTCCTCGTCATCAATTTCCATAATGGGAGTCGATCTTCCTATTAAAACTTTATCGTAATCACTCATTTATGTTCTCTCCAATATTAATGAAATAAAATATGAATTCAATAAATCTTTAGCTGGGGATATTTTTGCATTTCTATATGTGGTTGTTCCAGTTTCAATTATTTCAGAAATCATTTCATTTTTTGTAGTTAAATCATCACTTAATGGTCCCATTAATTCTGATATTAATTTTGGACAATTATATGAAATTAATGAATATGTATCTGCTTCTCCTAATCTTTGACCACCTTCCTTTTGTTTTCCAGATGTTGGTTGTAATGTTTTTGAAACAACTGGACCTGTACTTCTTCCATAAACTTTATCTGCTGCTTTATGTTCAAGAGATGAGAAATACATATATCCAATAGGAACCTCAGTTTTGGTTTTTATTCCATACTTTGGAAGGAATAAATTATAACCAGGTTTTAATCCTAATATTTTTAAAGCTTCTTTAATTTGGTCTTGTTTAGGAGCTTGAAATGGTGGAATTATAATTGGAACAAATCCTGTAGTTTTTATTTGTTCTACAAGATTTAAAAATTCTTTTTCACTTAGTGCAGATAAATTTGCAATTAACCTAGTTGTAAATTGTTTATTTTTAGATGTATCTAAAATTGAATAAATTTTTTGTATGTAGGAAAGAATTTTTTCCTTCTTTTTTAAAGTAACTATTTTCATTCCTAGATCTCTTGCAATTAATCCACAATATAATTCGTATAACTGTCCAATATTACTTCTTGCTATAATACCTACAGGATTTACAATAATATCAACATACTCACCCCAAGGTGTTCTTGGCATATTTTCATTTTTTTCAATTAGACATATAATTCCTTTTGCTCCATATCTATTACATAATTTATCTCCTAAATTAATTTTTAATTCTTGCTCAATTTTAAACCTTATTAAAACACCTTGTATTGTTTTCCCTTTAACTGAAAATTTTTCGCTTGGTGTTGTTTTATATCTTGTTCTGGTTCTTTGAATTAATTCTTTTAATATTGGAAATTTTGTATCTCCTATGTTTGAAAAAATATCAATGTCAACAACTTTACCACCAGGACTCTTTTTAATGAATTGTTGACCAATAACTTCTTCACCTTCTTCTTCAGAAAATCCCAATAATTGTTCTATTTCACCTATTGTTTTTCTTAAAACTGGACTTCCTTTTTCTATATATTGTCCAATTTTTGCAATCTCAAGAACTCGATCATTTTCAGAAACTAAAACTTCATCAACTATACCATGAATTGAAGTTAGTTTATCACCGCTAATTAGTTTTTCATTGATTACAATTCCATCCTCAAAGTTAAAACCTTCATAAGGCATAACCGCAGTACAAAGAGTTCTTCCTAGAGAAATTGCTCCTTTTGAAATTGAGCTTCCTTCTGCAATAATTTGATTTTCATGAACTATTTGATTTAATTTTACTATAACTTTAAATATACTAAGCGTATCTTTTCCAGTTCCTGATTTTAAATGTATTGGTGTTATATCTATATTATGTAATTTTTTAGTTTTATCAATAATTGTTATATTATCAAAAGTTATATTTATAATTTTACCATAACACGGAGATTTTTTAATAAAATTATTTGATAGAACATTTGTCAATAATGATTCATAACCAGATCTTACTATAGGAGGTTCTGGATTTTTTAACGGTAACATTTGTTTTGCTTGGTTTGTTGCCATTATAATTCTTGCACCATCATTATTTTCTATAAATGGAATCATACTAGAAGATGTAGATAACATTCCAGACATTTCACTATTTAAAAATGGTTTTTTTGAAAACATTCCTCTAGCGGAAGTAATATATGAATCAATTGTTAATTGTTGTGATATTCCAATCATTTCACCTTCTGGAGTATCTAATGGATCTATATTACCAAAATATGATGGATGAATATTTCTAGCTTCAACTTGAATTGCTCTTTTATCTGGTATACCACCAATATTTTTTCCAACTGGTGATATTCTAGTCATAACAGCCATTTCTTCAATTGGGTTTGCAAATTCCATATTCGCAACAATTGAAGATGTGTTAAATTCACTTAAAAGTTTTGATTGGTTAATTTCAAATTTTGCATTTTTATTTCCTGATAATAACTGTTGTTTATAAATAGTATATGCTGCAAGAATTTGTTTTTGTAATAAATGGACAATAACTTCTGATCCCCTAATTCTTTGATTTAAAATATCATTTCTATCTTGAACAAATCCAGAAATTACTTTTAATGACATATAATACATAATTTCTTTTAATGTAAATGGTAATTGTTTATTAATTAAAACTTGCTTTGCCACTGGATCAATAATATTTTCAAGCTGAGATAAAATTTGATAAGTAGAATTTACTTTTCCAGTAATTTTAAAAATCATATCAGAAAAATAATCATTGCTTCCAAAATCTTTTTTAATATTAAAAGAATCAATTTTTAAAAGCGTAAATGATTTAACTAATTGTTTCTTTAATTCATTATCAACATCAATAAAATATAAATAATTTTCACTATCAATTTTTACATAATATAAATCAGTTTTTTTAGGTTTTTCTTGACTAATTTTATAACCTATTTTATACTGATCTAATATATTTTGAAAACCAAAACTATAAAATAATAAAACCGAAAGAGGTAACCATGTATTACCAAGAAAAATTTCAAGATATTGATTATTTCTTGATCTTTTACTTCTTATTCTAAAAATTGAATATGAACTTTCAAATCTTGATTCATACATTTTTGGAAAAGTTATAGGACATAAAACTATTTGATTTATTAAACATTTTCTTTGACCATTAACTCTAAAAGTTCCAGATTTTGGATCAATCTTTGGTATTTCAATTTGAATTTTATGATCATTTCCATCTTTGTCAGTAACAAATGTCTTAACTAAACTAACATCAGATTTTTCAATTTCTGAATTTTTTTGTCGTTTATCTGTAATTTCAATACTTCCAACTTTTAAAGGTAGCTCTTTAGTTTCCAGAACATTAAAAGAATTACCTATATCTTTTTGTAGATTAACCTCAAAATCAACCAATCTTTTTTGAAATATATGATTCGGAGATTTGTTTGAAACCACTTTAGGTATATCATATGATTTAACTATATTATCATTAGATGTATTAAGTGGTTTTTGTGTTTTTAAAATTTGATCTGAATATTTTTTATCTATTGTTTTTAAAACTTTTGTAACTGATTTTTTTGTAATTGAATTTGTAATTTTTTTAGATTTATTTATATCATTATTAACTTTATATAATATTGATGCAACACCGATCTTTTCCATATTTTTAGGAGTTACAGATTTTGCTATAACTTTATCTTTAACAACAACATCTTTCTTTATGTATTTTTTAACTGCATCTTTAACATTCTCTTTATTTTTTGGTTCTATTTTATCTTTAATGTGTTTCATTACTTGATCAACAACTTGATCATTTTCCTCTTCTTCCTCAATTTCTTTATCCGATGTTACACCTGAACCTGATCTAATTGCTTTTAACATTGTTATAATTTTTTGTAGGTTAAATTTTCCATTTTTTACTAATAGTCTATAGCTTGCTCCAGATGGTTTAATTAAACATAAAACTAAATATTCAAAATCAAATGATTCATCTTTTAATTGTTGTAATATTGGGAAAAATTTTCTATCAATAAATTTATTTATATTAGGTTTAGTTAAATCTATAGAATACATTAAAACTTTTTCAAAATTTTTAAAATTTGAAAATGAATTATTTACTATATTTTTTATAAATATACTCAATCTTTGTCTATAATTTGAAGGATGATATGTAAAATCTAAAGCATTCAAATATTGAGATAAATCATAATATGCATTTTTTGAAGATGGAACTTTTATAGTTGAAGAGTATGGACGTAATCCTATTTTTTTAAAAGCTTTTATTAAAGGAGGATTTATTCTGGTTCTAGGGATTCTTGTTATTGGAATTATGGTAATTTTTACATCTACTGGTCTCAAATTCAATTTAGGATAATCTTCAACCAAACTTGAATTTTCTGAAAAATATGTAACAATATAATTTTCACCTGGTTTGTTTGGAAATCGTATAGCATTTGTTACATGTGTATATAATCTTAACTTTTTAAGCTGTATCATAAACTACTCCACTTTTAATACTTTTTTTCTTCTTCTACTAATGTTCCAGTTAATAACTTCTCTAAGACAGATGGTTCTAATTCTGTTTTTGTTATGAGACCTGTATTTATTGCAGTATTCACATTCTCAAAAGCGAGCCCTTGAAGCAAACCGCTAGAAAATATATTCTTTTTAATATTTGTCATTGATGGATTCATAGGATCTTTTCCAACTCTTGAAGGGATAACAATATTATCTTTATCTCTTAAAACTTGACTAATTAAAATTTCCATATGAACTAAATCCATATTTGAATCATCATACATTTTATAAAATTTTAAAAATAAATGATTTATATTTTTAAATCTTTCTTTTCCAGATATTAATCTTTCAACATATAAAACAACTTCTTTTAAATCTTGTTTTTGTAAAGGAACTTCTAATATTTCATCATCTTTTTTAAATGTTAATTTTATTTCTTGTTTTGTTTTAAAAATTTCATCATATTTTATATAAACTGGATAATCTAAAATTATATCGAAAGATAAATCTGAAAAAGTCATTGTTGATATTAAACCATTTAATTGAATTATATTTTCATCTTCTTTTATTATTAGATTATCTCCAATTTCATAACTATCCAAATTTATTAACATTGAACAATCTTGTGAACAATATAGATTATTTTCAATTTGATTTAATTTACTTTTTAT
>Ga0307992_1002196_pt1 | contig 11243 bp, 20 predicted proteins | sample EllFjometagen133_FD_203162 | JGI IMG/M metagenome (GOLD analysis project Ga0307992, IMG submission 203162) | Marine microbial communities from Ellis Fjord, Antarctic Ocean - #133 | ecosystem: Environmental > Aquatic > Marine > Unclassified | place: Southern Ocean | collected 2014-10-08
GGAGTATCTGTAGTAAGACAAGTATTCCCCTTTGTTAAAAAAGACCACTGGAACAAGTATATTCCCCCAGAAGCGTTAGATGACGAAAGGGTTTGTTCCGCTGAAGTCGCTTGCGGGTGGAGTTGGGCGGAATATATGTTGTCCATGATACTGTTCCCTGCTTCATTGTCGTTAGTCTTTCCATCACCACAAGATATATTTGACAGTCCCCATACTGAGTTCATGGGTGGATTCATTAAGGAATACAAGGAGAAAAAATGAAATCAATTTGGAGATCAATCAGGTCGTCTCTCGCTATTATGGTAGTTGGGACTGTTTGCTATGGTTTTATTGTTGACAAAGTTTCTGGCGAAACAATGATAGCTTTAGCTGGAACGATCATAGCACTATATTTCACTAAAGACAGAAAACAGACTGAATAGTGAAGACCGAAATTCGACAAGAACTAAAAGACTCAATCGGAAAGTCCCTTACCAAAGACCTTCAACCAATCTTAGGAGCGGTTGATGCGGTCAAGGTTCAAATCTACATGGGGAATAATTGCGTCCGCTTTTTCTTTCCGAAAGAGACTTTCACAAAGGAGAAATAGTATGACAGAAATAAATGGCGAAGTTTGCCCCAAGTGTGGTTCTAATAATTTATCTAAGAACGGTAAGCGTGGTGGCAAGAGACGGTATCAATGCGAAGACTGTGGAAGACACTTTACCTCCAGCTCAAAAATCGAGAAACAAAAATCAAGCTGGAATGAAGACAAAAATAACGCCAGCGGAACAATCATCACCGCAGTAAAGCCTGGAACAAAAGAAGAAGCCGCAAAGTTATTTCAAGTAGATCCTGAATTATGGGTTCCTGTCAGGATGAAGATAAATGACTGGGGAGTTACTAATAGAGATGGACAGTCGTTCCCGAACTACCAAGTTTCTGTTTGGTTTGACCACAAGATTGATGATGTCAGCCCCGAAGAAATGGCTAAACTATTCAGGGACAAGATAGCAAACTTCAAAGCCCCAAAACTTACCAAGTACAAGTATAAGTCTGACCGTGACTCTCTCCTTGAGATATGTATCTTTGACGCTCATATCGGATGTCTCTGCTGGGAAGAAGAAACAGGAGAGAAATATGATGTTGAGGTAGCGAAAAAGCGATTTAATGGATTGTTGACTGATCTGTTAAACAAAGCATCGGTATTCAACTACGGGAAAATCGCCTTGGTTATCGGTCAGGACTTTCTTCATACCGACACTTTAAATGCAACAACTACCAAGGGAACGCATCAAGATGTTGATGGACGCTGGCAGAAACGATTTAGGGCTGGGGAAGAAGTTGCGGTTGAAGCGATAGAAAGATGCCGTGCTATTGCCCCGGTAGATGTTATCGTTATACAAGGTAATCACGATTGGATGTCTATGTATATGTTAGGTGAATTTTTAACTGCGTGGTATCGTGGAGTATCCTCAGTTACAATCGACAATTCCGTATTGGCAAGGAAATACTATCTCTGGAACGATGTTCTTCTGGGTTATACTCACGGAGAAAAAGAAAAAATCGCTTCGTTATCCGCTATTATGGCTGAAGAACAGAAGCATAACTGGTCAATAGTAAACTTTAAGGAGTTCCATAACGGTCACTACCATCACGAAGTTGTCAGAGACTATCTGGGATTGATAGTAAGGAACCTCAAGGGGTCAACTGGAACTGATTCTTGGCATAAATCAAGAGGATATGTGGGTGCTATTAAGGGTGCTGACGCTTTTATCTGGGAGAAAGGAACTGGAATGACGGCTCACTTCTCAAGTAATTTAGTAATTTAAAAGATTTTTCTTGACTTCTTTTCTTATTGGTAGTATAGTGGTCGCAAGATGAAAAAAGGAGAAAAGGTTGAGAGCAATTTGTTCTTTTTGTGGCGACTCGATTGTTGAGAAGGGAAAGTTTGATTCGTTTGGATTTGGGGGAGCTTGGGCGAAGCCTTTTTGTGGCAAGACAGAGTGTATCAAACAATATATGGTCGAAGTAAAAAGAGCTAATAAGGTTGAGTGGGATGAGGCTGGCAGGAAGATAGAAGCAGAAACAGCAAAAATCAAACTTTTACTTAGGTTAAAGAAACGGAGGCAGAGAAAATACAATAATATAAAGTATCATATTGCCCATCACCACAGTATTCCAAGCAACGAAGTTCCGGTTGAGTTAATAAGGGCAAGGTATTTTAATAACAAGGTGCGAAAAGCACTCAAGGAAGGAGGAAATGATGAAGGATATAAAAGAATTGAGGGAAGAGTTAGCTTCGGTATTCTTTGGGCTTAAAGATGGAACGATTGATGACAAGGTTGCCGCAGAGATGAATAATTCTGCTGGCAAGATGATAAAGTCTTGTGCCGTCCAACTAGAATACATTCATCTTTCTGGCAGACCGGCGAAGATAGAGTTCCTTGACTGCGAATAGGGAGTTGGAAAATGACAGACAAAGAACGTCATTGGAGGGGAAGGCTTATAAAAGAATGGAAAGAGTTTGGCAAAACTGACCAAGGGCAAAGACTCCGCAGAGAATTAAAAGCCCATAATTCACTGTTGTATCATAGTCATTTGGGCAATAATACGATACCATACAACACGCTAGGACTATAAATGAAAAAAGAAATTGTTAGGGGCGGTGGCTACAAAGGAACCGGCTTAAAAAGCTCAGGAAGCAATACGGCGACGGCCAGAGCGTCCGGGGCATGATGGATGCTCCCAGATAGCCTTTAGTGGACGGAACACGCCCCTAACATTTTTATCAGAAGCAAAAATGAATAATGGCTTCCAAGGTAAAGCAATTGGCAAGCGTGACTTGGAGGCAAACGCTGGAATCAGATGACGGCCTTTCCCAGCCCGGCACTATCGTTTAGGATGTTAGCCAGCATTTGTGCGGTAGTGTCGGTTGGCCGGTCTTATCAGGAGTACCAATGAAGAAAGGAAAGAAGAAAGTTTTTCGTTGTCCTATTTGCGGAGCAAAATTCAGCAAGAAATTCTACCGCTGTTCTGCTTGTGGACATCCCATTGACACTGTAAAACTAAGGGGGATAGTATGAGTTTGTTCAAAAGTTCACCGCCAGTTTCCACGATACCCCCATCTCCAAAACTCTCATTACCTAAAGAAGCATTCTTTGTCTATGAAGTCAAGGGAGATGGAGAGTTTGCTTTTGTCGCTATTTTAGTCGGGGCAAAGGATGAAAAGTCTGCTATAAAATATGCGAGAGAATCGTCTTTCGTGATTCAGTATGGCGAAGTGTTCAATGTCCAGAAATTGCCTGAATTGCTATCATCTAAGTTTGGTGTCTTTGCGAAGTATGAATGGAGGAAACTGAAATAAGGGAGGAATCAATGATTATTTCTAAAAAGAAATTTCAAGAACAGGGCATAAAAATTGACAAACTGTTACGAAAGATAGAATCTTTGGAAAAAGAAAAAGCTGTCCAAAGGAAGAAATTTACAATTAAGACTAAGGAAGAAACGATTGAGGCTGTTGGAACAGCGTTCTATGTATATCAGCGTGATAGGTATTTGACTGTGCATGACGGGGAAGATATAATATTATGGTTTAAAGGTATTCCACAAAGTGTTCTTGTGGAAAATATAAATTAAGGAGGAATCAATGAAATTTTGGAGTGGAAGGAAGTGTAGGAAATATCGGTTTCACCCCCTTTACCACCGTATCACAGACCCCGAAGATTTCTGGAAATCAATCGAGCGAAAGGACAATGTGTCACGCTTAATCTCTATTATAATCTCCGTCTTATTGATAATGGTTATCATCTGGGGGATTGTTAAATGCCTGTAGAGAAGTCAATCGGGATAATAGCAGTGGCGGTCGGGATTGAAGGATCTATAGTTGAAAGATTCCGTGATTCTCTTCCAGATAACACCCTCTATGTAGATATAGTATATGACCGATTGTATCTTCGTGGGTCACTACTCAATAAAAGCATGGCATTAAATGATTCCATTAAGAGTTACTTGATTCTGGATGAAGTCATACTAATCTGCACTGACATTGATATGCTTATTCCCCCTGGACTAATAGAGCATGTAGAAGATAAATTAGAGAAGGGAACGAATCTCTGGGTTCGTTGTAGAAACATTGACGAAGCTGATATTGAGCCGAGAGACTGGGACAAGTGGTTGGAACTCCCAATAAGGACTTCTGGCATGGGAAGTTTCAACGCTATGTATGCCGAAGACTGGATTAAGAGCGGTGGTTGGGATGAGCGATTAATCGGGTGGGGTGGAGAAGACGATGTATTCAAACTGAGAAGGGAACAGGCCGGGATTAAGACTGTTATCTGTGACTCTTTCCCCTTAATGCACGTCAATCATCCCCCTCGTCAGAACAAGGGAACCTTTCGTGGTGGGAACCAAGAAGCAATAGCATTGGGAATGTCGGGGGAATTTTATAACTGGTTAATATAGGAGAGTAAAATGGACTTACCACCGAAACACAATCATATCACCTTATTCGTTTGCCTGGCTTGCCAGCGTAGTTGCCCTGAATGTAGTCAGCGGGGCTTAATGAGCTGGAAACCTAACTACCAGATGAGCATTGAGGAAGTAACTGACTTCATTAAATACACCAAGGAATCAAACTACCCTCAGTTCAAGTCTATAATCGTATCGGGGGGAGAACCGTTGCTCTGGAAGAACCTTGAAGAAGGGACAAGGCTCTTAAAGGAATCTGGACTTGCTAAAGCAATCAATGTTTTCAGTAATGGTATGAACGGAGAGCGAATTTCCAACGAGTTATTAAGTAATATTAATATGATACGAATATCACGCTACAAGGATAATGGTGAAATTCTTGATGACCTTTTCAGGCGATTCGGAAGTCAAAAGATAATCATCGTAAATAGGACTGAGCATACCCCTATCCCGAAGAATTTCCTTGATAATGTTCTCCCTGCAACCTGCGGGTGCGAAGGATTTGGCGTATGCGATAGAGTAGTTTACGGGTGTCCTATGGTTCCAGCGGTAATAAAAGAATTTGATATTCCGATGGAGATATACCCCGAAACTTACACTGACTTGAAACCGCACTGGATGGAATACTTTGAGGGATTTGCTCGTGAGAACTATCAGCTTTGCAGAGGATGTATCGGGAATTTAAAAGTTAGAAAAATAATGGGGGCAGGGAAATGATAGAAGAGAATGCGAAGAAACTACTATATGACGTAGCTGATGTTTTGGAGTCAGCTGGACTACCTTATTTCTTGGCTTCTGGTACTTGTTTAGGGGCTATAAGAGAAGGCAAGTTCATAGAATACGATAAGGACATTGATCTAGATTGCTTGTGGGAAGATTTTATTACTAAAGTTGATCAGATAGCGTGGGGATTTAAACGTAGTGGCATTAGATATGAGATTATTGACCATAGACATAGGGCCGAATGGGATGGTTCGCCCTACTCAATTAAGTTTGCTAAGTATGGTGAACACGGAGACTTGAGCAGTTTTAAAAGGCAAGGGCCAGAGAGAACTTGTCCATCACACGCTTCTACCCATTGGGTAATTTATCCGGCTTGTGTTCTTGAAGAACTGGATGATATAGAGTTTTACGGAAGAACATTTAAAGTCCCTCGTTTCAGTAATCAATATCTCGGTATTACCTATGGTGACTGGAAAACCCCTAACCCTAAAGATGACGGTATGCAGGGAACGTGTATCGTCAGTAATTATGGAGGTGTATAATGAAGGTTAAGCTATTTATTATTTGTGTTTTGTTTATAACATTGTCTGTTATTGGCTGTAGTAAAAAGGATAAAGCGTCCGACAAAGAAAAGGTTGAGGCAGCATTATTTTCCTGTTCTGATTATTTTCCCGCTATTTATAAAGACAGATGTGACAGTTCTTACGGATGTATATGTACTGACAAGAAAACAGGAGTTAAATATTTACTTATCTATAGCGGACAGGCTAACGGAGGCCCAGCAATTACACGGTATTATGAAAAATAATCTAGACAATTACGAGTGGATAAGATGAAAATAGCCTATGTTACAATGGCTTTTGACCTGCCCCACCGGGGTCATTATGAATTTTTAGACAAGGCAAGAGATATTGCTGATGTTTTAATTGTTGGCCTCCATCCAGACGATGTTTTAGAGAGATATAAAAGAAAACCAATTATGTGTTTTGAAGACAGGAGTGAGATTTTGTGGAAGAATGTGGATATTAGTTTTGTTGTAGAAGACTGTATGGACTTCCGCTATCCCACTATGTTCCATAACATCAAAAAACACGAAGTTAATCTCCTTATTCACGGGGACGGCTGGTTGCCACCTTTATACAAGAAAGCAAGAGACGAAGGATTGTGTGGAGTAATCCAAGTTCCCAGGTGGCCCGGAGTTTCCACCACAGAAATTATAAGGAGGATCAAAGAATGCGACAAATAGTCATATCGGCTGGTGATGCGATCACAGCCAAATTAGTAGAGCAAGCGGGATTTGATGGTATCTGGGTATCAGGCTTTGAAGCGTCCGCAAGGTTAGGTCTGGTTGACAACGGATGTATCACTATGACTGAGATGCTGAGTATTGCCAAGCCTATCGTAGAAGCGACCTCCTTGCCTGTCTATGTAGATGTTGACAATGGCTATGGGGGTATTCACAATTTTATCCGTGCGGTAAAAGAGTTTGAGAATATCGGGTGTGCCGGGATTTGCGTAGAAGATAACGTATTCCCTAAACAGAACTCTCTCTGGGGAGGGAAGATACCGTTGTTGTCAATGGAAGAACACGGAAGAAAAATATGCGAAGGGAAAGCTAAACAGAGAACAAAAGACTTTAAGATAATCGGTAGAACGGAAGCATTGATACGAGGATACGGTATGGAAGAAGCTGCGAAAAGGGCAGGTTATTATGCTAGATGGGGGGCGGATATGCTATTACTACACAGTAGAGAAAGTTCTGGAGAAGAAGCATTAAAGGTTCCTTTTGTAGCAAACTGGCGTTGTCCCTTGGTAATCGTTCCTACTAAATTCCCTCAGATAACAAACACACAGTTATTTGAAGCTGGCTATTCAATGGTAATCCTGGCTAATCAAACTGAGCGAATAAAGATAAAGGCGATCAAGGAAGGGTTACAGTCAATCAAAGATACCGATTCAGTCCTACAGATCGAGCAGGGACTATCCGCTACCCTTGATGATATGAGAGCCTTAACCCCGATAGAAGAAGCGAAGGAGATTGATGTACGATATAAAGCATGACTTTTTGGTTGGTGTGCCTTGCTCGAAGCTGGCTAAGTTCATTGAAGAGAACGACACGATAATTGCGACCCGTGAAGATGAAGCGTTGGGTATGGCGATAGGGGCAAAGTTGATGGGGAAGAACCCGCTTGTCTTTATGCAAGACTCAGGCTTAGGTAGTTGCCTGACTCTAATAACGTCCGTGATGACACCTTATGATATTAACATAGACTTCTTTATCAGCATTAGGAAGAAACCACCTTATCACGCTGTAATGGGGAATATAGCCCGCCAACTATTAGAACTGGTTGGGATTAAGAAATATAGCTTTATAGAGGAACCCGAATGACGACTAGAAAAGATGCAATCAAAATGCTAACCCTAAAACTTAACAAGGGAACTATCGTTGTATCTTCGTTGGGCATGACTTCAAGGTATCTTTATGCTGTTAATGACCGCCCTCTTAATTTTTATCTTGTAGGAGGAATGGGTAGTAGTTTGGCAGTCGGGATCGGTATTGCTCTAAATACAACAAGACGAGTCATTGTTATATCTGGTGACGGAGATGCCCTAATGTCAGCAGGGACAATATTTCAACATAAGCAATTAGAGATAGATAATTTGTGGCATTTCATTCTTAACAATAATGAACACGCTTCTACTGGAGGGCAATCGACTTGTTTTGGAGCAATAGAGTATTCGTCTCTATCTCTAAATACAGTAGTCATTGATATTGAGAAAGGGAAAGGGGATGCACCCAGAATACCATTAACCGGGAAACAAATAAAAGAGAGGTTCGTCAATGCGATCAGCAATAACATTTCACTCTAAAAGCACCAAAAAATATGCTGAGAAAATCGCCGGGAACTATTCTCCTTCGGCTATATTTGAAATAACAAATCCTCCGACTAAAGATGTTTTTAATTATCCGCCCATTTTAGGGTGTGAAGTTTTGGCTGTCGGCGGGGGGAGCGTAATCGACACGGCAAAGATTATCTATAAGGATCGGAGGATAACAGCTATCCCCACAACCGCTGCTGGAGCTTCAATGACACCTTACGCTACTGTCTGGCTAAAGGACAAGAAAATATCCGTTCCGACAAAGAAGCCTTTTTTACGTCACTTTGAAGGGGAGATACAACTGCCTTGGAAGGTTCTCAGATCTACTTTATTTGACTGTCTATCTCACGCTATTGAGTCTTTCTGGTCTGTTGACGCTACCCCGGAAAGCAAGTCCCTTTCAATCTGGGCAATAGAGATGATCAAAGAATATTTAGATGGGGATGGAGATATAAATGTACTAATTAAGGCGGGGAATATCGCTGGGTCAGCTATTGCAATAACCCGAACTAACATAGTTCATAAGGCTTCTTATCCTCTTACTATTGAACATGGAATTGACCACGGAACGGCAGTAGGAATACTCCTACCTTTAGTAGTCTTGTCTTACAGAGACACCGATTTGCCGAAATTATTTGGTTTTGAAACGAGCAAGCAATTAACCGTATATCTTCTAAACCTCTATTACCACAAATACCCGAATTTCATACGCCAATTTAATAAATAAAGATTTTTCTTGACTTATCGGAATGACAAGAGTATAGTGGGGTCAGTTTTTTAAATCATAACAAGGAGGGGGACGATGAAAGACTTAATTAAGTACGGAGTGGCTGCGGCAGTTGTTATAGTAGTTATTGCTGTAATTATGATTCAAGGACTTGGGATATTTAAAGAACCAAGGATTATCAAACAGGGATATTTAGTCAATGTATCACATCTTAATTCAGGATTTATGACCAGCGGATCAACTATCCTTGAATTTAAAGATGGATCTACTTTTACTGTTGGTCGGATTGCTAATACTCCGAGAATCGGAATGATAAGAATTATATGCAATGGAATATTTCATAAAATTGAAGCATTTTAAATTATTAAAACTTAACAGGAGGAAGGAATGAAGATCAAGAAGTTAGAGTTGAAGAATTTTGCTCAGTTCACAGACTTTGAATGTGAGTTTGACAAAAATGTAACACACTTAGTCGGGGTAAATGGTAGTGGCAAGACTACTATCGGGCTTACTTCCGTCTGGGCGTGTCTTAAAGGGATTGCTGAACGGTCTAAAGATGGTTTAGTGGGAGAGAGGTTCCGGTTTATCGGTAAAGCAGGGAAGAGTTCCGATATTAAATTAACCGTCTATGACGAAAAGACGCAGAAAGAAGTTGTTATCAAAAACCATATCACGGCAACAGGGAATAACATAACTTGCCAGCCAGTACAAGAAGAGAACTGGTTATTTGATCTCCTGAATGTAGCGTTTCTCTCCGCTAAGAATTTCTCTAATATCGACAGCAAGAAACAGGCTCTTCTTCTGGGCGTAGATACAACCGAACATGACGAAAAAATCAAGGTACTAAAAGAAGAGTTTACCTTGTTGAATAGGGACTATCGCAACTTTGGAGATATTGCAGTTGTAGAACCAACCGAATCCGTTGATGTTTCTGCTTTAGTTGAGAAAAAAGGCAAACTTGAGTCAGTTTATTATCACGAGCAAGAACTTGTAACCGAACATAATACTTCGGTGTCTCATGTCAATCAACAACGTCCTCAATGGGTAGAAAAAATCAGCGAATTAAAAGAGCAAATTAAGAAGTGTGAGAAGTGGTTGGTTGATAATCCCGAAGTAGCTCTCAAGGAAGCCGTAGTAAAGCCCGACACCGAAAAGCTAAGAGAGCAAATTCAGAATGCTCAACAGACAAATAATGCCGCTAATCAGTATCAAGGTTATCTTGAACAAACCAAACTAAAGGAAGAAAAGAAGAAAGAACTTGCTCATAACAAGACCAAGCAGGACGAAGCAGAGAATACGAGACTGGAATATATTAAGTCTTTCAACTTCGGATTCAAGGGACTCAATGTTGACCCGACAGGAAATCTTGTCCTGAATGACAGACCAATCCGTGAACCCTATTTCAGCAAGGGAGAACTAGAATTGATTGTTGCGAAATTGTGTATGAGTCAGAATCCGAAACTTACTACTCGGTTCATTGACGACTTTGAATTATTAGACGAAGCTAATCAGGCTAAGATTGTTGACGGACTTCTTGAGAAAGGCTTTCAAATCATTACTGCGGAAGTTGGGAACAAGAAAACTGAAGACAATACAATCCTTTTAAGAGAATGCAAGAAGGTAGAGAAGTACGAAGAGAAAACAACGCTGGTTTAATAGGTGGCTAAATGAAGATAGGAATAGGAATACCAACTTATAATCGTCTCGAAAGCCTTAAACGGTTAGTAGACGAAATAGAGGGTTACTGCGAACTTCCGTATGACCTGTATATCTCTATTGACGGATCTATTGACGGTACTTTACCGTGGGTCATTGAGAACAATTATGAGTTTAACTTTCATGAGAATAAGGGGATTTGTCATGTCAAAAATGCTATACTGCGGAGGTTCCAAAACTACGATTACTTTTTCATTGTAGAAGACGATGTTCATATCTTTAAATCAGGCGTATTCAAATTGTATGTGGACGCTATAAAAGCATTTGGAATACACCACTTCAACTTTTTAACTCCCACACAGCGGGTTTCTTTAAGGCCGAATGAAACTATCAATGGAATCACGGTTCTATATTCCCGTTTGCTTGGAGGGTGCTTTTCCACTTTCACAAAAGAAGTAGTATCTAAGGTAGGAGCGTTCAACCATAAATACATCGGGTATGGTCACGGTCATACGAATTATACTCGAAGGGTGATGATGGCGGGATTAGCTCCTATGCCTGGGTTCGTTCACGTTGTTAATGCGGAAGAGTACATTGAGCATTCCGGTATTCCGAACGCTACACCTGACGCACTAAGAGAGAAACAGTTGGCGGAGAATATCAAGGTTTCCGCTGCCAGCAAAGAAATATTTATACCACTTGAAGGAGAGAAATGTTATGGCTGGATTAAGAAAGATTAAGTTAGTCGGCCCACCCCAAGAGAAGGACAATGTAGTAACAGGAATCTTTCCCAGTGTGCCTTATGAGG
>Ga0307992_1002197_pt1 | contig 11241 bp, 12 predicted proteins | sample EllFjometagen133_FD_203162 | JGI IMG/M metagenome (GOLD analysis project Ga0307992, IMG submission 203162) | Marine microbial communities from Ellis Fjord, Antarctic Ocean - #133 | ecosystem: Environmental > Aquatic > Marine > Unclassified | place: Southern Ocean | collected 2014-10-08
GTGTAACTTTTATATCACATAACGGATAACCAGCTAAGACACCTTTTTCTAAAGATTCCTCTACTCCCTTTTTTACTGCTGGGATAAATTCTTTAGGAATTGCTCCTCCTCTAATAACATCAACAAATTCAAATCCTTTTCCTCTTTCTAATGGTTCTAATTTTAATAATGCATGACCATATTGACCACGCCCACCTGATTGTCTAATATATTTACCTTCACTTTCAACACTTTTTTTAATAGTTTCCCTAAAAGCTACTTGGGGTTTACCAGTCTCCACCTTAAGATTAAATTCTCTTCTCATTCTATCAACCAAAATATCTAGATGAAGCTCACCCATTCCTGAAATAATTGTTTCTGAAGTTTCTTCGTCAGTTTTTACTCTAAAAGTTGGATCTTCTTCAGCTAATTTTTTTAATACCAAAGACATTTTTTCTTGATCAGATTTTGTCTGTGGTTCTACTTTTATAGAAATAACAGGCTCTGGAAAAATAATTTTTTCTAAAATTACCGAATCATCAATATCACATAAAGTATCCCCTGTTCTTGTATCTTTTAAACCAACGGTAGCCGCTATATCACCTGCACGTACTTCGTCTAATTCTTCACGTCTATTAGAATGCATTTGCAATAATCTTCCAATTCTTTCTTGGTTTGATCTACTTGCATTAAGAATATAATTACCTTTTTTAAATGTTCCAGAATATACTCTAAAAAAACTTAACGTACCGACATAAGGATCATTTGCTACTTTAAATACAAGCGCTGCAAAAGGTTTTTTATCATCAGGAGGACAAAGAACTTTTTCTCCCGTTTTAGGGTGAATCCCTTCAACTGGAGGAACATCTAAAGGAGAAGGAAGATATTCTATAATCGCATCAATAAGAGGCTGTACTCCTTTGTTCCTAAAAGAAGAGCCACAAAGAACGGGAACTATCTTCTCATTAATAGTACATTTTCTTAATATTTCTCTTGTTTTTTCTACAGTTGGTTCTTTACCTTCTAAGTATTGATTTAACGATTCTTCGTCTTGCTCTACTACTTTTTCTATTAATAATTTTCTATATTCTTTAGCTTTGTCTAACAAATCCGCAGGAATTTCTTCTATCTCCATTGTTTCTCCCCTATCACCTTTAAAATAAACTGCTTTCATTGTAATTAAATCAATGATTCCTTCAAATTTATCTTCAGCTCCAATTGGTAGATTAATTGGTTGAGCATTTGGAGTTAATCTTTCATAAATAGATTCTAGTCCTCTATAAAAATCAGCACCTATTCTATCCATTTTATTAATAAAACACATTCTCGGAACATTATATTTATCAGCTTGATGCCAAACTGTTTCTGATTGAGATTCTACACCAGCTACTCCATCAAAAATGACTACAGCACCATCAAGTATCCTTAAAGACCTCTGTACTTCAGCTGTAAAATCAATATGTCCTGGGGTGTCAATAATGTTTATACGATATTGATTATCAGGAACTTTCTCTTTATAAGTAAGTGTCCAGGAACAAGCGGTAGCAGCAGAAGTAATTGTAATTCCTCTTTCTTTTTCCTGCTCCATCCAATCCATTACCGTGTCCCCATCATCTATGTTTCCTATCTTATGAGATATTCCTGTATAAAATAAAACACGCTCGGTAGTAGTTGTCTTACCTGCGTCAATGTGAGCTATAAAACCAATGTCCCTTATTTTATCAATAGGATATATCTTCATAATATTAATTTAAAAACGAAAACGAGCAAAAGCACGATTCGCTTCAGCCATACGATGTGTTTCTTGTTTCTTTCTCATTGCCGCTCCTTCACTTTTAGAACCTAAAATTAATTCCTCGGCTAATCTTTCTGCCATTGCTTTTCCTTTTTTAGCCCGGGAAACACTAATAATCCAACGACAAGCTAAAGTAGTTTTTCTATATTCAGGAACAGCTTGTGGAACTTGATAATTAGCTCCTCCAATTCTTCTACTTTTAACTTCTATTTCTGGAGAAATGTTTTTAATAGCTAAATCAAAAATACTTAATGGCTCTTGCTTTGTTTGTTTTTTAATACTTTCCATTGTGTTATAAAAAACTCTTTGAGCCACTGATTTTTTACCATCTTTCATTAAGTAATTAATAAAAAGTGTTACTAAAGCACTTTTATAAATTAAGTCTGGTTCGTATTTTTTTTCTTGTCTATGTTTTCTTCTCATAATAAATATTACTCTTTTGATTTTTTCGTTCCGTATTTACTTCTTTGTTGTTTCCTTCCTTCTACTCCAGCAATATCATGTTTACCACGAACCACATGATAGCGTACTCCCGGTAAATCTTTTACTCTTCCTCCTCTTACTAAAACTATTGAATGCTCTTGAAGATTATGTCCTATGCCAGGAATATATGCAGTAACTTCCATTCCATTGCTTAATTTCACTCGAGCCACTTTTCGTAAAGCAGAATTTGGTTTTTTAGGAGTAGCAGTAAAAACTTTCAAACAAACTCCTTTTTTAAAAGGAGACGGATGATAACTTGGTCTATTTTTTATAGCATCAAAAGAAAAAGATAGAGCAACAGATTTGCTCTTTTTTATAATCGGCTTTCTCTCTTTTTTAATTAATTGATGTAAAGTAGGCATAACAAGAAATAGTTTAGCAAATAAGGCATTTTATGTCAATCAGCTAAACGGAATTCCAGTTAAAGTTGAAAATAATAAATATATGAGTGGCAAAATAATGCCTCCCCCAAGCATAATAAAAAGGAATAAAAGAATAATACCATATCGATGAAGAAAGATTTCTAATTCACGAGACTGAAAAAAATAAAATAATATCTTTGAACCATCTAGTGGAGGAATTGGTAATAAATTAAATACGCCTAAAATTAAATTGATCCATACAATGAACATCAAAAACGGTAAAAGTGACACAAATGAAGAAGTTATTATTATAATCCTAATAATTAATCCAAAAATAAGAGCCAAGCAAAAATTAGACAATGGTCCAGCAAAAGCTAGTATAGCTGAATCACGTCGCGGCATTTTAAGATTCAGGGGGTTATAAGGGACAGGTTTAGCCCAACCAAATATAAAACCAGCTTTAGTTATAATTAAAATTAAAGGTAATAGAATAGACCCAATTGGATCCAAATGTTTTATTGGATTTAAAGTTAATCTTCCCATTTTTTCTGCTGTATCATCTCCTAAACGTAAGGCAGCCAATCCATGAGAAACTTCATGGATAACAACAGAAAACAAAAGAATTACAAGTTGGAAAATTAAAGGAACTCCTGCAAACATAAAATTTTAATTAATTATCTTTATTCATTGTATCATTTTTTTATCTTTTTTAAAAACAATAGCAGGTATAACAAACATACCTGCTATCTTCATTTCTATTAATAACTAATCTTCTAAAGCAACACCTGAAATATGTAATAAGCTAAAATCAATAATACCACACCAAATATTCTGTAAAAAACATCGGAAATACTAGTCCAATAATTTAACATACTATCCATTTTACTTTTTGGCAAAAACAACATAAATAATCCCTTAATACCTGCCAAAACAGCCAAAGTCTGAATAAGTAAAGAAGCGCTTACTGAATTTGCAGACTGCCAAAATAAAACAGCAATTATTAGAGCTATTATCCCCCATACCCAGTAAGGACCACTATGAGTAAACTTTAAAGCTAAATCCTTTGCTTTTTTAGGAATAAAAAGCATAAGAATCCCAAAAATCCCCCATAATATTACAAGAAGATAAAGTATCCAATTCATATTTTTATTTTTTTAAAATTACCGACCTTATGTGCATTATACCGCTTTATAATATTTCATACAATTCCAATTTTTGTAAAGCGTGTTTAGCTAAAATCAATCTTTCCTCACTATCAGTATAAAAAGTGCAAAGAATATCATTCTTCTTCACCTTTTCCCCAATAGCTTTATTTAAATAAATCCCTGCTTCTTTAGTTTCAGGTGTACCTAGTAATCCACAAATTTTATTCAAATTTTTATTATGAATAGATTGAATTAATCCATTTTTAACAGATTTTAATTTATAAGTAACTTTACCTAAAAGAAGTTCCTCTGAATCAATATTTGAATTTCCTCCTTGCGCTCTTATAATCTCTTGCATTTTTCTAAGAGCATTTTCTGATCGCAAACTTTCTAAAGCTAATTTCTTTCCATTTCCTTTTTTTGCTTTTCCAACCAATTCTAATAAATATCCTGATAATAATATGGCTTTTTTCTCTAAATCTTTTGGTCTATTTTCTTTTTGTTGTAAAACCCTCATTACGTCTCTTGCTTCCAAACAAGGACCAATACCTCTCCCTATAGGCCCCATTGTCTTTTGGGAAACAATCTTAATTTTAATATTAAATCTTTTTGCTAAGTATAGGAATAAATCTTTAACAAACTTAATATCTTTTTTATCTGAAATTTTTGCAGTAGGACCAATTGGCATATCTATTACCAAATGATTAATTCCGGTAGCTACTTGCTTAGACATAATGCTGGCAACCATTTTAGAATAAGGTTCTAATCCTAGCCGGCGAGTAATTTTAATAAACCTATCATCAGCAGGGGCTAATCTTAAAGCTCCTCCCCAAATTAAACAAGCATTTGTTTTTTTAACAACTTTTTTTATTTTTTCTAGAGACAAACTTACTGGTGCTAATACTTCCATCGTATCTGCAGTTCCAGCAGCGGATGTTATTGCCCGAGAAGAAGTCTTTGGAATTGTAATGCCATAACTTGCCACAATTGGAACTATTATAGGGCTTACGCGATTACCAGGAATTCCTCCGATTGAATGTTTATCAGCTACAACTTTTCCAAATTTTATCATATCTCCTGTCTCACTAATTGCTTTAGTTAAATAATAAATTTCTTCCTTAGAAAAATTCTTTTCATCAAATGCAGAAGCAATAAAAAAAGCTAATTCTAAATCATTAATTCTATATTTAGCTATACCAGAAACTAAAGCATGCATTTCTTTATAAGATAATTTCTTTCTATTCAATTTTTTATGAATAAATTTAAGAGAAGGCGCATGTCCAGCAAGTTTTAATTCTAATAAACTACCTTCTTTAATTTTATATCTATTAGTAATGTCACTAAAAAGCCCAACTTCCCCTCTTTTTACTAAAGACTTCGTGATATCTACCGCTATTTCTGTTTGTTTTTCTTTCCACTTAACAACTAATTCATCGCCTGGCCTAATACCAAACTTTTCCCCATCTTTTTCATTAATAATAACAATCCAAGGATAACCTGTTTTGATATCTAAATATTTGACTTTCAGAAAAAAAGCACCTTCTGTTTTAGAATTATTTTTCTTTTTCATTTTTTTAAATCAATTTGTTTTTTAAAATACACGTTGTTAACTCTTTAGTAATGTCAATCGTGGCTTGAGAATTTTCCAAAGTATTTGTGAATACAATCCTTTTAGGATTTATTCTGTTTAATTCTTTTACAGCTCTATCTCCAAAAATAGAATGAATAAAAGCAAAGCTGATCGTCTTAGCTTTAAGCTCTTGTGCAATTTCAGCAGTTTGTAAAATAGTATTGCCAGTTGAAACAATATCGTCAACAATAATAATGTCCTTACCTGTAAAATCATCATTCTTGTCAAACAAAAAACTTATCTTTCCTGTTTTAACATCTCTCGTTTTTTCAAAAACTATTTTTTCAGCAGGGAATTTTTTACAAAAATCATCAACAAACGCTTTGGACTCTTTATCTGGTCCTATAACTATCGAATTAGAAGGAGAAAAATCTTCAAATTTTTCTGCTAAATCATGGAAAAGAAAAATATTATATGCTGGAACTTTAAATAAATCTTCGATCTTTTTTCTATGCTCATGCATATTGCAGGTAATAAAAACATCTGCATTCTTTTCTATTAATTCAGCCATGTATAATGAAGAAAGCGGTTCTCCTTCTTGAAAAATAGAATCCTGACGAGCATAAGGAAAATAAGGCATAATGCATATTGTTTCTTGCGCAAGTTCTTTTACTTTTCTTAGTAATAAAAAATACTTAATTAAGTAAGCATTAATATTTTCGTTTTGTTTTTTCTGAAAAATTAAAATAGCTTTATTAGCTTTTTTCTCCTTTTCTAATCGAGGTTGTACTTCCCCATCGGGAAAAACCCTGTCTTCTATTAAAACAAAATCCAAATTAAGTTGCTGAGCTAATTTTTTAGCTAATTCATCTCCTATTACTAAATTTTCCATAAATATAGAATTCTATTTAAATAATCTATCACTTAATATCTTGGATGCCTTTTTTCTTCTTTGTTTTACCTATAAATCTCAGTATATAGATACTAGCAAAAGCCAATGCAATGCTGACTAAAATTGCATAAAGAAACTTAGCTAAAATAGTATCTTTGCTTATTGGAAATAAATATTCTACTAAAGCCATTGATACATCCCTCCAAGCTAAACCAGCTACAAAACCAAAGGCCGCAATAATATAGCCCACTGTTATTTTTCTTAAATCTCTTTCTACTCTGTTTTTTTCATCTTCTAATGCCCTCACTTTTTGCTTGAGTTGACATAGTTGTTTCAAGTTATACATAATTTTTATAAATAATTATTGTAAATTCTCCTTTTATTTTATCATCTTTTATCTTTTTTATCACTTCATTGATTGTTCCTCTGTAAATTGTTTCAAATTTTTTAGTTAATTCCCGACAAACAATCACTTGTAGATTAAGATTAACCTCTTGAGATTTATTACCAATCTCTTCTAATGTTTTAATAATTCTATGAGGTGATTCATAAAAAATAACAGGATGTTTTAAATCTACCAGATGACGAAGTAATTCTTCAAAAAATTTATTTCTTTTTTTCTTGTGCGGAGGAAATCCAAGAAAAGAAAATTTATCCATTGGAAAGCCGGAAATAGAAGCGGCGCTTATTAAAGCTGAGCAACCAGGTATTGGAATAATTACTACGTTAATATTTCCTTTAACAAGAAACTCTATTAATTTATTCCCTGGATCAGAAATTCCAGGAGTTCCTGAATCAGAAACTAACGCTAAGTTTTTTCCTTTTTCTAATAAATCGGCTATATAATTTACTTTTTTAAGTTTCGAGTGTTGATGATAACTTAAAACTGAAGTCTTGATATCATAACGCGATAATAATTTCCTTGTCACTCTAGTATCTTCACATAAGATAATATCAACTTCTTTTAAAATGCGCAGTGCTCGTAAGGAAATATCTTCAAGATTTCCTATTGGAGTGGCAACAATAAATAAATCTGCCATTTCGTTTTAATTTTAAAGTAATTTAAAGTTATTGATTATCAAACCAAACTTATATCCCAAAAATTTCGCCGCTTTTCTGCAATAAACCATTCTGTCTGTAAAAATTTCAAAGTATTCAATTACTGGAACGAAGCCAGTATCAATCTTAAGAATTAAAGTGATTAATTTTTTCTTCTTATTAATCCTTACTCTTGATATTTTTGTAGCAAAATTAACTCTATCATGTATATCCTCTTTTATTTCCTTGGGTTTTTTATTAACTACTCTCGAACGACGCACATCTGTCTTGTCAGCCAAAACAACTATTGCCGTAATGATATTAGAAAAATTCATTTCATCTTTATCATGATTGGAAATTGCATTCATGATTATTCCTAATTCTTCTGGATCAAAATCTTGATTAAAAACTTGATGGAATAATAACGCGCCAAAATAATGATGATGGCTTCTGCTTAAAAAATTTCCCATATCATGACAAAAACCAGCAATAGCTGATAATTCCTGTTCTTCTTTTGAAAAACCAATTTCTTGAGCAATTGTCCTTGCTCGAGCAGAAACAATCTTGGCATGAGATAAGCTATGTTCTGTATATCCTGCTGCTGCTAAAGACTCATCTGATTGTTTAATAAATTCTAACACCTGAGGATTCTTTTTAACTTGATTCAAAATAATCATATTAATCAATATATTTATTTTTCATTTTTATTACTTATTATATCATATCAAAAATAAACCTAATGTGAAACCCCAACTATTTAAAAATATGCATGGGAATAAAAAAATGCCGCTGTTAATTGGAGCAAGCTCCTCAAAACAACGGCATCTTTAGTATAGCAAAGAAAAATGATTTGTCAAGTTATTTTATTAGAATCTCAATGATAACAAAAGAAATATAAAGTAAAAGTAAAGCTATTGCCTCTTTTTTTGTAATTTTTCTATGCCTTCTTGTGAAGAGATAAAAAGTTATTGCTGAAATTATTAGAAAGATTCTTGCAATAGCAAAAGGCGTAAAATTAGGAATTATAATTGGACAAATTAAAGCGACTGTGCCTAAAACTAAAGTAGCGGGTATAATAACAGCGCCCATTAAATTTCCTAAAATCATTTCTGTTTTTCCGGCCTTGGCTGACGCAATAGCAAAACGAATTTCCGGCAAAGTATTACCTAATCCCACAATTAAAATTCCAATAATAGGTAAAGAAATATTCAAGGTTACAGCAAAGAATTTAGCGCTTTGTACTATACCCTCTGCCGCTAATAAAAGAAAAACTACGGATAAAATTATTAATCCCAGGTCTTTTATAAAAACCTTAAATTCTTTTAAAATGCTTGGCATTTGTTTTTCTTCGTCTCCAGAAAATTTTCTGAATCTTTCTTTATTTAAAATAAGCCAAAGAATATAAAAAACAAAAACAGAAAGCAATATTAACCCATCGCCTCTCCCCAATACACCGTCCCATATTAAAAGTAAAGGTAAAATAGCAACAAAAGTTGTCAAAAGAGCGCTTCTTTCTAAAATCTTGCCTTTAGTAGGAATAGCGTTTTTTCCAATTAAAACAGCTAAAGCCACTGCTAATGTCAAATCAATTAAATTCCCTCCGACAATATCGCCAAAAGAAAGTTGCGGAACTTTATGAAAAGCTGAACTAATCCCGACAAAAAGATTTGGCAAAGAACCTGCAAAAGCCATAACAAAAAAAGCGATGATAAATCCCCGCCAACGTAAAAATCTACCAATTCTTTTTAATCCATCAATTAACCAATTGCCTGAAAAATAAAGGGCAATGCAAGAGATTATAAAAATCAAACTATATAATATAAACATATTTAATATTTCAATATCTATTATATCTCATCAGTTTTAAAAAACAATTTTATAAGTTTCTTTGGATGGTTTACAAATATAGAAATTTCCTTTAAATGTTCCGTTACTAAAATTATTTTTGGCTTTCGAGGCATCCTCATACGAATCAAATCCTGCAAATATTGTTGGGCCAGTGCCTGACATAGCACAATCATTTGATATTGAAGAAAAATATGAATAAAGTGTTTTCACGCTTGGACAAATTTTTTGCGCTAATTCAAAAAAACTTTTGCTCCTATTATGTTGATCAAATAATGAATAAATTTCAGGTGTATTAATCCCCTGGCTTGGCTTCGCCAAAACATAAAAATTAGAAGATTTTCTATTTGATTTTTTTATTTCTTCACCTGTGCCATTAACTAAAGCTGTCGCTATGTTATGTATAAAAAAAGACACGTCACTTCCAACCTGTGCGCCTATTTTACTAAGCTGTTTAAGATTTAAATTTAATTTAAAAAGATTATTTAATGCAATCAAAGTTGCTGCAGCATCGCTTGAACCACCCCCTAATCCAGCACTTTCTGGAATATTTTTTAATAGATTAGTTGTGCATGATAATTTTCTTTTTACAAAATCACTCATTTTTTCCCATGCCTTTGTTATTAAATTTTCTTCATTAGAACAACTAACCTGACTATTTAGATAAAAACCATTTTCTGTTTTAGAAATTAAAAGCGTATCATAAAGATCGATTGCTTGAACTGTTGAATTGATTTTGTGATAACCATTAGGCAACTTATCTAAAATATCTAAAGTAAGATTGATTTTTGCATAAGCTCTAATTTCTATTTTATCCATTTTATTAATTCTTTCTTTGTCAAGTCCTTACTGATTTATTCTAAATACTTTTTATCTTTTAATTCTTTTGGTAAATATTCTTGATTTTCTTTATAATCAAAATCTGGGCCGTATTTATATCCTTTACCATATTCTAAATCCTCCATTAATTTTGTGGGTGCATTGCGAATATGCAAAGGTACTGGTAAATTTCCATATTTTTTCACATCTTCAGCAGCCTTTTCATAAGCAACATATAAATCATTTGATTTTTTACATTTAGCCATATAAACAACTGCCTGGGCTAATATAACGTTACATTCTGGCATTCCTATAAAATGACACGCTTGATAGGCGGCTACCGCTTGTTCTAAGGCCTGAGAATTAGACAAACCTATATCTTCTGAAGCAAACCGCACAATTCTTCTAGCTATATACAGAGGATCCTCACCTGCTTCTAACATTCTTGCCAACCAATACAAAGCAGCATTAGCATCAGATCCACGCATTGATTTGTGTAAAGCTGAAATTATATTATAATGTTCTTCGCCATTTTTATCATAAAACAAATTAGACTTCTGAAAAGCGTCTTTTACAATATCTAGTGTAACTTTATTTGAAATAGAAGAAGCATATTCTAAAACATTAAGAGCAATACGAGCGTCCCCATTACTCATCTCTGAAATAGTATCAACTATTTTATTATTTATTTTTATATTTAATTTACCTAATCCTTTTTTCTTATCTTTTAACGCTCTTTTAATAATCTCTGAAATTTGAGATTTATTAAGTTGTTTTAAAACAAAAACCCTGCAACGAGAAAGTAAAGCCCCTATAACTTCAAAACTTGGATTTTCTGTTGTAGCTCCGATAAGAGTTATTAATCCTTGCTCAATATGAGGAAGCAATCCATCTTGCTGCGCTTTATTCCAACGATGAATTTCATCAATAAATAAAATCGTCTTTTTTTCTAATCTTTTATTTTCTTCCGCTTCTTTTATTACTTCTCGCAAATCTTTTATCCCGCTAGAAACAGCGCTCATTTGTTTAAATTCAGACTTCGTTTGTTTAGCGATGATATAAGCTAAAGTGGTTTTACCACTTCCTGGAGGGCCCCATAAAATAATGGAAGGCAATTTATCAAATTCAATCGCCTGTTTTAATAATTTTCCTTCACCAATAATTTCTTCCTGGCCCAAAAAATCACCCAGACAATCTGGCCTCATTCTATCTGCTAATGGTTTGTTTTTATCTATGAAATCCATATCCTAATTATATCACACAAAACTACTCTGTTAATAAAAAAAACGCCCTTTTAGGGCGTTTTTACCTTA
>Ga0307992_1002198_pt1 | contig 11238 bp, 9 predicted proteins | sample EllFjometagen133_FD_203162 | JGI IMG/M metagenome (GOLD analysis project Ga0307992, IMG submission 203162) | Marine microbial communities from Ellis Fjord, Antarctic Ocean - #133 | ecosystem: Environmental > Aquatic > Marine > Unclassified | place: Southern Ocean | collected 2014-10-08
TAGGAGACCGACCTGTCTTACGACGGTCTGAACCCAGCTCGCGTGCCGCTTTAATGGGCGAACAGCCCAACCCTTGGGAGCTTCTTCACCCCCAGGATGCGACGAGCCGACATCGAGGTGCCGAACCACGCCGTCGCTGTGGACGCTTAGGCGTGACTAGCCTGTTATCCCCGGAGTAGCTTTTATCCGATGAGCTTCCGCCGTCCTATTTCGTACGGTCGGATCACTAAGTTCTGCTTTCGCAACTGCTCGACTTGTAGGTCTTGCAGTAAAGCTGGCTTGTGCCTTTACACTATCTCCCGGGTTTCCATTCCGGGATAGCCAACCTTTGTAAACGCCTCCGTTACTCTTTGGGAGGCATCCGCCCCAGACAAACTACCCACCAGACACTGTCCCCCGATAAACGGGGTTAGAGTTACAAATATACAAGGGTGGTATCTCACTGGCGCCCGAAGGCTCCCACCTATTCTGAACATGCATAGCCATAACCCAATATCAAGCTATAGTAAAGCTTCACGGGGTCTTTTCGTCCGACTATGGTTAACGAGCATCTTTACTCGTCTTGCAATTTCGCCGAGTCCTTCGTTGAGACAGTGCCCAAGTGGTTACGCCATTCCTGCAGGTCGGAACTTACCCGACAAGGAATTTCGGTACCTTAGGACGATTATAGTTATCGCCGGCGTTCATCCGCGCTTGGATTCAAAGCTTCTCCCGAAGGATAACCTCTCCTCTTAACGTTCGGACACTGGCCAGGCGTCACCCCCTATACATCCTCTTGCGAGTTAGCAGAGAGCTGTGTTTTTGGTAAACAGTCCCTTGGGCTCTTTAGCTGCGGCCCCAGTAAACTGGGGCAGGCCTTATCTCGAAATTACGGCCGCTGTTTTGCCGAGTTCCTTAACGAAGGTTCTCTCGTACACCTTAGGCTCCTCGCCTCACCTACCTGTGTCGGTTTACGGTACGGCTACTATAATCTTAGCCCTAGAGGTTTTTCTAGACAGTTCCTACACTTGAGTTGAATCCACAAAAGCTTCATCTTCTGACGACCTCTTGAAATTATTGATCCGGATTTGCCAAGATCATTTCTCGAAGCAATCAACGTACATACCATAGATACGCTCAAACTTTGGAACCGTGTCTCCCCATCGGAAAATTATAGTAGTGCTGGAATATTAACCAGCTCTTCCATCGGCTGCGCTCGCACTACACGAGCCTGACCTTAGGACCGACTAACCCTGGGACGATTTGCGTTGCCCAGGAAACCTTAGGTTTTCGGTGGGCAGGGTTTTCACCTGCCTTTTTGCTACTCATGCCAACATTCTCACTTCCATGCGCTCCACTAAGCCTCACGACTTAACTTCAACACCCATGGAACGCTCCTCTACCACTCATCACTTAAAAGTGATAAGTCCGCGTCTTCGGTACTATGCTTAGCCCCGATACATTTTCGGCGCGAAACAACTTAACTAGTGAGCTGTTACGCTATCTTTAAAGGATGGCTGCTTCTAAGCCAACCTCCTAGTTGTCGTAGTTACGACACAACCTTTCACACTTAGCATAGATTTAGGGACCTTAGACGGCGGTCTGGGCTGTTTCCCTTTCGACTAATGGACCTTAGCGCCCATAGTCTAACTCCCGGACTACACCTGCGAGTATTCGGAGTTTGATTAAAGACGGTATCCCGAAGGACCCGCCCTCATTCAGTGCTCTACCCCCCGCAGTCAGCATCCGAGGCCAGTCCTAAAACTGTTTCGAGGAGAACCAGCTATTGCCGGGTTCGATTACAATTTCTGCGCTAACCACAGCTCATCCCCTAGTGTTGCACGACTAGTGGGTTCGGTCCTCCCCCTGTCTTTCGACAGGGTTCAACCTGGCCATGGTTAGATCACCCGGCTTCGGGTCTTATCCATACGACATTCCAAATATTTTGTAGGAGAAAGAAAGCTTCTTCGCCTACAAAATAAAAGGATACGGGCTATTAACCCTCGCTTTCACTGCAGCTCCACTCCAATTGGAGATTAGCTAAGCCGCATAGAATAAACTCGTTGGCTCATTCTTCAATAGGCACGCCGTCACCCTGTAAACAGAGCTCCGACTCCTTGTAAGTATATAGTTTCAGGTACTATTTCACCTCCCTCACCGGGATGCTTTTCACCTTTCCCTCACGGTACTCTTCACTATTGATCATAAGAAGTATTTAGCCTTGGATCATAGTCGACCCAGATTCCTACGGGATTTCACGAGGCCCGCAGTACTTAAGACATGTTACAGTAGAGTTATAACCCCTTTCGCTTTACAGGACTATCACCTTCTCTGGTTCCTTTTTCCAAAGGATTCAACTAGGGAAGTTAAATTTCTAATCTCTACCTTACTGTTCTGAGAAGTAAACGCAACTATCTTGCAACACCCCATAAACATATGGACTCAGATCCTTCTGACCTGTCACCCGAAGGTGACTGGTCGCAGTTTATAAGGTTTAGGCTGTTCCCTTTTCGCTCGCCACTACTCAGGGAATGTTCCACCAAAAGGTGGAATTGTTTTCTTTTCCTCCGGCTACTAAGATGTTTCAATTCGCCGGGTTACCATCTCCTTGATAAATCAAGGGATTTCCCGTCTTCAACGGGATGGGTTTCCCCATTCGGAAATCCACGGTTCAAAGGTTGCTTGCCACCTAACCGAGGCTTATCGCAGGCTGCTACGTCCTTCTTAGGCTTCTTATGTCGAGGCATCCACCATATACTCTTAATGCGATTTTCCCACATTTTCGATTTAAAATGTGGCTAATATATTTTTGATTCTCTAATTATTATTTTGATGCTCTAAATTTCTAAATTGTTAATGTTCACAATTCCTGAAATTAGGAACTAGAAATACAAAATTAACTAATTCTATATTTCTAATTACTAATTTCTAAGATAACTAAAAAAACCGCGTTTAAGCGGTTTTGACGTTCAAAAAAATTAACGTATCTTTAACCGCTTTTATGTTTAATAATAGAAGCTATCTTATTTATCATATTTTATATTTAATTTACTTGTAATATATATTATACATTAATTATAAATAGTGTCAAGACAATATGGAAAACAGAAATAATGAGTTAAAAATTAAATAAATTTGCTAATTTTAGTATAATTTTTTATTATTTCTATAATTACTATTTATATTTATCGATAATCAAAAATATTTAGCACAGGCTATCCCCAATTTTAATTATCACAACACCTAGACTAACTTAAATTTTTCTATAAAACCAGGATCATCCATTTGCGCTTGAGCGGTTTCTTTTGTAATCATTTTTAATTTATAAAGTCTTTTTAAATCTTGATCAATGCTAACCATACCCTGTTTAGACGAAGTTTCGATTACTGATTTTATTTGAGAAACTTTATTCTCTCTAATAAGATTTGAAACTGCTGATGTGTTAATAAGTATTTCTCTAGCTGCCACTCGGCCACCATCAATTCCAGGCAATAATCTTTGAGATATAACACCAGCCAGAGTCATTGATAATTGCATTCCTATTTGATTTTGTTGGTGTGGTGGGAATATATCAATAATTCTATCAATTGTTTGAGCAGCGCTATAAGTATGTAAAGTAGCCATAACTAAATGCCCTGTCTCAGCCAAAGTGATGGCAGATGAAATTGTTTCTAAATCCCTCATCTCCCCGACCATAATTACATTCGGATCTTGACGCAAAGCATGCCTCAGACCATCATTAAACGTTTTCATATCTGAACCCAATTGACGTTGAATTATAATACTTTTTACTGGTTTAAATATGTACTCAATTGGATCTTCAAGAGTAATAATACTAAGACTCCTATTAATATTAATATCATTTATCATCGCTGCTAAAGTAGTGGACTTACCACAACCAGTCGGTCCTGTTATTAATATCAAACCTTGTTTTAAATTTAATAAATCTCTCACCACCTCTGGTATATTAATATCATCTAGAGATGGAATTTTGTCAGATATAACCCTAGCTACCATGCCAATATTATTTTTTTCAAAATGAAGATTTATTCTAAATCTATTACCATCTTTATTTTCGTATCCAAAATCTAATTCTTTTTCAGAAAGAAATTTCTCTTTTTGTTCAACACTCATTAACGAAAAAACAATTTGCTCCATTTCTTTCAACTTAATTGGATTATGCTCTTTTAACTCCAGCAACTCCCCATCTACTCTAAGAATCGGGGGCAAGCCCGTTATTAAGTGTACATCAGAGGCATTTTTTTTAACTGCTTTACTAAATAGTTCTTGAATATTCATAATATCAACAAAATTATTAAATTATACTTAATTATATAACAATTCTTATATATACTAATTCTAACATAAAAAAAGACTGATGTCAGTACAAACATCAGTCTTTTTTAATATGGTTAATATTTTACCATTTTTTCTTTTTTATACCCTTGGCGGCCGCACTCACCTGAGCTTCTTGTTTTGACGATCCTTTTCCTACTGAAACCTGCTCATCACCCAAATACAAACCAACTTCAAATATTTTATCATGATCCGGACCACTTTCTTTTGATACTTTGTAATAAGGAGTTATGGAATATATTTCCTGAGCCTTTTCTTGAAACTTAGATTTTGGATCCATATATAATTGATTTTCCAAAATATAATCTAGCTTGAAAAGCATATTCTTGCTTACAAATTTCGTTGATGCCCTTATGCCTTGATCGAGATATATCGCACCAATGACAGCCTCTACTGAATTAGCCAAAATATAATTTCTGGCTTTTGAATTATCATCTTTAGACTCACCTTTTGATAGATATAAATATTTTTCTATCTTGTTTTCTCTTGCCACCTCCGAAAGCATTTTTGAATTTACCAAACTAGCTCTCCAATTAGTTAAATCCCCTTCTGGAGTGGTGGGGAATTTTTTATACAAATATTCAGTTACGATTATTTCAAGTACAGCGTCCCCTAGAAATTCTAATCTCTCGTTATGGTCCAATTCAAATTCTGGATGTTCATTTAAATAAGATCGATGAACTACTGCTTGTTTTAATAAAGATATATTTTTAAACTTAATCCCTATTATCTCTTCGAGTTTTGAAAGACTCTTCATGTGTTTAGATTGCTAGATTGTTAAATTGTTAAATTAATCAAAATAATATAACAATATAATAATGCAGCAATAATTATTTTTTATTTGATTCTTCTTTTTTTTGTATATCTTTATAAATTGCACCCAAAACACCATTCACAAATTTTCCAGAAGATTCTCCACCAAAAGCTTTGGCAATTTCAATAGCCTCATTAATAGCTACTTTGTGAGGAATATCACTATCATATATCAATTCATAAACTCCTATCCTGAGAATATTTCGATCAACAATAGTAATCTGCTCCAACGGCCATTCAGTAGCATATTTAATAATATACTTATCAATCGCCTTAGCATTCTTCAACACTCCATTAACTAAACTACTTACAAAACCCTTATCATCAAAAGTTGGAGCGAAATGACTAAAATTATTTTTAATTAAAATATCAAGCTCTTTACTCTTTTGACTATTAAAGTCCCAAGTAAAAAGTGTTTGCATTGCGATGGTTCTAGCTAAATGACGATTTGACACAATCTTTAAATTTTAAAAATTATTTTTTCTCTGTTTTTTTCTTTGACTTTGCAACTTTAATTGCTTCTTTGCCTTTATAAAATCCACAGAAAGCACAAACTTGATGAGGCTTTACACTTTTGCCACATTTTGTACATTTATTTAATGTAACCTTACTCAAGCTATGATGTGATCTTCTTTGGCCTACCGAACTTTTAGTTCTTCTCTTTTTTGGTACTGACATAATTTAAAAAATATTAATCTTTAATTTTACTTATCATAGTATAAGAAGATACATAAGTCAAGAATTCAATAATCATTCTATTTGTTATGAATTCTCTTGTGTCTTTCTATTAATTTAATAATAGTATCTCTCACATTTTCTGGATTTGGAATCTCATTAAAGAAAAATCTTTGTTTTGATCCAGCAGTTTGCACATAGACATTTCCGTATTTAAAAACAGTTGGAAAGAATCCATGCACTTCACTGGTAACATCTTGAATCCTATAGAGCCTTTGTTCTGATATTATTCTGGAAAAAAATCCTTTTTGCTGAATATCAATTATCCTTTCGTTAGTTATAATCCAAACATCTAGATAATAATCAATAAAAGAAAAAAAGAAAAACAACCATATAAAAATATAATACGAACTAGTAAAAATTATTGACAATGAATAAGATATTGCTCCTTGAAATATAAATTCATCAAAATTAACTGCAATCCAATAAAACAATAAGGCTGGCAATATAGACAAAACCAAGAAAAACAAAACTTTTTTAAATAAAACAAAAAAATCACGTCTATATATTTTTAAGACCTTTTCATCTTTTATATTTCCTGGCAAACGATACAATGAAAGCATAAATAAATAATTATTTTATAGTTAAAAAAATTTATTGATACGGAAAATCATTATTGAAGATATTATCAAAAATTGCAACATTAACCTGCCAATCAATTTCACCTAAATATCGAAAAGATAACATTAATAAAAAAACAGAGATTAAAATATATATAATAATAATAAAAAATGTAGTGAAATTTCTAAAACCATATTTAAGCATGTGGTAAAAAGCTACAAAACTAAATACCGCCCAAACTATCAAAAACGATAAATATAAAATTAATATGTAGTATAAAGGAAAACTCATGCTTAAATTTTAATTTTTATATTATTTTATTCTGTCCTTTTTTTTCTTTGCCAAGATGCTTATAGGCTATATCTGTTACTATTCTACCACGCGGAGAACGATCGATAAAGCCCAATTGCATTAAATACGGCTCATACATTTCTTCGATCGTGGACATATCCTCTCCAGTTGCAGCCGCAATAGTATTTAGTCCTACTGGCCCGCCTTTGAATTTATCAATAATTATTTCTAGTATCTCCCTATCAATAGAATCAAGTCCCAACTCATCTACCTCAAGAACGCTCAGGCCAGCATTACAATTCCTCAGATCAATAACGCCGTCTCCTTTTACTTCACAATAGTCTCGAACTCTCTTGAGAAGTCTATTCGCTACTCTTGGTGTTTTTCTGGCTCGCTTAGCAATCTCTACTGAAGCATCTTTTTCGATTTTGGTATTCAAAATATTAGCACTTCTTTTTATTATTTTTTCTATATCACCATCTTCGTAATAATTTAAATGATGTGTCATTCCAAATCTATCTCTAAGGGGTGCTGATAAAAGACTCGCCTTGGTTGTCGCACCAATAATCGTAAATCGAGGCAAATCAAGCCGAAGCGTTCTAGCTGACGGACCTTTACCAATGATAATATCAAGTGCATAGTCCTCCATAGCAGGATAAAGGATTTCTTCGATTACTTTATTAAGTCTATGTATTTCATCTATAAATAATATTTCGCCTTCTTGGAGATTTGTAAGAATCGCGGCCAAATCACCACTTTTTTCTATAGCCGGGCCAGATGTTACCTTCACATTAGTATTTAACTCATTAGCTATCACATGAGCCAAAGTAGTCTTGCCTAATCCAGGAGAGCCATATAATAAGACATGCTCAATCGGCTCGTCTCTTTTTTGAGCTGCTTGAATTGAAATTTTTAAATTATTTTTTATTTTCTCCTGCCCAACATATTCATCAAATTTTTTTGGACGCAAAGACACATCAAACGCCTTGTCGCTATTTACTTCTTCTCCGTTTATTATTCTTTCTTCTTTTATTTCTTCCATATATTAATATTAACTATATTAAATGCCTTTGGCAAATTTCATAATTCACAATTCGCAGCATTCGCATTTATTCGCAAATTAGCATCACCCCTTTTTAAACTCACATATTTCCTTAAAATCGCAAAACGCACAAAGTGGTCCTGGTTTTGGTGGAAATTCACATTTATTTATATCCCTAATCGTACCAATTATTTTATCTTGAATTTTTTCCAGCTCTTTTTCTGTTCCCAAAAATTCAATCTCAGAATTATTATCAAAATAATAAAAACTTAATCCCTCTACTTCTTTATCAAAAATTTGACTGGCTGCTAACTGATACAAAAGTAATTGTTCTTTTTCTCCAAATGTTAATTTTTCTTTTGGTTTGCCAGTTTTATAATCAATTATTTTAATCTTGTTACCCACACTATCCACTCTGTCAATTGCACCCCGAATAGTGTACAATTTATTATCAACTGTTATTTTGAAATGAAACCCTTTTTCAAGCATTTCTGCTTTTGGCCAATTATCTTTATGTTTCTTATAAAATTCCTTAATACTGTCTTTTCCTTTTTGTTTGTATTCATCTTTTTGCCTTTCACTCTGATACCATTCATCAATCCAACTCTTCTCATAAAAATCAATCATTTCGTCTAAATTCACTTTAGGGTTATCGCTTTTGTTTTTCTTATCTTCACCAAACAAGTCTTCTTGTTTACTTGCTCTTCTAGATTGAACTAATTCAAAAGTTTTTTGCAAAGTAGAGTGCATTGTTTTTCCAAAAGAAAAAGCATACTTCCCAGTGCTAGGTATTTTTAAAATATAAGCAAATCGATATTGATAAGGACATTTAGAAAATGCTGATAACTGGGAATAAGAAAAAAATTGTGGAATATTAATGCAAGATTTTTCCTCAATTAAAATCTGTGTTTTTTGTTTTAGTAAAATATTTTTATCTTTTTTTTGATTTTTCTTCTCTGTCTTCTCATCTACAACCAAACCACTTTCAATTAAAAACCTTGAGGGCTTTTTATCTCTTGCTCCGCCATAATCTCGAGACCAAGAAAAATAAAGACTTTCTTTGGCTCTGGTTACAGCCACATAAAACAACCTACGTTCTTCTTGGAGGTGGACGTCTCCTTCTGGAAGAGTTTCTTTTATTAATGCTTCTGGAATCAATATCGACTCTTTTCTCTCCATAGTAGGAAATCTTTTATCAACCATATTAGAAATAAATACATGTTTAAACTCAAGACCTTTCGAAGCATGAATTGTCATTATTTTAATGGTGTCCGGTCCAGATTCTATATTAGCTGGCATAGTACCTTGCTCACCGGCCCCTATCTCATCGTTCAACTCTCTTAAAAACGCTTTTACGCTCTTGTCATCAGATCCTGCTTCAAAGATTTTAATTCGTTTCAAAAATTTATTTAATAAATTTGCATTCTCAATCGACTGCCCTTCTTCCATTAAACTTAAATGTTTTAAATAACCACTATCATTCAAAAATGCCAAAAATACTTCTGATATATTTTTATCTCTAGCCAGTACAGTGTGCTTATTAGTTAAATTTAAAACTTTATTTATTTTACCTTGTACTTCTTTACCGAACTTACCATTCGCATCATTCAAGACAGTATAAATTGACCAAGCCTTCTTATTGGACGCGTAATTAAAATTAACTAATTCCTGATAAGCAAAATCAAAGATAGGCATATTTAATATCCGATACATTGCAATACTATCGTGATAATTATCAAGAAGTTTTAAATATGATATTACATTTAAAATTACAGGCTGAGAATATAAACCACGTGAAGATAAAAACTGATAAGGAAATCCCGCTTCGTCCAAGGCAGAACAAAATTCACTCGCGCTATTATTAGCTCTTACCAGTATCGCAAAATCCTTCCAAGAAGAATTTTTATTTTTAATTTTAATATCAGATATTTCCTCCACCACACTTCGAACTTCATCTTGTAGGTCAGACCCCTCTATCACTTTTATAGTTCCCTTTTTCCCAGTTTGAGATTTTAATTTTTTATCCAGCTTTTTCTTACTAGTGCTAAGTTTCACCTCTAATCTATCAGGATTATTTTGTTGGATGAATTCATATGACAAATTTAAGATATCCTGCTTATTTCGATAATTATTTACCAACACCAATTCTTTAGCCTTGAGGAAATCTTTTTTGAACTGCAAAATATTTGAAACCGACGCTCCTCGAAATTTATAAACAGACTGATCATCATCTCCGACAACTACTAAATTGTTTTTTGGGGAAGCTAGAAGTTTAATTAACTCATACTGAGCCAAATTAGTATCTTGAAATTCATCCAGCAAAATATACTTAAACTGATGTCGATATTTTTCCAAAATAACTGGACGCTCTCGAAATAATCGCAAAGCATAATTTATCAAATCTCCAAAATCAAGAGCACTATTATCGAGAAGTAATTGCTGATAAGTGTGGTATGCATTAGCCACCTCGTTTATCCGCAAAATTTCCTGCTCAGCCATTTCTTTGTTAAATTCGCCATCTGAATTTTGAAAATTTGATATATCTAAAACTTTCGACTTTTTACCTTCGGTCTTTAATCTTTTTTTTATCCCGCCTAACATGCTATCGATATTTTCTTTTAACCCACTTGCGTATTCCAAATATACAGCCGGCGATATATCTTCATCTTTACATCTTGAAAAATGTTTTATGAGAGCTTTGATAAATTTGGTAGGATTTCCCATTGGTTTGTAATAATCCAAATCAAATTTATCAAGATTATTTTTCACAAGCAAATACTGTTCAAATTCATTTAACAACTTGAAATCATTTTGCAATCCAATGTCCAAGCCGTGAACATGTAACAACTTCTCACCGAAACTATGAAAAGTTGATATCCAAAGATCTACATAGCCAAAAGGTAACAATCGATCTACTCTTTCTTCCATTTCCCCAGCTGCTTTTTCTGTAAATGTCAAAGCTAATATTTCCTCGGGCTTAGCCATTTCTTGCTCAATTAAATAAGCTATTCTCTGTGTAATTACGGTGGTTTTTCCGGTTCCAGCTCCCGCCACGATCAAAAGTGGCCCATCTTTATGTTGAACAGCTTGTAATTGCTCTTTATTTAGATTTTTCATTAAATCATTATTCATAAATCATTCCGTGATAGGTGTCTAATACCCTATAGGGTATTAGACACCTTTTAAACGATATTTATTCCAACAAACTTTCTTTAATCTCCTTATCTTCTATTATATCAGGTAAAACTTGATTACAAAAATTTAAAAATTCAATTGAATTTTTAAATTCTTCTCTCATTAAAGAATTATTGCACAATGTTCCATTTCTACAACCAATTAAATCTAGATAACTTGACCAAATCCATTTATTTGCTTTTGAAATTTTATGAGCTTCACTATTGCAATTTACATAAACAATTAATTTTAACATCTGGCTATAATTATTTATTTTTATTTTTTTG
>Ga0307992_1002199_pt1 | contig 11238 bp, 14 predicted proteins | sample EllFjometagen133_FD_203162 | JGI IMG/M metagenome (GOLD analysis project Ga0307992, IMG submission 203162) | Marine microbial communities from Ellis Fjord, Antarctic Ocean - #133 | ecosystem: Environmental > Aquatic > Marine > Unclassified | place: Southern Ocean | collected 2014-10-08
TTTTCTCGGCAGTGAAGAAGAAATGTTCTTCAAGGCTGACTAGATTCATAATGGCCAGGCTTAAATCCTGGTCGGCGGACAAATCCATTTTGTCTTGCTTCTTCATCGCGTCGATCTTTCGGATAAATTCATCTAAGTTTTTGATAGGATTTTGGTTGGTCTTCATAGTTTTTTGATTACTTGGTTAAGAAATAAAAAAGAATACTTAGAATGATTAATAATACGACGGGCATTATAATTTTTTGGAAAGGAAAATAAGCATGGTTGTTGTTTTTATCCTTGAGGTAAAGATACCAGCTGGACGATGTCCAGAAAGCGACACTGCCAACGACAGTCCCAAGAAGCAATCTATCTAAGCGGCAAAGACACAAGGTATTAATCGGGTGGTCGATAAAACCGGCATAATAAAGAGGGACCAGGGTAAGGACATACCAGCCGATAATTGTCAGAATCGTTCTTTCTCGGAAGTGAATATTTTTTTTGTCCAGCCAATTTTCTGACCAAGCGATTAGAGAAACAATAAGTCCCCCGATCCATAGTCCGGTGATAACGTCATCGATACCCAGCCAGCGGGAAAGACCAACGCCTGCCCCGACGGCAACAGTACAGAGAGGACAAACCGCCAAGACTTTCTGAGCGGTAAAAAGGCCAACGGCCAGAACAATCGGAAGGAACATTAATGTTCTTCGGTTATTTCCCATTAATTTTTTGTTTGAAAAAGTTAATAATACTTGTATCACCAATAACACATTTTTCTCCGTCCCATAAAAAAGGAATACCGACCGAGCTGGCTAATGGGTCGCAGATCCTTGCTTTTTCCATTAGTTCCCGATAATTGTTTTTATTATGGGAAATTTCTTTTTGGACAAAGGAAATTCGATCTTGGATGTTGTTGTCTTTAATATATTGCTCTACGAGAGCACAATGAGAACAACCGTCTCCGTAAAATAAAATGATGGAACTTTCTGATAGTTGATTAACAGAAGTTTCTAATTGTTGATTAGCCGGAACTTTTGACAGATGATTTCCTTGGGAAAGCGCAAAAGACGCAAAGGCTAAAACAAGGATAAATAACGCTGTTGGGATGATGATCTTTTTGCCCATGAGTTTTTAACAATAGTTTAGCGTTGCCTTTTCTTTAATAGAAGCTCGTGAGATAATAATGTAATGGATTTTACCATAATTGTTTCTGTTGACAAAATAAAGATAATAGGAGTATTTTATTGCGACTGAGAATGAAAAAAGATTTAATATTTATTTTTGGTGGCGGAACAATGAGTGGCATCTTTGGCGGTGGAGTGGCGACCTTATTGCAAAAGCTTGATTTATACGACCGAATCGACAGCCTTTACGCTTCTTCGGCCGGAGCTCATAGTGCGGCTTATTTACTAGCCAGGGAAACGCAATTTGGCTCTAGCATTTATCTCAAAGATCTTCTCGGTTCTCGGTTTATTAAAAGAGAAAAGAAATTCCAATTTATTTATAAGTTGCTTTTAAGCTTCATTAAAAAAAATACCAAATTGGAAAAACTGGTTGACATCGACTATCTGATGGACCTCGAGAAAAATAAAAGAAGATTAAATACGGAGAAAATTTCTCAATCAGATATTAACCTTTTTATCAGAAGTTTTAATCTCGAAGAGGGGAAAATAGAATATCTTGACGGGAAAAAAGATACCCTGAAAAAACTACAAGCGACTTCGGCCGTTGTTCCTTTTTATCCCCGCGTCGTCACTATTCACCATCAAAGTTATTCTGATGGAGACACGCTGTCGAGCATTATTGATCCCTTTCTTGAAAAAGTGATCGCTGAAAATAGGGACAAAACAATTTTCCTTGTTCTCAACAGTCCTCGGCGGGATAAATTATCTCTTCCGTTAATAATCAACAATTCTCTCTGGACAGCATTGCTGTTCTTTTATTTTAAGAAGAAGTTTGTCTTTCAAAAACTGAAAATTTTTTCAGAGACGTCAAAATTTAAACAATATTCTCGATACCCGAATGTAAAAATTATTCAGCCTGATTACAATATCTTGCCTTATTGCACTGATCGGCAGAAATTGATTGCCTTCTATCGGCATGGAATGGAAAAAGCCAGGGAAAGTCTAGTCGGGAATAAAATTATATCGAAAGCGGAGGCTATGGGAGTCAAATAATTTTTTAACCCGGGCGGAAAATTTTGTCTAGGAGGATTTGCCATATCCTTTTATCTAATTTATACTGGTTTAGTAATCAATTTTTTAAACCATTATGATCGTCACTCAATCGAGGTCTTACGAAGAAATCAAAGCGGAATTAGACAAAGAAAAAACGATTGGTATTGTTTCATGTAATACTTGCGTTCGCTTTTGCCAAACCGGAGGGCTGGAGATTATGAAGGAGCTGTCTCAAAAATTGACTGAAGACGGGTTTCAAGTGGTAGATACCGATTTAATAGGCTCTCCTTGCATTTTTCAAGAGATAGCTGCTACTCACTTGCGCGGAGATATAACTATTGTTTTGGCTTGCGTATCAGGATTCCAAAACCTTCAAGCTGCTTTCCCGGATAAGAAATTAGTGGCGGGACTGAAAACAATAGGCTTAGGATCGGTTGACGAGAACGGAAAAGTAGAAGTTATCGAAGTACTTTAAGGGGTTATAGCTTAGTTGGTAGAGCGTCGCCGTCGCATGGCGAAGACGAGAGTTCGACTCTCTCTAACTCCACCAGGTTTTTGGAAAATTCTACAAGGAAGCGGCATAGTAAATTTTGATGAAAAATCTTTTGAGAAGTGGCGAGGTTTGACCTCCCCACTTCTGTCTTTTGAGAACCCCGCCGGGCTATTGCTTAACCCGGTTAAGCAATGCCTCAAGTTTTAGTGGCGAGGTTTGACCTCCCCACTTCGAGAGAAATCGAGGTCTAACCTCGATTTGAATCAATTGAGGTCTAACCTCAATTGATTTATCGTTGGCTGGACATAATATTTTTATTAATACAGAAACATAGAAATGTAGAGAATCAAAACAACGAATCTTGATTTTTTAAATATTTTTCTGTTTTTTTAAATATTCCTTTTACGAAATCAAAATAATCTTTCACTTCTTTTTTAGAAAGAATAATTCCTTCTCCGTATAAATCTACGTTTCTTTTCTTTCTCATTGCGTCGCCGACTATTTTTATCTTTTCGTCGTCTAAGACTTCAGACAGTTTTTCTAAAATTTTAATATGATGTCCTTTTCGACTTCTTACCCGGTACCCGCAAGAAGCAATAACAGCAATCCCTAATTTAATTAAAGAATCGTATGTAAATTTGAAGATAACGGCTAAATTTTTGTTTTCCCGAGCAATTTTAATATCTCCTAAGGCGTTGTTGAGATATTTTGATATAGTTTTAGCGTTAGAATTTTTCTTTTGGAAGAATTTTGTCTCAAAAGACAGCTTCATATAATCTTTATGTATTTTTGAGAAAGAATATCCTTTAAAAGGGGATCATTTTTTTTCTTTCTTGTTGTAAACTCTCTTGGAGTTAACTGAAGGGAATTTATCTCCCTTCCTGAAAAACGTTGAATGTCAGTAAGAGACGTTTGAAGTTTCAAAGAATTAACATTGCCGACAACCAAAAGATCGATATCACTTTCCAGGGAAAGTTTATTTTGAGCGTAGGAACCAAAAATGTAGGCGGAATTAATGCCCTTTAGTTTGTTCAATTGTTCTTTTAAAATCTTTTCAAAGCCAACGCCCTTTAAAACAATTTTCTTATACTCTTTTAAAAAAGGATACCCCGGGTTTAAAAAGAAATATCTTTCCTTTCCTGAAAATTCATCTAAAAGAATTCCCTCCTGGCTTAATTCAATAAGTTTTTTGTGAACATTAGAGGGGTCTTCTTTCAGCAACCTAGCTAATTCATTAACATAGAATCTTTCCCCCGGATTGAGAAAAAATAAGTTAAGAATTTTTCGAATTATTTTTGAACGCAGAGAAAGCATAATAGTAAATTATTACCATAATTATAGTAAATTATTACCAAGAAAGCAAATGGTAGCGGTTAAAACATACATTGCCTCCTTAACAAATTTTTCACCTATTTGCTATCTTAGTAATGCTTCTTCTGGAACTGTTGCCTTTGGCGAAAAGCTGGGAGAAGCATTTTAGTGTCGGTAAAAGAAATATGGTATAATGAAAGTAATGAAGACGGTGCCGATATTTCTTAAAAGATATTTTTGGGATGTAGATTTAGCCCAATTAGATGTAGAACAACATAGCCGTTTTATTATTGAGAGAATCTTAGAACGTGGTCGCCCGGAAGCAATAAGATGGATGAGGAAAGTGTTTTCTCCATTGCAGATCACGCACGTGGTTATGACTTCTAAGAATCTTTCTCCAAGAAGTGCTAATTTCTGGAGTTTTATTTTTCATTTTTCGAAAAATCAAATTTTATGTCTCAAGAAATCCTTTCGAGAGAAACAAAAACTAATTTGGAAATATTAAACCGAGCCGATTTCTTGGGAGGTGATTAAAGGTTTTTTTAAGAATGAAATCCAAAATTTTTAAAACCCCCTTGACAAAAATTGACCCCTTTGCTAGACTGAGATTTGCCTCTTCTGGAGCTGTTACCCTCGGGTAATAAGCCGGAAGAGGCTTTGATATAAATTATGTTTCAAATTGATTTAAAAAGTTTTACCTCGGCGATGGCGCACATTGCTGAAAAGCATCATTTAGAACTTGAGCAAGTTTTTGCCATTGCTGAAGAATCTTTGGCGGCGGCCTACAAAAAAGAATACGGCCAGTCCGGTATGGAAATCAAAGCGAAATTGGATACCAAGACCGGAAAAGTCCGTTTCTGGCAGGTTCAAGAGGTTATCGACCATCAAGAAGAAGAGAACCACTTTAAGGCTCAGCAGTTTATAGAATTAAAAGAAGCGGAAAAGATTAAGCCCAAGGTTAAAATCGGGGATACTTTATTAATTCCCTTGCCCCCCAAAACAGAATTCGGGCGCATTGCTACCCAAACGGCTAAACAGGTTCTTTTACAAAAAGTGAAAGAAACGCAAAGAGAGGTTATTTATCAGAAATACAAACAGAAGGAAGGAGAAGTAATCAGCGGGATTGTTCAGAGAGCTGAAAGTAGCGCTGTCTTTTTTGACCTCGGTGACGGCGTAGGCATTCTTCCCGTTGAAGAAAAAATGGAAGGCGAAAGCTATCCTTCGGGAAGACGCTTTCATCTTTACATTCTTAGCGTAGAGAAAAGCTCTCGCGGACCAGTTATTTTCCTTTCTCGGGCTTATCCCAAATTAATTTCTCGACTTTTCGAGTCCGAGGTTCCGGAATTGACGGAAGGGCAATTAACGATTAAGTCTATTGCCCGGGAAGCAGGCTCTCACTGCAAAGTCGCCGTAGTTTCTAACAACCCGGAAGTTGATCCTATCGGGGCTATGGTTGGACAAAGAGGCTCGCGAATTTTAACGGTAACCAATGAATTGAACGGAGAGAAGATTGACATTATTAAATGGGCTAGTAATTCTCAAGAATATATTGCCAATGCTCTCGCTCCGGCTAAGGTGGTGGAAGTTAAAATCAATGATCAAAATGCGGCTATCGCCTTAGTTGATCCCGATCAGCTTTCTTTGGCTATCGGTCGCCGAGGACAGAATGTTCGTTTGGCGGCTAAATTAACGGGCTGGAAGATTGATATTCAGAGCACGAGTCCGATCGAAGAGCAAAACAATATTTCGGAGGAAGCGCCTAAGGAAGAAAAGAAAGAAGAGAAAAAAGCGCAAAAAAAGAGCAAGACTAAGAAAGTCCCAGCAAAAAAAGCTAAGCCGAAAAAAGCTAAGCCGAAAAAAGCTCCAGCAAAAAAAGCTCCAGCAAAAAAAGCTAAGCCAAAAAAAATTAAAAAAGTAAAAACTAAAAAGACCGCTTCCAAAAAATCAGAAGAGGTTTAATTTACTAGAAATTAAATTTATTAAAAGTATCATATGCTTCCCATTTATCTTTTTATTATCATTGCTTCTTTATTCGCGATTAGTTTTTCTATTTTTAATGCTTGGAAAGTTTTAAAAGCTTCTCCGGGGAATTCTAAAATGCAGGAGATTGCCAAGGCTATTCATCACGGAGCAAGAATTTTTTTAGCCGAGGAATTTAAAGTAATTATTCTTGTTTTAATAATCGTCGCTCTTTTTCTTTATTTCTTGAATCATTCCTGGGTTCCTCCTTTGCTTTTTATCGCCGGTAGTTTTTCCTCGGCCCTCGCTGGCTTTTTAGGAATGGAGATAGCGACTAGAAGCAATGTCCGGGTAACGGAAGCCGCCAGAAAAGATTTTCCTCAAAGTTTCCGGCTGGCTTTTATGGGAGGAGAAGTGATGGGGTTTTTAGTGGTCGGTATTGGTCTTTTCGGGGTGGTTGTCCTTTGGCTGTTGACGCATCAAGCTTCTTTGCTGATTAACTATGCCTTAGGCGCTTCCTTGGTTGCTTTGTTTATGAGAGTGGGTGGCGGTATTTATACAAAAAGTGCGGATGTTGGTGCTGATTTGGTCGGGAAGGTCCAGGAAGGACTTCCGGAAGATGATCCTCGCAATCCAGCGGTTATTGCTGACCAAGTAGGAGATAATGTCGGCGATACGGCTGGGATGGGAGCGGATCTTTTTGAATCTTATGTTTCTTCGATTATTGCCGTTATGGTTTTGGGAGCTTTAAGCTTGGGTTGGCAAGGGATGGTTTTACCGATGGCGTTTGCCGCGGTTGGCCTTTTAGCTTCCTGGTTGGGAAGCTTATTGGTCCGATTGTCTAAGCGTATTTCACAAGCGAAATTCAGCCAACAAACGAAAAAAATTGCTCAAGCAATGGAAAGAGGAACAATTGCGGCCAATCTTTTATCATTATTGGGAGCTTTCTTTTTAGTGAAGGCCCTTTTCCCCAATCTTAACTATTTTTATATTATCGTATTAGGATTAGCGAGTGGTTATCTCATCGGTTTAGTTTCCCAATATTATACTTCTTCTCAATACAAGCCGGTGAAGAAAATAGCCCAGGCTAGCCAGTTTGGGTCTTCCTCGGTAATCAGCGAAGGATTGGTCGTGGGTATGAAAAGTGTTTTCTGGCCAACTTTAGCGGTGGCGACAGCAATGATATTGGCTTATTCCCTAGGTGGTTTTTATGGGGTAGCGCTTGCTTCTGTTGGTTTGTTAGGGACTCTGGCTCTGAATCTTTCTTCAGATTGTTATGGTCCGATTGCGGATAACGCCGCTGGTATCGCTGAATATTCTCATTTAGAATCGGAAGTAAGAGAAAGAGCTGAAGCTTTGGATGCGGTTGGCAATACGACCGCGGCGATGGGAAAGGGTTTTGCCATTGGAGCAGCAGCTTTAGCGGCACTGGCTTGGCTGGCGAATTACTTTCTAATGATTGGCGCGTCAACGGTGAGTTTTTTGAATCCTCGATTAATCGCCGGTCTTTTTATTGGTTCAGCTCTTGTTTTCATTTTTGCTGGTTTTCTTTTGCAGGCAGTGAGTAAAGGAGCGGAGAAGATTTCGACAGAAGTCAGGCGACAATTCAAGGAGATTAAAGGTTTATTAGAAGGTCGGGCGCAAGCCGATTACAAGACTTGTATTAAGGTGGCGACCCGAGCGGCTTTGAATGGCTTGCTAATACCGGCTTTGATGGTGATCGCCACTCCCTTATTGGTAAGTTGGATTCTCGGTCTGGAAGCTATGGGGGGCGTCTTGGTTGGGGCTTTGATTACTGCTTTCCCGATGGCTTTGTTCTTATCTAATAGTGGAGCGGCTTGGGATAATGCTAAAAAATATGTAGAAGCGGGGCATTTTGGCGGCAAAGGTTCTCCGGCTCATAAAGCGGTGGTGGTGGGAGACACTATTGGAGATCCATTTAAAGATACCGCTGGGCCAGCTTTGAATATTTTAGTTAAACTCTTGGGAGTTTTTTCTCTGATTTTAGTTACTCTTTTTGCTTAAAAGAATTTTATGGAATACAAAATTACAAAGTTTCCGGGGTCGCAAGTAGAGATTGAATTTAAAATCCCGACCGAAGAATGGGCGTCTTACATTCAGAAAACGCAGACTTTGTCTGAAGCAGCCCAATCCTTGATGAAGGAGAAGTATCTTGAATTTCTAGGGAAAGGAGAAATTGAACCGATTGCTCCGGCTCAGACGCAGATTATAAAAATGGTCCCCGGCTCTCCGGCCGAATTCAAAGTTATGGTTCCGATTCTGCCGACGATTGGATTAGCAGATGATTATGGAAAAGATCTATCAGAAGTGGAAAGAAAACCCGTTCGGGTGACCGATAAAGAAATGGAAGAAGCTTTGGAATCTTTAAGAAAGGCGAGGGCTAAATTAACAGATTTAGATCAGCCAGCGGTTAAGGGAAATTTAATAACGATTAAATTCTTTTCCGCACAGCTTCCTTCCCCGGCTCCCCACCAGGATGGTTTTATCCTTGGCGAGGGTCAATTACTCCCTGGTTTTGAGGATAAGTTAGTCGGGTTGAAGGCAGGAGAAAAGAAAGAATTGAGTTTAATGTATCCTTCGACGGGACCTCTGGAAGCTCAGCGAGGTAAGCCAATTACTTTCCAAGTTGAGGTTTTAAAAGTTCAGGAAGTTAAATGGCCGGAATTGACCGATCACTTTGCTCAAGAATTGGGGGTCAAAGATCTGGCGGAGTTAAAAGAAACTTTGAAAAATAATTTGACCTCTCAAAAAGAAAAGACAGCGGACGAAGCTTTCCGTTCCCAACTGTTAGAGAAGATTGGCCAGGAGATTAAGATAGAAATTCCTTCTATTTTGATTGAAGCGGAACAGAATCGTCTTTTGGAAAATCTGAAGAAAGCTGTTCAAAATGAATTAAAGACTTCTTTTGCCCAATATCTTCAGGAAACGGGGAAAACAGAGAAGGAAATTCTAAATTCCTTTTTAGATTTGGCTCAAGCTAATGTGCGCCAATTCCTACTTTTGAAAACCGTTGGTCAAAAAGAAAAATTGGAGGTTAAACCCGAAGAAATAGAACAGGAATTAGCCAAAATTTTAAAAACCATGCCGGAGGAAAGGCAAAAGAGTGTTGACCAGGAAGCCCTAAAGAGGTATCTTAAGAGTAGTCTTCTAGCGGAAAAAGTTTTTCAAAAATTGGAAAATTATTGGAAAAAAATATGAATGCTTTTGTGCCGGTCGTTGTTGAAAAATCTCGGGGCGGGGAAAGAGCCTACGATATTTTTTCTCGTCTGTTAAAGGAAAGAATTATCTTTTTAGCGGGACCGATAAATGATATATCGGCTAATTTGATTGTTGCTCAGATATTATTCTTGGCGGCCGAGGATAGCAAAAAAGACATTAAGCTTTATATTAATTCTCCGGGTGGGTCGGTTACCGCTGGCTTAGCGGTTTACGACACCATGCAGTATGTTAAACCGGATGTTTCTACAATTTGCATCGGTATGGCAGCTTCAATGGCGGCGACTCTTTTAGCGGCGGGTGCGCCGGGCAAAAGAATTGCTTTGCCCAATAGTGAAATACTTTTACACCAGGTCGCCGGCGGGGCGCAAGGGGTAGCGACGGATATTGAAATTACGGCTCGCCAGATTTTGAAGATTAAAGAAAAAATCAATCGGATGTTGGCTTTTCACACCGGTCAGCCTCTAGAAAAAATTGCTATGGACACCGACCGGGATTTCTACTTGACTCCGGAAGAAGCAAAGAAGTACGGTTTGATTGATACGGTTCTCCCTCATCCTTCCCGGTTAAAGAAAAAATCTTCTTGACTTCCAGAAAGAGGAAGATTAAACTAGTTAAAGAACTTTAGAGTTTTAGATTTTAAAATATTCTTTTTTTAATATGAATAAAAAAACAATTTATTTGCTCCTCTTGGTTGTTGTTTTAATAATTATTGCCGGGGTTCTTCTTTATTTCTTAGGGCCCCAAGGCTTAAAACGAGGCCCCGAGATTAATTCTCAGGGCTTGTCGGCGACCGAAGAAGAAAAAGACCAAGCTGGTCCGGCGGGAGAAGTGATGGTCGCTAATTCCGAGACCGGGGAAGAAGAGCCGTTAAAAACAGCAACAATGCCCCCGGCTTTATTCAATGCCCAGGGAACGATTGTTAAGCTTTATGATAATGGCTTAACAATGAAAACCGCGGGTTATAGTTTTGCCGATGGCCAGTCTCGAGAAGTTAATGTTCTTTATGCGGATGTGACCGTGACGACAATGGCTGATCGTTCGAGCAAGTACAAAGGATTAGTCGGCTTATCTCATTTAAGAGTTGGTCAGCAAATCATCGTTGAAAGCGACGAGAATATTCGAGGAAAGTTGAAATTTAGAGCCAATTATATTAATCTTTTGCCTTAATTTTATGAAAAAGATTAAAGCCTTATCTTTTATCTTAAGTGTCGTTTTAGTGAGCTTGGGCGCCGCTTACGCCGTGGCGGTTTGGACTGGTCCCAGTGCGACTCCCCCTGACGGAAATCCAGAGCCTCCGATTAATGTTAGCCTCAACCCCCAGGTAAAAACGGCGCAGATTTCCGCCAAGGAATTTCTTGATTATAATGATCCTAGCTATTATCTAATGGATGAAACGAGCAATATGAAGCTTCAAGGAAAATTGTCTTTTGGAAGTAGTATTAACAAAGGCACCGGGGAACTCCTTTATGATCCGACGGACAGCCATGCTAATTCTTTTGACCCGGCTCTCCCTGATACGCCACGAACGAATACCGGTCTTCTTAATACAACCTATTTCCCTTTTTAAAAATTATTTATTAAAAAAATCGACTATGTCTCAATTTAAATTAAAATCTTTTTCCTTCGTTTTAAGTGTTCTTATCCTGGGTGGATTTTACAGCTATGGATTATTGGCTTGGACGGGACCGACTTCAGCTCCCCCCGGCTCTAATGCTCCAACACCGGTTAATATCGGAACTGCCGATCAAGAAAAAGCCGGTCGCCTTTCAGCCACTGAATTTTATGACGCCACCGACTCCTCTTTTTACGTCAATCCTTCTGGAGATTCCAAGATAAGTGGAACCTTGTCTTTAGGGGGTGACTTGTATGATGTAACCAATAGCAAGAAGATTTATGACAGCACCACCGGAAAGTTTGATCCTTCGGTGATGCCTTATGAGAAGGGGGATTTGACTAGTGATTGGGCTAGTAATAGCGACAGTAGTAGTTATTATGATGTGAGCAATATTACCGCAGCTGGTGTTAGTTGTGGCACGAGCTTTGGACGAGGAGAGACAGGGATTGGAGGTGTGGGTGGTT
>Ga0307992_1002202_pt1 | contig 11234 bp, 14 predicted proteins | sample EllFjometagen133_FD_203162 | JGI IMG/M metagenome (GOLD analysis project Ga0307992, IMG submission 203162) | Marine microbial communities from Ellis Fjord, Antarctic Ocean - #133 | ecosystem: Environmental > Aquatic > Marine > Unclassified | place: Southern Ocean | collected 2014-10-08
AAAAAGCTAAGCCCATATCATTTCTTTAATAGAGGGATTTTAATGTTAGAATTTTATATAAATAAACAAACAAAGAAGCATAGTGCTTGGGTCAAATTTAACTGTTTGGCCTGTAATACTAAAGTGGACATGTCATGGCGACCTCAACGATTTAATGGGTTATGCCCTACCTGTAAAGGCGGTAGACAGCCAGGTGCTGAATGTGAGAAGTTTAAGAGGTTAGGAAAAGAGGTGCATAAAGGTAAATACACTTATGACCTTGTAGAGTATGTAAATGCTCACACCAAAGTACTTATAACTTGCCCGCTACATGGAGAATTTCTCCAAAAGCCGAGCAACCACACAGCATTAGCGAATGGCTGCCCTATATGTGGTGACTTCTCTAAACGTAAGCATCTAAAAGACATACAGCACACTGTGTACTTTGTGTATTTTCCGGAACACAGCCTCTTCAAGGTAGGTGTAACCAATAAGAAAATAAGTTATCGGTTTAGTGGAGAGACTCAACATAAAGTGGTATGGCAATTACAGTTTGCAGGAGCATACGAAGCTTATACTTTAGAGGGTATGCTACTAAAGAAGTACCAAGAGTTTAAATATATAGGTGAACCTATCCTGAGAAGTGGTGGGAATACAGAATTACTAACGATTGAAATACCAAAACCAGAGCTTCATACCCTAAAGGGTATGTCGAAAAGCATTTAATTGCTGGAAACTCCCGATAAGTTACAGGTAGGATACTATAGCGGAAGCATATAGCGAACCCTAAAAATCCTGTGGATAGGGACAATCAGCAGCCAAGGGCCAATAAGGTCAAGGTTCAACGACTAGAGTGAGAACTCGTAGGGTGCAAACTAATGGCATCCGAAACAGTGCTCTCCGCAGCAAGTTAAGTTGGTGGGGTTGATATAGTCTGTTCTGCACTGAAAGGTGCAGCAGTTCATAAGAGAACGGTTTAGGATTTGTAACCTTAAATGAACCTTAAGAAACAATATGGTGGGGGTGCCGGTAAAATCATGCAGGTCCTTAAATGTAAAAAGTCTAGAGCAGCAGAAATATCGGAAGCTTATGACTTACTATACTCAGGACTTGGAGCATTCTCTAAAAAGCAAGAGATGCATGGGAGAACTAATGGCTATATAGAGTGTGCCTTTGGTCTTCGCCTTAAGACTCCAAAATTAGGTAAACGTGGGCCAAATGAATTTATGGATCGTAATGGTAATCCTAAAAGGCTGACCCAAGATCAATCTTCAGAAGCCCGTTCTGGTGGTAATGCAGCGACACAGAGTTATGGTATGTTAATAAATCGTGCAGCTGTAGAACTTGACCAACGTACTGAAACCTCAGATTTTGTAGATGATATCAAACTTACTAATACGATTCATGATGCAATATATGGCCTAGTAAAAAATACACCCGAAGCAATCAAATTTGTTAATGATAACCTAATTGATTGCATGGCTTGGCAGGATGATCCAGCATTAAAATCTAATATTAAGCTGGAAGCTGAGGTAGATTTTGGACCTTCATGGGATAAGCAATATACTATGAAAAACGACATAAGTATTGATGAAGTTAAGCAGTTCTTAAGTGAAAATTCGTTATAATGAACCCTTAAAGGAGGTTATATGAAGAAAGTAATAATCAGATGGACAATGCCATATGATGCTGAAGAGTACAGAGAAACAACAGAAATAGTGGATGAAGAGGCCCTCGCTAGGGAATTTCAAGCTGCTAATACGATGAAAACATGCTTTTTTAACGATGTACAAATTGTTAAAGATGGTCTGTTAATCATGGAAGTTAGGAATAGATCAGCGGAACTACTAGACTACTTAAACGGACGAATAAATGAGTTCTAAACCATCATATACACTACAATACAAGCCATTCATTGAGGGGTTAACTCGTAAATTGCATCGTAGATTCGCTGAACGATATGATTATGAGGACATGTTATCAGAAGCAATGATAGCTTCGTTAATAGCAGAGAAGAAATATGACCCAGAGCGTTCAGAGTTTAGTGGTTTTGTTAAAAAATATGTTGAAGGTGCCGTTATACGTAGTGTAACGACCACTTCTAGTCGTAAACAGAACTTATTGGTTAAAGTTTACAAATGGTTAGATGATTATGCAGAAGAACACGGAGCAATTGCCTCAATAGAAATGGCACTTACCATTCTACATATCAAACAAAGGGACTATGATAATGCGCTTGGAGCCTCTGAGCATATTTATAGAGTACCACTAGATGATGTAACACCAATTGCAGAGGAAAATTTACAAGTTTCACTTGAATTGCATGATGCAGTCGAGAAACTTCCTATGAAATACCGCAATACGGTTCAAAATTATCTAGCAGATAGACCATATAATGCTGAAATTTATAAGACTGCTGTGAAGAAATTAAAAGAAATAATGGAGAACGTATGAAGGTAACCAAAAAAAAAAGCTAGAAGAAATTTGAAAATGTGTGACCTTAAACAAGGTGATTTAGCGGTAATTATAGATAAAGCTAAATGTCATGAAAGATACAAAGGTATAGTTATTGTGATATATAATGAATATGCTGTAGGAATAGGAATTAAGGATGCTTGGCGCAACTGGAAAAGCAATTCCCTTAAAGTTCGTAGACTTATTGTTGGTGATATATTAGAAATTGAAGCGGAGGACGTATGAAATTTAGTGAATTACAAAATGGGATGGCTGTTAAGTTTTCAAATGGGAAAATTGGTATGGTGTATAAAAACTTTATGACTTATGATTACATTATAGCAGATAAAAAATTATCAATTGCTGTTGGTCAAAACGAAGATGACCAGAATAGCTTATTAGAGTCTTTTAATATAGTTGAAGTTCGCAGCATCCGCGGCTCCTGCAACAGAAATTATTTAGAAGCAAATACTATGTTTGCTAAGGGTGAGAGGGTATGGAAGATGGATGTTGAAAAGTATTATAAAGTATTTCTAGAAAGAAAAGAGACTTTATATGTTGAAGTTAAAGCCCGTTCTCAGGATGAGGCGGAAGAGTATGTTGATAGTAACATGCTTCCCTATAAAGAACTAGATGGTTCACTACAAACTAATATACTTATAGGTGAAACAGAGGAGCTTGCATGAAAAATACAACAGTAGCAGGAATAACTTATTCTAAACCCACAGTTGTATTATTGCAAGAAACTGGTATTGGTATAGCAGAAATAGCTGCAAGAACTTGTTACGATAGTTTTGAAAGTTCTGAAAATGAATGTATAAAACATTTTGACCCCATAGTAGATGATGACCTTGAAATCTATCAAATTAACCACATTAAGCATTCTAACTTACTAGATACTTTATCCTGGACATATTTCCATCACAGTATTCTAGAACATGCTAACCTTAGCTTTCTAATAAGAGGAACTTCAAGAGGAGTACTTCAAGAACACGCAAGACACCGCATTCAAGCTATAAGTGTAAGAAGTACACGATATACAATGAGTAGTATTATAAATATATTTATAGCTAGTATGTACAGCACGAAAGGATTTGAATTTTTCTGTACAAACATAAAGAAGTTAAATATGTTTGTAGTAACAGATGAAACAGAAGATTTAGAAGTAGAACAACTATACTTTAAATTAAAACATCAACTAAAAATAATAGGACAAAAAGAGTTCCTTGACCTTTCTATGTCTAAATCAGCTAAAGAACATACAGTATGGTTAAGTGATGTAGAAGCTGATGATTTATTACTAGCTTTAAATACAAGCAAAGCTAAAAGAAATGTAGGTGATAACTTTAAATGGTGTGTAACAGATAATTGGAAAGTAGATATGATTGTTACTTTTAATCTTAGAAGCCTTAAAAATTATTTTACACTTCGTGATAGTGGTGCTGCCTTTTTTGGCATCCAATGGTTAGCACAAGCTATGAAAGAGGTAACTCCACAAAAATACCTTGATTTAATAGTAAAAGGAAATTAAATGGAAATTATAAATGATCAGGCAATGAGAGAAACTATGCACGCAGATCTTAAAGATCACTTTGGTATGAATAATATAGAAGCTAAGAAGTTCATAGATGAGAATGTGGAATAATTACACCGATACGATGAGTTACCTCCAATCGCAGCACAAAGGAAATTAAATGGCATGGATAGGGATAGGCATATTGATTATGCTAGGATTTTACCTCGCACCAATCATATTAGGGCTTTGCATAGTGGTATTAACGGTTGTTACATCAGCCGTTTTTGCCGTATTTGCGGCTATATTTAAAGGAAAATAATGGAAGATAGAAGAGCTGAGATAACAGCAAGATTTAAAACAATACAGATACCAGATTTTACAACAGTAAATAAAAAGTATCCAGATGCAAAACCACTCAAAAGTTATTGGGTGGAGGTTAGAAATATGCGTACAGGGTACGTTCATACGGTGTCAAGAAGTAAAGCACATAGATACGTAAATAATAGACCAACTACGTGGTCATATGTAAACCCCTTGTCATCGTTTAAAGACACTTATGGATTGGTGAAGTAATGACAAAAACTGCACAACTCATGGCAGATGCTAAATTTTATGAATCATATGCTAGGTACAACGACAAAGAAAATCGTTATGAAACTTGGGAGGAGGCAGTAGGTCGTGTTATGGCTATGCATAGAGTAAAGTATAGTAAAGAAATGACAGATTCCTTATCTAATTTACTTGATATAGCAGAGATGTCTTATAGAGCAAAAGAAATGTTAGGGGCACAAAGGGCGTTGCAATTTGGTGGTGAACAACTCCTTAAGCAAAACGCGAAACTTTATAATTGTACAGCAGCATATTGTGATCGTTCAGCTATCTTTGGAGAGGCTTTCTTTTTGATGTTATGTGGTTGTGGTGTAGGTTTCAGTGTACAAACACATCATATAGCTAAATTACCACAAATAACAAAACGAACAAAACAAGCAAAAACTTTCGTGGTAGAAGATTCAATAGAGGGTTGGGCATCATCAGTAGATGCTTTAATGCGCTCATTCTTCGTAGAAGATAGTGAATTTAAAGGTAGAAAGATATACTTTGATTTAACTAAAATCAGACCTAAAGGGGCAGAGATTTCAGGTGGTTTTAAAGCACCAGGACCAGAACCCCTACGTAAAGCTCTTGATAAGATCGAAAAGTTAATTAAAGATGCTTTAGATGCTGGGTATACAAATCTTAGGAACATTACAGCTTATGATATATTTATGTATATTGCTGATGCAGTAATATCAGGCGGAGTCCGTAGAGCGGCTACAATCTGCTTATTCTCTCATGATGACCAAGATATGATTACAGCTAAAACTGGTGACTGGTTTGTATCTCAACCACAAAGAGGGCGTAGTAATAATTCAGCGGTGTTACTCCGCAATGAAACTACACTATCCCAATTTGAGGAGATTATGAAGTCAGTTAAGCATTCAGGAGAACCAGGTTTCGTATGGACAGATTCTCTAGAGATTTTATTTAACCCATGCGTTACAAAAGATACATCTGTGATGACGAGTACTGGCCCTAGGTTAGTAGAATCTCTAATTGGTGAACAGTTTATTGCTGTGGTTAATGGGAGAGAGTATCCTACATCTAGTAAAGGATTCTGGAGGACTGGAACAAAACAGATTTTCAAACTATCTTTAGACGATGGTTCTTCAATCAAACTGACAGACAATCACAAGGTTCTGACACAACATAGATCTTGGGTAGAGGTTAAAGATTTAACAACTGATGACGATGTAGTTTCTCACAATCATAACAATTATTCATGGGATGGTGTAGATGGTATAGATCCAGAGATTGGATGGTTATTAGGTAATCTTGTAGGAGATGGAACTTTTTCTGGAAATTCAGCAATCTTAAGATATTGGAATAAAGAAACATACTTAGTGGAGTATGCTAAAAGTCTGTTGACAAAGCACTGCAAGACATATAAAGAATTTACTGCAACTGATATGAATAAAGATACTGTGTCGACATCAAGTGCAGAACTTAAACGTATTGCTGAGAGATACAGCATACTCCCTAAGAATAAAGCTCCATCACACAAGTTAGAAGAGACATCTAGTTTATTCTATTCTGAATACCTGAAAGGACTATTTGATGCAGATGGGTCAGTGCAAGGTAGTCAATCAAAAGGTGTGTCAGTAAGATTAACGCAAAATAACCTTGAGACACTGGAACAAGTTCAAAGAATGCTTCTTAGGCTGGGAATTAAATCTAAGATCTACAAGAACAGAATAGAAGAAGGATTTTATAACCTACCAGATGGTCATGGCTGTACAAAAGAATTTCTTTGCAAGGCAGTTCATGAACTCATAATATCAAACAATTCATTACAAACATACTCTAGTAGAATAGGATTTAATGTTAGAGCCAAACAGGAGACTCTTGATGGAAACTTAGCAAGATACACAAGAGCACTAAACAAAGACAAGTTTTATTCTCGTGTTGTTGGTGTAACTCCAGTTGGTGTAGAAGATGTATACGATGTAACAGTCCCAGGACCAGATGCTTTTGACGCGAATGGGTTATATGTTCATAATTGTGTCGAGGTTGGTATGCAAGGCTACACTGAAGATGGTCGTTCAGGTTTCCAATTTTGCAATCTTTGTGAGATAAATGGAGATAAGTCTACTTCACCGGAAATATTTTATGAACAGTGTAAAGCTGCAGCAATACTAGGTACTCTACAAGCAGGGTACACAGATTTTAATTTCGTTGGTTCAGCAACAAAAGAGATCGTAGACAGAGAAGCTTTAATTGGTGTAGGTATCACAGGTTGGATGAATAATCCAGATATATTATTTGATGTCGAAGTACAAAGAAAAGGTGCTGGAATAGTTAAGAAATGGAACAAAATTGTTGCTAAGATGATTGGCATCAACCAAGCAGCTAGATGTTGCGTTGTGAAGCCAAGTGGAAACGCATCAGTGCTATTAGGCACAGCCTCAGGTATCCACGGAGAACACTCACCACGATACCTTCGTCACGTTCAAATGAACAAAGACACTGAAGTAGCTAAACTATTCGCAAAAAAGAATCCAGCTATGATAGATGACTCAGTATGGACAGATTTGGATTATGTAATTGGTTTTCCTATTGAGCCGAGAGAGGGTTCAATTTACAAAGCTGATTTACTTGGGGTAAAACAGTTAGGGTATGTTAAATTAGCACAAGACAATTGGATCGAATATGGTACTAACAAAGACTTATGTGTAGCACCTTATCTTAAACATAACGTATCAAATACCATCACTGTAGACGATTGGGATGCAGTTACAGATTACATATACAGCAATAGACATTCACTATGTGGTGTTAGTTTACTATCTGCTGCTGGTGATAGAGCATATCCACAAGCACCATTCACTGAGGTATTTACACATCAGCAAATAGTTGATACTTATGGAGAAATAGCTTTATTTACCTCTGCCCTGATAGAAGCTGGACAACTTGCTTTTGGTAATGATTTATGGACAGCTATTAGTACAGCACAAGGATTTGGGGAAGTATTAACCGACGCAACTAAAGATTTACTTAAACGAGATTGGGTAAGAAGATTTAATAAGTTCGCAGATAATTTCACAAATGTTGAAACTTGTGGTAACTGCTTAAAGGATGTTCATAATCTACATAAATGGTGGAGCATTACATCTAAAGCAGAGGAAATAAATTGGGTAAATGATCTTGGGCAGAAAGAATTCGTTAATATAGATACTCTTGGATCATCTGGATGTTCTGGTGGTGCTTGCGAGATTGAGTTCTAGTATGACTTACAAGGAATGGGCGAATACTGAGGATATCCGAAGAGGTGAGTTAGTGGCTAGGTTAAAAGGACTTGGTAAGACCACTAAAGAGATTTCAGATTACTTTGACTTTGATAATATGAAAATAATGGAACCAAATTATTGTGAATTGTATAAAACGAATACTAAATGTCATAATATGGAGAAGCTAAACTGCTTCTTCTGTGGTTGTCCATATTTTGTATATAATGATGAGGGTTTAGAGGTAATTGATGGTGTAATAATATATAGCAAGTGTTCAATTGATGCTATATTAGGTAATCAAATTGAGACCATAGATGGATTACACCACGACTGCTCAAAATGTTGTATACCACATCATCAAGCATTCGTTAATAGGATGTCTAGAAAATACATAGAGGAGGTTACTTGAAGATAGGTACAATTCAAGTATGGGGAGTTAGTAACGGTGTGAAGTGTGTTGAGCATATTCATGTAAGTTATATGGTTAAAGGTGAATTTGGAGTATATTGTGAACAAATGCATAATGAAAGCATGAAATTATTTATACCTTATAGTTCAATTAGAATGATAAGCGAAATAAATGAAGTAAAATGATAAAAGTAATAAGAGATGTAACTAGAAAGATAAAAAGATTGGTATTCAAGCCTGGTAATAAAGTTATAGCGAATGCATTAAGTAGCTTTCAAAAGGTTAACGTCGAATTAGATAGAGGTATTGCGTTATCTGAAAAGGAACGTGATGCTGCTAAACGCATATTTGAAACAAAACGTGTAGCGTTTGCATTAATGGAACAAGCAATGGAAGCACAAATAGTAGTTAATACTACTGATATTGCTACAGCTAAGAATGTGAAAGCAAATCTAGAGAAAATGTTATCAGGTAAATTGTAAATTAACATTATACGTGGTGCTACTAAATAAACAAGGAGTTATATGAAAATTAGTATTGATACAAATATTTTAATTGACGATCCTAAAATTGTATTTGATAAGACAAGAAAGTTTGTTTTATCATTTACAGTTATTAGAGAATTAGACAAACTTAAATGTAATCCAGATTTAAAAAGACCAGCTCAAGCAGCTATACGTAATATATGGCATGTATTTAAAGAGAATAAAATCGAAATTCTTAACGTTCCTAATTTACTAGGATCTTCTCCAGATGAAAAAATTATTCAAGATACAAAAAATGCTAATGCTAGTATACTATCTAACGACATAGCAGTTCGTATTATAGCTCATGCACATGGGGTAGATATTTCAAGCTTTGAAGCTGAAAGTAAAATAGATGAAGACTATACAGGCTACGTAGAAGTAAAAGGTGACATAGAGTATGAAAAACACTTCATACAAGTAAAAGAATTACCGTTAATAGAATTCAATACCACATTTAAAGTAGATTTAAAAGAAAACATGTACTGTATTATAAATAGAATAGGTCTTAAAAATGATATATGGACTAATAGGGATGGAATAGTAAAAAGAATATCACAAAGTATGAAACCATTCAGTGATGCGGGTATTTTCTTGAGACCTATGGATTCAGTGCAAATGTGTGCTTTACATGCTGTATTTAATTCAGATGTACCACTTACAGTAATTGATGGACAAATAGGTACAGGTAAAACTCTACTAACAATGGTAGGAGCTCTAGGATGTACAATAGGGCAAACTAGGTATAAAAAATATGATAAGATCTGGATTACTAAACCTCCAGTCAGTACCAATAGAGACTTATACACTGGTTACAAACCCGGTCCTCAACCATTAAGTGCTAAAGTATTAACCCCTACTGGTTGGACTACTATGGGAGAGATTGTAGTTGGTGATTTTGTTATGGGAAGGGACGGTAAGCCTACTAAAGTATTAGGCGTATTTCCTAAAGGTAAAAAAGAAGTATTTAAAATAAGAACTACTACAGGTAAAAGTACATTGGCTTGTGGTGACCATTTATGGGCTACTCAAAATGCAAATGAGTTTAAACATAATTGTAAACCTGTAGTTAGGACTACAAAAGAAATACAAGACACTTTAAAATATAAAAGTACAAGTAAATTTAGTCACCATCTTCCTAGGCGAGAGCCAATGGAGTTCGATTGTGAAGTTATGCCACTAGATCCTTATGTACTAGGTTGTTTGTTGGGTGACGGTTCCTTGAGACTTAAAGGTACTCCTACCATATCTTCAGTTGATATACCTATAGTGCAAGAGATAAATGACAGATTAAAACCAATAAGTGCGGGCGTATTGGGATGTAGTGGTATCGATTATACATTAGGTGCAATTGACGGTAGATCTAATAAACCTAAAGGTATTAATTCTCAAAGTAGATTTACTAACCCCGTTAAACAGGTACTAGCCTCAATAGGACTAATTGGAAAACATTTTGACGAGAAATTCATACCTAATATGTATATGTTTAAATCTTCAGTAGATAATAGACTAGACTTGCTAAGAGGACTGATGGATACAGATGGGACTGTAAATAGGGATGGAAAAGCTGTGTTTTATACTTCAGGTAAACCACTAAAAGATTCTATAATAGAGTTAGTTAGGACGTTAGGAGGTAGCACTAATGTGTATACTAGGGATAGAACAACTGAAGAAGGTCATTTCATAAACGATAGAATTATAAGTAGCACGTGTGAATGCTACGAGATCAGTATCCTCTTACCAGACAGAATGGTACCTTACCTGTTACCGAGAAAAGTAGCGCTGTTTAAAGAACGCAGAAAACATAGAAGAATGTCTAAAGTTACCACAGATGTTATTAGTAGTATTACGTCTAATAGTTATGAAGAAGTACAGTGTATTCTAGTAGATAACGAAGAGCATCTATATATAACAGACGATTATATCGTTACACACAATACTAAAGAAGAAAAAATGGCGGGACATTTAGGTGGAATTAAATCTAATATGCACTTCTTACTAGATAAAAAAGATAAAGAAGGAAAAGTTGATACGACAGTAACTGACGAGATATTAGAAAATCACTTTGGTGTTAAAGAGATTGATGAAATACAAGGAGATTCTATACATGACGATTGTTTAGTTGTAGACGAATGGGAACTATTAGATAGAGATGGAGCTAAAGTAGTTATATCTAGAATAGCCGAAGGTTCGAAGTGTATATTAGTTGGAGATACTATCGGGCAAACTTATGGAACAAATAGAGGAAATGAAGGATTTAAAACTTTATTTGCATATTTAGGTACAGATAAAGACTTTAGTTATATTAAGATGGATAAAATATATAGATCAAGACTTGCTGCGTTTGTTGCTAAAGTTTTTGATGAATAGGAGCAGTAAGATTGTAACAAAAAGAAATAAAAGGATTTAAAATGAAAAAGTTAATGTTAGTGTTAGTGTGTTTTTTGGTTGTTGGTTTTACAGGATGTAATAGGGATGCAGATGTAGCCTCTTACAATTTGTCTAAACAATCGGACATGTTTGAAATAG
>Ga0307992_1002205_pt1 | contig 11229 bp, 21 predicted proteins | sample EllFjometagen133_FD_203162 | JGI IMG/M metagenome (GOLD analysis project Ga0307992, IMG submission 203162) | Marine microbial communities from Ellis Fjord, Antarctic Ocean - #133 | ecosystem: Environmental > Aquatic > Marine > Unclassified | place: Southern Ocean | collected 2014-10-08
CTCCATATATCATATATGAGACCACAATATCTGTCAAGTTTTAATCCTCACACTCCTCATAAATATATCGATCTCCCCTGCCTGCTGCCTTGTCACCTTCCCATCCCTTGTAGGCCAGTTCTCTCTCACATGCTTCTCTATCTCGACCTTGGTATATTCTTTCTTGTCTGCTGTAGGTATCTTACTCTTGTTTAAGAATCCCTGAACCGTAGCTATCATCTTGTCACCACCTTTCTTCAACTGCTCGGGTGTGAACTGTGCTGAATACTCATCTCTCTCTTTCTGTGATTTAAGATCTGGTTCTGGGGCCTTAAGTGCAAACTTCTTCTCCATCTCCTCAATTAACCAGCTCCCCTTCCTAAAATATCCATACGCATTTATGATCTTTGGTTTATCTTTAGTTCCCTGCCACGCGTCCAACTTATCAAACATCCATTCGAGTTTATCTTTTGAATATAACTTAGAGATCTTATCAAGGTCGTCTTCATAAATATAAACGTAGTCTCTGAGACTTAATTTGTTTCTTACCTTGGAAACCCCTTTACTCTTCTTTAGTTTAGTATAGTTTAGTTTAGTTTGTAGGTTATCGGGGGTAGAAACATCACCCTCTTGTGTAGTTTCTTCCTTGGGTAATTCAGTGTCTTGTGGGTTTCTTACGGAAGAAACCATATAATGCTCTCTTATTTCATCTAAGGTTATAAGGTTATTTACCCTATTCTTGTAAGCATCCTTGACAGAATTAAGGAAATCCTGGGAGGCTAAGACCTGATATTTATCCCATAATTCGCGGTCAAGTTTACCCGTTAAAATCATAATTTTAATCATATCAAGGCCTGATTCTTCATCACATTTCACCTCAGAAAAGAACCACATTTTATCCGCTTCATCTTGTAAGCTGAAATGATGATCCGGGCGTTTGCTCAGAAATCGAAACAGGTTTGTAAAGAAACCTATCCCTTTACACTCATATTTCCCCTCTAATATATGAAGGGTACGCCCGTCCTTTACATAGAACGGGAAGTAATCAACATCTTTCCTCTCAGGTCTTGCCATATTATACCTCTCTTAATTATTATTATTTCTAAACACCGGCCGCACGAGGGTAAAAACTATGTAATGATTTCAGCAGGTTACAAAGAAAATGAATAAAAGTGTATTATTTGCTTGACTCTATGATATTAAGATATTAAAGTATTATTAAACACTAAAACAGGAGGTAGCACAATGTTTAGTAAAAGTTTTTATCCTACACCTCAGTCTCTAATAAGTAAGATGATCTCTAAAATAAACGGAACCCCTGATAATATTTTAGAGCCCTCAGCCGGTAAAGGTGATATTGTCGAAGGAATCACAAACTCTTACAGATATGGCCATAGAGTAGTTTCAGCTATTGAGAAAGATCACGATTTAAGAGCTACCCTAAGAGGTAAGGGAATCAAAGTCATAGATTCAGATTTCTTGACCTACTCAGGGCCGGATAAATTTGATCTGATTATTGCAAACCCACCATTTGAGGAAGGAGATAAACACCTGCTAAAAGCAATAGATATTATGTATCGGGGTCAAATTATCTTCTTGTTAAATGCTGAAACCCTTAGAAACCCACATACCAACACCAGAAAAGAGTTAATTCGAAAGCTAAAAGAGCTTAAAGCAGAGATCAAAGTCATTCCAGGAGCTTTTAAAGATGCTGAACGTCCCTCAGGAGTTGAAGTTGCCCTTGTTGATATTACCGTTGAGCGAAAAATAGAGGATGACTTGTTTAAAGGCGCTGATGATAAGGCAACTCCCTCGAGTGATACAATCGAAGAGAATAACGAGCTAACCACCGGAAAACATATCTTTGAGTTGGTGGCAGAGTATAATCAAGTTGTGAAGATCGGAACTGACACAATAATTGAGTACTATCGAAACTATAAAAAGGTTGGTAAGTATATCGGGTTGAATGATAAAGCTGATACATACCAAAGTGGAGATATGACAACCATAATGCAAGAGCAGTTAAACAATTTAGTGATCACTATTCGAAAAGATTTCTGGCGTAGGTGTCTTGATCTCCGAGAAGTAAAAAGCAGAATGACAGAATCAAAGCAAGCTGAGTTTGAAAATGCAGTTAATAAACATTGTGATATGGATTTCACAGAAAACAATATACGCTCATTTGTCCTTAATCTAATTGGAGGTTATGAGCAAACCCTAACAGAAGCGGTACTTGAAGTCTTTGACCTCTTCACAATTCGCCATTCCTGGGATGATAATAATAAACAGGAGAAGAATATCCATTATTTTAATGGATGGAAAACAAATAAAGCCTTTAAGGTTGGTAAAAAGGTTATTATTCCTATTTATGCAGGATATGGCAATGGACCTTTCAGGGGGTATAGTGATAATTGGAGCTTAGATTATGGTGCTGCAAGAAAATTAAGAGATATTGATGTTGTAATGAATTACTTTGACGGTATGAATCATTATCGCCCAATATCTCAGGCATTGGAAAATAATTTTAGCAATGGTATTTCTTCTGGTATAAAAAGTACCTACTTTACTATCACAGCCCATAAAAAGGGAACCATTCACTTAACCTTTAATGATGAGAATATTCTAAGACGATTCAATGTTGCTGCTTGCAGGGGTAAAAGCTGGCTACCTTGTGATTATGGAGCCAAGCCATTTACTGAGCTACCAATGGATGAGAAAGTAGTCGTAGAATCGTTCGAAGGCCAGGAATCTTATCAAGAGAATCTTTATCAACCCATATTTGCTGATGTTTCACCAAAATTGCAAATAGCAGCAATGTAAATAACAGGAGGATATTAATGACAAAAGAAATCATACAAACAACGGTCAGGCTCCCTAAAGAGTTATGGCTCAAGCTAAGGCACATGGAAGAAGACGGTAAAATCAAAAGCATCCATGATGGTATATTAAAAGGGATAGAATGGATTACCAAACATATCAAATAATCATGCTCCTGGAGACAGCAATCACGGAGCGCGAGAAAGGAGAAGACGATGACAAGTAAACATACAGTAAAATATGACCCTACAGATAAATGGATAAAAGTTGGTATAGAGTATTTACGGACGAATGGAGATCACGGCACAACAAATAATCTGTTGTATTGTAAGAAAATCAATCGTGAGAATATTGATACTGCCCTAAAAGATTATTTCTTAACTTGGACATCTGAAGGGTCTGTAAAAATATTAAACATTATAACCGGCCCTTATGTGGGTGATCAAATTTCAGAATCTGATGAAGGGTATTTCATTGACCGAGTATATCCATTTGATAATTAAGAGACACCATCAAACACACAAAAGGCACTTAAAATAACAAAAGGGTAATAACTTGAAATGTCTACAATTATCAGTATCAATAGTTAAATTCTTATTGTTTTTAAACTGTTTTTATTGTTTAAAACACGCCTTAGCCATGGCGAAAGGAGAAGGGAAATGAAAATAACAGAGTTGATAAAAGTCGAAAAGACAGAATCAGGTTATCAGTTAATTGATGCAAAAGGTAACTATCCGCAAGAAGGTTTGACACACCAGTCTCGACAATCTGCTTATAGAGACGCTGCCTTGTTATGGCCTTACAATTCGACTTGGGAAGGTCATAAAGTTAAAGGCGGATATCGAATTACAATATCTTAACCCCACACAACCCCCAGCCCTCCCAGCTGGGGAAAACTTGACAAAGCCTATTAAATAGTATATAGTTTAATTTATTTAATAATTTTTATAAAACTATCAGAATTATTAAACAGGAGGGCCGGACGATGCTACAATAAATAGTTCTAATACATAACATATTTCTGTGCCCCTGGAGGACAAAAACCCCCAGGGGCTTTTTTTACCCTCATTACTCCATCCGATCTATTCCGGGATGAAGATTTTATGCGACCAGTATTTTTTTATCAAGGAACATTACTACTTTTCTTTACACGTAATCACATAATGCTGCATATCCATACGCACCCGGTAGCCTGATCGAGCTATTTCTTTGACCATCCGTTCCACACCCTCGTAAAATTCAGGGGTCCAGTGATCATGGAGGTAGTCTTTATTAGCCTTGGCAATGTCGAAGGGTTTAGGGGTCATTCAATTTCTTTCTGCCATCTGATTTTAGGTGCAAAACTTTTATTTAAATCAGGCCGTGGCCTTTTAGGTCTTTTCCAATTACCCCCAGCATAATAATTAACTGGCTTCCATCCACTCGCTTTATAAATTGTGCCCTTGTGAACATCTATATCTTGATAGGAAATAACTGTTGTAATCTCTGGAAAATCCCTTTTAATAATGGACAGCATAATCTTTATCATTCTGCTTGCTGTGTTTTTGGGAGCATCAGGCGCAATAGCCATTCGTTTTAATTCAAGCCATGTATATTGAGGTAACATTCTTGCTGTTGGATTATCCCAAATAGAAACTGCATAAAAGATCCCTTCATAAAGAGCTCCAAAACATATTTTTGCTTTTTCACAAAAACCTGTCTCATAAATAGGCAATCTGCTATGCCATAATTGATTTAATGTTTTGGCCTTTTGAATTGATATTTTATTAATAGTAAACTGGAGCGGTGAGGTCGGAATCGAACCGCCATCTTCCTTTTGGAATAAAGGATATTCTACCCTTGCAATATCACCGCTTAGTTTATTCATTCCCCCACCTTATCCGGCTGCACATCCGAATGAATCAGTGGACGGGTAACAACCAAGGTTGATCCCGTTGCAACGAGTAGCTTGCGCACCATCCCGCCCACTGAAAAGGTTGTCATAATAAGTGACGGCCAGAGCGAAGGCCTGCCAAATGTCCGCACTAAAATTATAGAAATAGCCAGGATTCTTTTTTGTACCTTTTCCGTATTTACCACCCTCTCTTTCAGGGTCAAAACGGTCTACAAGGGCTGTGATAATATTGGAATCTTTTGCTCTTGTGCTATTACAAAGGTGCATTTTCACTTCTTTGCGTGTCCACCGATCCCAAGTAAAGAAACCCCTACAATGTAACAGTTGACAAAATCTGCCAGTCCAAAACACAGTTTCAAAAACATCTTTTCCGACTGGCATACCCAGTGAGGCAACCTTTTCAATCACTACCCAATCACAAGCAATTTTATCTATGTCGGCAAGAATAGAAAGTATGTGGTCATTGTCGTGTATGGCAAAATCTAAAGGTGTGTAACCATCATACAAGCAATAAGCGCTTTGTTTTGTGCCTGGGTCTATTGCTAAAACAGTATTAGTCTTTTCTGTCATTTCCCTTTTTTCCTACGTTTAGGTAAAGCCTCACGTAACCCAGATTCGCAGTCGTCATGGTAATCGGCAAGGCTAAATATTGATTTAACGCCTGATACATCTACGGCATCATACGCATCGCAATGATGTATCAAGTGAAATTTTAAACCTATTTCATCAAAATCATCTTCACCACAGAAGGGACATTCTATCATGTCAACAACCTCCCCAGATTTGCTTTTATTTTCACCTCCGTAAACTTCTGTAATTCCTGTATCAGTTCCCTGATTTTCCCTGCTGGTGGTTCGGGTAAACTGTGATTTTTGGAGTCGGCACCGATGGAGACAAAGGAGGGATCAGCTAATTGTAAAGAACGAACAAACCATATAAGCTCAAAATCCATGATAGGCTCTATTGAAACAAACCTTTGAGTTTTTGTAAAAAAACTTAGCCAATTCAATCTTTCTGCGGGATCAGGAGCTTTGCTTATGGTAGGGGTCGGACTATCAGTCTCAGCAGTAGTACCAATTATTACATTAGGTGGAAAAAAAGGCCTATATCGAGCCATATTTAGAGTATTTTTTGATTGGAATAAATAGGTATTTATAGGATATTTCCGACAATACAACAGAATAGCCTCTATCCATTCCGCTGATATTCCCTCTGCAAACATATCCGTTGAGCTGCCTACAAAGATAGTGTTGCCCTTGCCTAAATTATCTTTAAGGCATTTTTCATCTAAGCGAAGGGGGTCTTGCGGAAATCGATTCATATAACAATAAACACATTCATGCGGACACTTCCCCTTAATAGGGTTCCAGGTGTGCGTTGTCCACGGATACATATTACCCTTGGTTTTATTTAAGCTCATTTTAACCTCGTTTTGATGTGCTGGGACGGGTCACGGCCTTTTCTATTAAATGGTAGTATTCATCTCTTGGCTCATAATTTTGACAGATACCCATTGCAAATGTAGGTTGTAGGTGATAACCACAAAATGCCCCAATTATCGTGCTATGGTAAGTACAAGAACCACAACACCTTGGAATTGGATTAACTGTTTCTATTGTCTTCACACCCACCTCCTAACCCACTTCTTCCAGGCATCCCTTAGCCAGCTACACAAATTGAGTGCTTGGTAGGTGGCAAAATAGAATGGGAAAAGGATGTAATCTTGTTTACGGAGTTCGATCATAATTGCTCCTTTAGTTTACCAGCCCTCCGCTGAAATCTTCTTCAAGCCGGTGGTTTCTTTCCAGAAAGTACTTTGACACTTTGTGCTCGGGACAAAACCTATCTGACGGGTCCAGGCTGTTGAACATAGCTTGTTTTCGTGACTTGCCTTCTGCCATACATCGAAGGCAGGGGCGGCGTGCGGGGTTAGCGCCTTTCTTTCTTATTGATTTCTCGTAGGCTATAGTGGGGTGTGGCATGGGTAAATACCTATATGTTGTATAAAACAATGTAGTTATCTTTGATTTATTGTATACTTTGACTAAACAAAAAAAATTTGAGACACTGTTAGCTGAGATAAACGCTTTTATCGAAGTTGGCTTCATGGAGTACACGGGCAATGGTTTCTCTCATATCTTCATTCAGCTTCGCACGCCATGTAAGATTGAGTCTTTCAATCATTGCCTTAGTGCCTCCAGGGATACGAATGGTAAAAATAGCGTCTAATTTACCCTGTTCGTATGGCTCGTTTGGAGATACAACGGTTTCATGTTCCATGATTTTCTCCTTTTTAGTGCTAAGGGTTTAAGACTTTGGTTTAAAGATTTTTTTGATCTTGAAAAAAAGGGAACGGTGATTATTATTTAGGTTTTTCACGGACTTGATAATTTCATCTGGTGGTTTAATGCGGTCGGTCTCGTAATTGGCTATATTGGCTCTTTTGGTTTTAAGGAGGGTAGCAAATTGAGATTGTGTAAGCCCCATTCTTATTCTTGTGTCTCGTATATAGTTATGTATTTTCATTATGGCTGATATTATAAAACTTTTCATTCGTGCTTGTCAAGCACAGATATGCTATGAAGGTTAAAATAATAATAGCACCTAACACAGGTGCGTTCTTTTACGATCTGAAAGAAATAATTGATTTCAGTCCAGAAGAACTTGCAGATATGGCTGGATTGAGCAGAACCACTATGAACAGGAAGATCACTGGTGAATCTAATATAAAGTTAGAGCATTTTATTAAGATGATCAAGGCATTGAGAAAACAGATGCCCCGTAAAGATTACAATAATTTAATCAAAAAACATTTTATAGAATAATCAAGTAGTTATATGGCTTGTGCTTAAAAATTGAGCATGAGCCCTTTTTTTGTCTTCTTTGTGCTTGACAAGCACATATCCTTCCTATACAATTATATCCAACACTTAAATATGGTTGGATATGTACTGCAAATACTGTGGAAGAAAATTTGAACCCTGGCTTGATAAACAAGATCGTACAGAAAAGGCCGTTTGTTATCCTTGTAGGGATATAAGATCCGACCACAGTAAACTTCCCAGAAAACGCTTTTGTATAATCTGTGGGAACTCTCTCAAGCCTAACAGTTACTACAAGATGCCGGATGGTTCGCTAAGGCCGTGGTGGGGTTCAAAAAAGTTTTGTGAAGAATGTACGGGCAATAAGACCCCCACAAAGATATTTCCTGTAAAAAGAAAACCTCTTAGCGAACACTCCAAACAAGTCCATCGTGAAAACTCAAAGCGTTGGCAGAAAGAACACCCCGAAAGAATTAAAGCCTCTCAGCTGGCAAGATACCACACAGATCTCAACACTATCCTCTATGAATGTCCCTGTAATGTAGAGAAGAAACATCTACATCATCCTGATTATCGCTTTCCGCACATCTTAGTTAAACTTTGCCCTGCATGTCACTCAGCAGAACACAAGCGTTTGAGAGCCTTAGAGAAACTAGCACAAGAAGGCTAACCCATAAGGAGACACACATGTCACCAATAGGATTATGCGATTACATTTTATCTGGCGGGATATATGAAGACTGCCCCTCAGGTGATTCTGATTATGCGGAAATGGGTAAAGATATTTGGCCGGAGAGGATGCAACGGTTGGTAGAATTAGCGCAACGTGCCTCCAAACAAGACGTGAAAAGGGAGTCATATCGAGCTAATATGGCCATGCTCATCTATAACGATCAAATGGCTGGGGCTGAGAGTCGCTCAAACGAGCCCCCAACAAATCTGAGTACTGTTGAAGGTTGTAATCTGATAGCAGACAAACTTATTGACTTGATTTTTAAATGATACCACACTGCCCCGCTTGACCGGATCAGTCTGATCAATGCGATACGGCAGAGTTGATACGCCCCAGAAGCCTTACAGACCCTATAAAGGATGTCACACTGGCTAATGGGAAATAGGCAGAAGCAGCACCACAAACAATAACCTTTATCATAAAGGAAGCTGTCTAAGGATTCACAAGATATTGATAAGGGCTGGAATGGCGAAATTGGTAGACGCACCGGTTAGTGTGAGTACCCGAGGAAAAACAAGATGAACGGCTGACCCCCTAATAGTCTTGGCGCTAATAGGTGATCCATGCGGGTTCGAGTCCCGCTTCCAGCCCCCAAAATTAACCCTTGGGGTTAATCAAATGAGGTAAAAATGTACGAACACAAAGATGGAAAAGTAAACACAACACCTTTTGACCAGGAGATATTAGTCAATCCTGATTGCTCAACCTCGTTTAAATTTACCCTCTATAACGGACAATCATTCAGGGTGGAATTTGAGAATATGGGTTGTGAAGATGAGGCATATATCACAACAGAATTACGGGAGCCGAACCAAATCTAAGAAAGGAGGTAAAGAGGATGGAAGAATTTAAGCAATACAAAAGGAAAGGTTTAAGTGAGATGCGTCCTTATGTATCTGGGGAAGATTTGTCTGGTGTTAGTATTTCCGATGAAGATATTCCAAAGACAGATATGGGCATGATAGCACGTAATCCCAAGAACCATGCAGATCAATGGTATGTCGCTCGAAAGTATTTTGATGATAATTTAGAGCCCGCATGATTTTCGCATAACACTAACCTCAACGCCCTGCTCAGAGGGGCAGGGCATAAGGAGGGGGAAAATGAGACTTGGAGAATTAATAGAATTTTTAGAAAAAAGAGACCCTAAACAGGTAGTTAAACTTGGTTTTTCTAATCCCGATTCATACCGTGGATATTATGATGAATTAATGTTTGAACCAACTGAAAACATTACCATTGGAGATATGTTGAAAGCCGCTAAATCAGCACTTGGAACCACATATCACGGATATAAGGGCGGAGAGTATGAAATGGATGAATGGACAAGGGTTTGGCTATCAAAATATGGGACAACAGGGGAAAGTCTTGGCCTAACTTTGCTTAAATATATGGTTGGGGAGGTTTGACCATGACACCTGAAATGCAGTACCTTGACCTGTTATTCCGAACCCTCTTTTGCTGTGTCATAGGACTTGCTCTATGGGGCATATTAACAGCAATAAAGGGGATATATGAGAAGGTGGAAAAATGGCAATCCTCTCTTTAATAATGACTGCCCTAACTTTGATATGGCTTGCCCACAATCCCAACCTACCGAGGGCATTAGTGGCCCTAGGTAGCTTTGTGTTCGATTTGTGCGCGGTTGGCCAATATTTATAGGAGGTTTTATGAAAAAGCAACCCTTAGACCCAAACGCTAAACGGGATTTTAGTGTGTTATGTGAATATGATAAAGACTGTATTAAAGAATGGATAAAAAAGGGGCTTAAACTGAAATCTTGTCCTTTGGGCATGGGGGATTCTTCATGTGATAAATGTGATTCTTTGTTTCCTGAGCTAAAAAATCATCCCAATAAGGATAATGAATGTCCTTGCTCTATCCTCTACGTCAACGACGTTATCGCTGTAGCAAAAGAGGCAATAATACCAACATTGAAGGAGATGGAGGTAAAAGAAAATGAGAGAGTATGAAAGCAGAGAAGAAGCAGAAAGAGATCCAGAACTTGACTTACGAATAATCTGGAAATGTGACAAGTGTGGCAAAACAGCCTCATCCGATTATAAACCACACGCAACTAAATATCCTGAAGGGATGGTTGTGTAAGATGAACCTCATTGACCTAATTCTATACATCCTAATCACCGCTGCTCTGATCCTTGCAAGCGGGGTAATTGGGTATCAAATAGGGGTAGGATAATGACAGCATTTTATGAAGATATGACAAAAGAAGAAATATACAGACAGTGGAAATTTTTTGAAACCGATGCTAAAAGATCTGACATAGCAGCAACTTATTACAGAAAACAATTAGCCGAAGCACATGAATTGTTAGGAAGGGTAGTACACCAAGCAAGTGAGCGTTGGGATACACTTAATATTAGTGAATATTTCCCTACTGATAATTTGCACCATAAAAGAACTAACTCAAATCCTTCAGGCGAAAAAGAGGACACTAAATGACCTTAATCCGCTGCCTAAAAAGGAAAAGCTGGCCTCTCGTAGCTGTAGGGGTATGTGAGAAATGCAGGTATAGGAAAAAGTGTGAAGCATATCAGAAACATTTAAAGGAGAAGGGGGCGTGATGAGCAAAATAGCACCGTTTGATATCGAGAGTCTACCTAGCCAAATATTATCAGACGAAATGAAATCAGAATTTGCTGAAACCGTTAAAACAGGCAACTTTATAGACCAAGCCAAGATAGATGCTAAAATAAACAAGAAGATGGCCACCGACAAAGACCTATGCCAGATCACAACTTTTGTCGGCTATACCTACAATACCTCTAAAAGCAAGATCATGGATAAAAAGGTCTACCAATGGCCCCCCCTCGATGAAGAGTATGAGTTGGTAAGCGGGGCCTGGGATTTTATCAAACGTGCTTACACCGATAAGATCCCGCTTGTTAGCTTTGGGGGTAATGGCTTTGACCTGCCTGTTTTATTTGCAGCAGCTATGCGCCTTGATATTCCCTTATCACGAG
>Ga0307992_1002206_pt1 | contig 11225 bp, 12 predicted proteins | sample EllFjometagen133_FD_203162 | JGI IMG/M metagenome (GOLD analysis project Ga0307992, IMG submission 203162) | Marine microbial communities from Ellis Fjord, Antarctic Ocean - #133 | ecosystem: Environmental > Aquatic > Marine > Unclassified | place: Southern Ocean | collected 2014-10-08
AATATATTTTCCTTATTTTTATTTATTATCTCAGACAATTTTTTAGATGCTTCAAAAGATATTTTTATCTGATCACTTTCTATAAGTTTTTCTCTTTTTCTCAATTGCTGTATTCTTCTTGCAACTTCTCTTAACATAGCTTCTTCATATAATTCTGGACTTATTTTAGTATATAAATATACTTTACCTTTTTCAACTAAAGTAACTTCATAATCCTTTACCTTTTCTTTTATTTCAATTACTTCAGGTAAAATTTCAAACCCATCTCCAACATATCTCTTTTTTCTTCCTAAAGTTTCTTGTAGTTTTTCTGGATCTTCATTTTTTAAAGTTTCAATAACTTTTCCATCTAATCCGCTTTCTCTATACAATTTCTTAATTTTTCCTTCTTTTATATCTATTGAATATTGTGATTTTATCTCTGTGTTTTTTTCAACTTTTTTAACATTAGCTAACCATTCTATTATTCTTGATAATTTTTCTATTGTTTTTTCTGCTTCAGTTGATTTTGTATTAAATACAATTTTTTCTAATGGCCATCTTAATTTTATTTGTGCTTTTTGTCTTGCATTTATTGAAGCAGAAATTATTTCATCTGCTATTTTCATTCCATTTTCTAATAATGTATCTATTTTTGTTATATCATATGTGGGCCAATCAAATAAAGCTAAAGATTCTTCTTTTTTATCTTTTTTATAAACTTCTTGATATATTTTTTCTGTTGCAAATGGAGCTATTAGCATAAACATTTTTAATGTTTCAAAATAAACATCATATAAAACATTTAAAGCTTCATCTGCATGCATTCCTTCATTTATTCTTTTCTTTAGTATTTTCATATAAAATCTGCTTATATCTTCGGTTATAAATGCTCTTAAAAGTCTTGTTGCGATATGTAACTCATAATTATTCATTGATTTTGTTACTTCTTTTATAGTTGAATGCAATCTAGAAATAATCCATTTATCTTCAATTTGCAAATCCATTTGAGTAACTTTTTTAGACTCAAATCTTTGTATAAATGTGCTAATATTATGAATAATATTTAAAGTACTAAATGCATCTTTTAATTCATTCCAATTAAATTTTATATCATCTGAAATAGAACAACTAAGCCCCCATATCCTAAAAGTATCTGCACCATATTTAGATATCATCTCATTAAAAGGAACAAAATTTCCTACTGATTTACTCATTTTTTCTCCTGTTTCACTTACAAAAAAACCATGCATCAATACTTTTTCATATGGTGCTTCATCCCATTTTATTATTCCAGAACCTAATAATGAATAAAACCATCCTCTTGTTTGGTCCTTTCCTTCAATAATAACTTGTGTCTTTTTGAATTTATTTTTTTCTTCTTCTGTTAATGAAGCCCAAATAACATTTCCCGAATCAACCCAAACATCTAACACATCTTCAACTCTTGTCATTTTTCCTCCACATTTACATTTTAATTTAATGTCGTCTATCTGTGGTTTATGTAAATCTTTAATTTTTTTAGGTAATTCTTTAGCAGAACCTATTACTCTTTTTTCTCCACATTTTTCACATATCCAGATAGGTAATGGTACTCCCCAAAATCTTTGTCTTGAGATACACCAATCAGGGGCTTTGGATACAAAATCTTTGAATCTTGTTCTTGCAAATTTAGGGTGCCAGTCAACTTTATCAATTTCTTCAAGCATTTTTTCTCTAACCTGACTGATATTTATGAACCATTGATCAGTTGTCATAAATATTAGAGGAGTTTTACATCTCCAACAATGAGGATATCTATGTGTAATTTCCCCTTCGTGTATTAATGCACCAACTTTTTCTAAATCTTTTATAATTTCTTTACTTGTGCCTCTTACATATTTTCCTTTATAATCTCCTACTGTGAATTCTCCTTTTTCATTTACAGGAGAGTATATCTCTAAATTAAAACGTTTTCCAATTAAGAAATCTTCTGGTCCATGTCCAGGAGCACAATGAACTAATCCTGAACCTTCTTCTAACGTAACAAATTCATCTGATAATACAATTTTTCTTTCAATGTCATGATCAATTTTATCTTTTAATGGATGTATATATTTACTACCTTCTAATTTTTTACCACTCATCTCTTCTAAAATCACAGGAGAGGTATCTACATATTTCATGACTCTATCTAATGCCTCTTTAGCAACTACCCATGTTTCATTTTCTATTTTTATTTTAACATAAGTATATGTTGGATGAACCATTATTGCAATATTAGAAACTAAAGTCCAAGGTGTTGTTGTCCAAATTATATAGTATAAATTTTCGTCATCAACTGACTTCATTTTAACAAATATACTTGGATCTTTTTGTTCACCATATTCTAATTCATAATTAGCTAAAGTTGTTGAGCATCTTGTACAATAAGGTAATACATAAACTCCTCTTGATATTAATCCTTTTTCATCAGCTTTTTTTATTGTTTCCCAAGTTGATTCAATAAATTCATTTTTGTAAGTTAAATAAGGATTATCAAAATCCATCCATACTCCTACTCTTCTAAATTGTTTTCCCATAATACCAATATATTTTGTTGCAAACTCTTTACATTTTTCTATAAATTTTTCAGTTCCATATTCTTCAATATTTTTTTTGGTTTTTAATCCTAGTTCTTTCTCTACTTTTACTTCAATAGGTAAACCATGAGTGTCATAACCAGCTTGTGCCCTTACATTTTTTCCTATCGCTCTTTGATATCTACAAACCATATCTTTTAGTGTTTTATTCCAAACAGCACCTGGATGTAATTCACCAGTAGCATATGGTGGTCCATCACAAAAATAAAAAGATTCTCCATTTTTATTTTTTTCTTCTAGTTTTTCTAATATCTTCTTCTTTTCCCAGAATTTTAGTATTTCTTCTTCAATTTTTAAAATGTCCTGCATCTTGGTCCCTCATTTAAGCTTAGTTATTTTCTAATAAAGAGCAATGTATTTAAATAATTGCTTTTCTAAGTATTTAATATTGTGGGGGATATTATGATTAATGAACTTTTACCTTGGACAGAGAAATATAGGCCAAATAAGTTAGAGGAGATAATGGGACATAAGGAAATAATTAATACTTTAAATGCATTTGTAAAACAAAAAAATATGCCTAATTTATTATTTGCAGGCCCACCAGGAATTGGAAAAACTACAGCAACCTTGGCATTAGCAAGAGGATTGTTTGGAGAAAATTACAAATCTTGTGTTTTAGAATTAAATGCCTCAGATTCAAGAGGTATAGATGTGGTAAGAGGACAAATCAAAAACTTTGCTAAACAGATTGCACTTACAGGATCCCCATTTAAAATAATTTTTTTAGATGAAGCAGATGCTTTAACTCCAGATGCACAACATGCATTAAGAAGAACAATGGAATTATATGCAGGGATAACAAGATTTATTTTGAGCTGTAACTATTCATCTAAAATAATTGAACCTATTCAAAGTAGATGCTCGGTTTTTAGATTCACATATTTATCTAATGAAGCTATTGAAAAAATGATGAATCACATATGTGATAAAGAAAATTTAAAAATAGATAAAAAGTCATTAGAAGCTTTGATTTATGTTTCTAATGGGGATATGAGAAAAGCAGTGAATGCATTACAAGGAGCTGCATTACAAACAAATAAAATAACAGAAGAATTAATATATAAAATAAGTAGCAAAGCAAGACCAAAAGAAATAAAAGATATGATAGAATTTTGTTTAAAAGCAAATTTTATGGAATCTAGAAAAAAATTAGATAGTTTAATGATTGAATATGGTATGAGTGGAGAAGATGTTTTATTACAAATATATAGAGAAGTTCCAAATTTAGATATTTCTGAAGAAAATAAAATTAAATTAATAGATAAAATTGGAGAATTTAATTTTAGAATTGTTGAAGGAGCTAATGAAAGAATTCAATTAGAAGCATTATTAGCTCAAATAATGTTGATTGGAAAATCTCAATAATTCTTCAATTGTTTTTATTTTGGAAATTTTAATTCTTTCTTGTTTATTTTTCTCAAAACATATTGCATGTAATTTTGCTCTTTTTAATCCTAAACAATTAAATTTTTCAGCTAATTTAAGATATTCTAAAAATTGTTTTTTATCCTGTTTTTTATTTGAGAATATATTTGGATTGCCTCTTGCACATCTTGCTATACTTATTCCTTTCCATCCTTGTTTAAATTTTTCTTTTACTTGATCTAAAGATGAAATATTCCCATTCCCATAAACTGTGAACTCTGCTGTATCTCTTGCTTTTTCTAAAATACCCCAATTTGCATTTCCAGAATATCCTTGTGTTCTTGTTCTCCCATGGATTATTGCAAAGTTTAATTCAGAGTCATTTAATATTTTTATTATATTAAAAATTTCATTCTCTTTTTCAAAACCAAGTCTTAATTTACAAGATATTGAATAAGGACATATTTTTGAGGTTTTTTTTATTATTTCTTTTATGGTCTTTGGATATTTTAATAGATATGACCCAGATTTATTTTTATAAGTCTTTTTTGATGGACATCCAAAATTGATGTCTATACCTTTTGCATTATTTTTTCCAGTCTCTATAATTTCAACTACTTTTTCAACCCCCTTAAAAAATTCTTTATGTGCTGTCCCCATTAATTGAATATATCCATTCTTTTCTTGTTTAGGGATGATTATTCTTTCAAGAGATTTTTTATTTTCTCTATATATTGCAATAGGACTTGTCATTTCAGTAATTGTTAAATTTGCACCATGTTTTTGACATAATAATCTAAATGCTAAATCAGTATAATCTTCCATTGATCCTAAAATTAGTTTTTCCATATTAACCGCTTTTAAATTTAAAGTGGGGGAGCCGTGATTTGAACACGGATCGCCAGCTCCCAAAGCTGGAAGCATACCAAGTTAACCTACTCCCCCAATTGTAAAAAGTTTTGTTATCTGTTCTTTATAAAACTATTCATAAATCAATAAATTCAATTTTTATATCATTTATTTGTTCAGTGATATATATTATACCTGCCTTTAATTTATTTGCTGGTGGTAAATTAACAACAATTGTTTTTCCTACTTTTTTAAAATCACATTCTTCATGAACATGTCCGCAAATTAATAATAAAGGTTGTTTTTTTTCAATCATTTTTTTAATTGATTTACTCCCAATGTGTGTGAAATCAAATGCTTGATCTAAAATTCCAAAAGGAGGTGAATGAGAAATAAATATAGTATTATTATTTATTTTTAGTTTTGATAGTTCTTTTTCAAACTCTTCTTCTGTTTTTTCATTAAGCATTTTATCATCGTGAATTATACTTCCTCCAACACCACTTATATTATAATCTCCTATTTTTTTGTTTTTTCCTTCAATACATAGTTTTCCTAAGATATCTTTTAATTCTAAAGGATCACAATTTCCCCTAACTGCAAATACTTTTTGATTTTTTAATATTTCTAACAGTTCTTTTACATATGAAATAGGTTTTTTTGTTATGAAATCTCCAGAAATAGTGATAAAATCATATTTATTATTTTTTAAATGGTGTTTTAAAATATCAATTACCACCCATTCTGAATGTAAATCTGCTAAAGCAAGAATTTTCATATTAGACACCAATTAAGATCGTAATATTTTATTTATCTTTATTTCCATCTTTTCTTTTAGTTCTTTAGCAATAAAATTTTTAGTAAATGCATCTGCTCTTGCTGCTATAACTATTTTTGAGGCAACAGTTCTCGCTATTTTTCCTCTTTTTTTCTTTGGTGCTTTTCCGATAGCAGCAAATTGAAATATTAATCCATGTTTTGGGGGATTGCTACCTGTTTTTAAATGTTTAAATAATGCTTTTTCTGCACCTATAACTTGGATTGTGCTTGCAGGGACCATACCCATTTTTTTTATTCCTCCTGAAGAAGCAATTAGTTTTGCTGTTAATTCAGGTCCAATTAAATAAGAAACATTTGGTGCTAATTTATTGGTTATTTCATTTGTATATTCTTCAATAGAATTTTTTAATTCTATCATTCTTAAAGTTTCTTTAGCCATATTAAATAGCTGTTTTTTATCTTTTTCTGATATTTCTACCATTGTATTAACTAAATCTCCCTGTATAATTTTCTCACAATACATTTCAATATTTTTTGATTTAAATGAGGGATAAAATAATTTATTCCATTCTTCTAATCTTTCAAATAACATATTGATCATTTTAACAAGATCTTCAATAGTGTTAACTGCATTAATTATAATGAAATCTTTTTCTTTAAGAGCTTCTTTTAAATTCTCTCTAGCTTTTCTTAGCGCACTTTCTCTATCTATTGCCATATTTTAGATATATATATACGACAGTTTAAATTGTTTTGCTTTATCTCTTTCATACTTTATTTTTTTGCTTTTTCACATCTAAAAAGAGATATTTTAAATTTAATACTTAATTCTATTCGAAACTCTATTTTGTGTAAGATAACATTTTATATAATTATTACCATTCCGCATAGTTATAAGTCATTAATTATAAGATTTTATATAATTATTACCATTCCACATAGTTATAATCCCTTAATTATAACATTTTATATAATCAAGTATATATAGAAAGTAATATAAATATACTATTCTTTATAATTATGGTGATTATTTTGCAATCTTATGAAAATGGTATGAATAACATTTGGGAGTTATATGGAGTAAAAGAAAATCCATTTTCCACCTCTCCTTTATTAGTTCGGGGAGGAACTATACCCTTAGAAAGTTTTGTTGGAAGGGAAGAAGAAGTAAAAAGACTGAAAAAGATTATTGGATCAATTGGTGGCTCAAGAATGTTAATTTATGGGGATGTTGGAGTTGGAAAAACAACATTTGTTAATGTTGTGAGAGCTACTGCAATAAAAAATGGTTTTTTTACTCCATTCAAAGAGATAGCAATACAAAGTGAATGGGATACAGATCAATTCATTATTAATACGCTTGCCGCTATATATTCAACAATAAATCTAATTAAAGAAAAACCAATTAAAGATGAAACATTCCAACAATTAGAAAATCTTTTTAAAATTGGAAGGGAAGAAATTGCTTTTGGTGGAAATATTGCAGGTATTGGAATGAATTATGATAAAAAAACAAAATCTCCTTCAAAACCTTCAACATTTATTTTGCAACAATTTTTTCAAATTCTAATCTCTGAAATTTATTCAAATACTAATAAAGATATAATAATTCATTATAATAATCTAGAATTGATGCCAGAAAAAAAAATAAGGAAAACTTTTAATAATTTAAGAGATTTTTTTCAAACACCAAAAGTACATTTTATATTTGTCGGAAATCTGTCAGTATATTCAACATTACAAGGAATTCCAAGATTTTCATCAATTTTATCTGATACTCCGATTAATATTCAGACCCTAAAATTTGAAGAGATAAAAAAGATACTAAAAATACGTTTTGAAAAATTAAATATTGATAGATTAAAATATAGTATTCCATATAATGAGGACTGTTTGAATTCCCTTTTTGAGTTATTTGGAGGGAATATTAGAAATATCCTTAATAGTTTGTCTACAGCAGTTTTAGAAGTATCTGGTGAAAGACCGATTATATTAGATAGATATACTCTGGCAGATACTTTAAAATCTGTTTTGGAAAAGAGATATTTAAGTAAGTTGCAACCAAGAGCAAAGGAAGTTTTAATAAATGCAGTTAAATATGATGAGATAACGAATAAACAATTATCAAAAAACACAGGAATCGCAAGACCAAATATTTCATTATATCTTTCACATTTGCGTGATGCTGGTTGTATTTATCTAAGAAGAAAGAATGGAAAAGATAAATTTTGGACAGTTGAACCAAAAATTAAATGGATGCTTTTAAAAGAAGGGAAAGAAAATCAAAATTCTATTTCTCTTTACTAATTTATAGTTAAAGACTTTATATCAAAAGCCAACTATTTTTTAGTAAGTTTATAATGTCTAAAATTATACTCTCAAACAAATCAATTTTCTAAATAACCCTTTATTTTTTTACCTTTTTCAGTCAAAATATATACTCTCCCCGTTTTCTCTTTAGGATTTAATACTTTAACAAGTCCTAATTCTTTTAATTCTCTTAAAGCTCTTGAAACCAAGTTAAAACTAGTAACTGAATATTTACCATAAATTTTTCTAACAATATCAGAAGGCATCATATTGTCCTCTATTGCTAAAAATATTTTGAATCTATTTGAACCTCGTTTTACTTTTGCAACTAATAAAACAAGTTTTTCATCCTTTTCCATACACAATTTATATACAGTCTTTATTCAAAAAGGAGAATAAACAATCTATATGCAATCTATAAACGATTATAAAGGTTTCTAGAGTAAAATATTTGGTGATTATATGAAAAAAATGATAAATTTGATAATAATACTAGGTATTTTATTGGTAGGATTTGGTTGTACTGATGTTGCAGTAAAAACAGATCCAAAATGTGAGAATTTAACAGAGGATGATTTAATAGGAACCCATTTAGAAGGGGATATTGCTTGGGCAAAAACATGGTGTTATTCAAATCTTGCGGAAGAAACAGGTGAATTAGGATATTGTGAGAAGATAAGAGATCATATTGATAAAGAAACGTATAATGAAGAAGATATTCAAGCAGAAGTTGATAGTTGTTATGAAGATGTAGCAAGAGCGCTAGGAGATAGTTCGATTTGTGATAAAATACAATTAGCATATATCAAAGATGATTGTTACTACTATATGGCAACAGACACATACAATGAAGGATTATGTAGTAAAATTTCTACAACTATGAGGCGTGGTGAATGCATTAGAAATATATAAAGGTGATTAAATGAAAATGGAGAAAGGAGAAAAAGAAATATTTAAAGTAGAAAGAATTAGTGCTAGAACAAATGTTATTGCATATATAAAAGTTGCAGAAGAACAAAATGCAAACCTCTTACTAACGAATCAAAGAATATTATTTTTAGCAAGAGAGTTGATTACAGGAAAAGAAGGAGCATTGAGAAAAGAGATATGGATTAAAGATATTGTAGATGTCCAAAAGACAAATGCATATGGGATAACACCTTCTATAAAAATTAGTTATAGAGAAGATGGAAAAGTGAAAAATACAGAAATCACATTAAATCCAGAAGTTTTTAATATAAAACACTTAATTAGATTAAATATTGGATGTAGAAAAGATGAAAGAGATAAACTTTTTGAAGCATTAAAAAAGGTAATTGAATGAGTTTGATAAGTAAAATAGATTTAAAGAAAGAAGAGTTCAATGTTTATGGAATTCTTACCGAAGTGAATCCGCTTCCATAAAAAAATTAAACAACATGCCCATAAGGAGAAAAAAGCACAAGAGATATATTCAAAACTTGATTATAATCATATATCTATTAAAAAAAGAATATTCCAAGATGGTACATCAATTATTGATTATGATTTTTTAATTAAGCAACTAAAAGATATTTTTAAAGATAAATTTAGAGATTATGAATTAATTGAAGAACGAAAATTATGAAATTTCAAATAAATTCTCCCCCAAACGTTTATAAATAAGACCCAATAATAAAATAATACTTATTTTAGTTTCATGAACCGATGAGACATAGAAATATGTGAGGTGTATAATATGGCAGGTTATGTAAATAAAGAAACATCACCAGAAGTAACATCCAAAGTATTAGAAATATTAACTATTGCTAAGGACACTGGTGTAGTAAAAAAAGGAGCAAATGAAGCTACCAAATGTATTGAAAAAGGAAATGCTCAAATAGTAGTTATTGCAGGAGATGTAACTCCTCCAGAAGTAGTAGTTCATTTACCTACTTTATGTGCTGAAAAAGGAGTAGTATATGAATTTATAGCTACAAAAAAAGAGTTAGGAGATGCTATTGGAATATCTGTAGGTTGTGCAGCAGCAGCAATTAAAAATGCAGGAAATGCATCAGAATTATTAAGAGATTTTCTAGAAGGTGGAAAGAAAAAAGCAGCTAAAAAAGAACAAAAGAAAGAAGTAAAACCAGTAGAAAAGAAAGAAGTAAAAAAAGAAAAACCAGTAGAGAAGAAAGAAGAACCTAAGAAAGAGAAACCAAAAACAGAAGAAAAGAAAGAAGAACCTAAGAAAGAGAAACCAAAAACAGAAGAAAAGAAAGAAGAACCTAAGAAAGAGAAACCAAAAACAGAAGAAAAGAAAGAAGAACCAAAAGAAGAAAAAAAGGAATAGGTGAATTAAGATGGCTGAAGGAAATGAAGGAACAAAAGCAGAAGTTGTTCAGGTTGAACCAAGAAAAACAGGAATTCACGGAGAAATAAACCAAATTTTATGCAAAATCTTAGAAGGTAAAGATAAAAACAGAATTTTAAGAAGAAATGTTAAAGGTCCAATAAAGGTAGGAGACATAATGATTCTACTTGAAACAGAAAGAGAAGCAAAAAGAATAAAGCCAAGAGGAGGTAGATAAACATGAGATGTAGTTTTTGTGGTGAAGATATAGAACGCGGAACTGGTTTTATCTACGTAAAAAAAGATGGAAAGGCTTTACAATTTTGTTCTCAAAAATGTAAAAAGAATCTTATAAATCTAAAGAGAAAAAATAAAAAAACACAATGGACAAAATATGTAAGAGATAAGAAAACAGAATCAAAAGAGATTAAACCAAAAGATATTACAACAATAAAAACCAAGAGACCTAAGAGAAAGAAATCTAAGAGGTAAATAAATGGGTATAGATGTTGTGGTTGGTTCATTTGAAAGAACACTTGTAATTTTCAAACCAGATGCATTAGAAAGGCATCTGGTTGGTTTAATTTTAAATAGATTTGAAGATAAGGGATTAAAACTAGTGGGAATGAAGATGGTTTGGATACCTAAAGAACAAGGTAAAAAACATTATCAAGAACACAAACAAAAACCTTTTTTTGATATTTTATTAGATTATATTACAAGTGGTCCTGTAATTCTAGCGATTTTAGAAGGTAAGGAAGCAATATCTGTAGTAAAAAAGTTAACTGGTTCAACAAATTCAAGAGAAGCTATCCCCGGGACAATAAGAGGGGATTTTTCAGTTAGTAAACAAAATAATTTAATACATACAAGTGATTCAATTACATCTGCAGAAAAAGAAATAAATTTATTTTTTAAAAAAGAAGAGTTAGTTCCGTGGAAAAGAACAATTAAAAAACGATTATATGGTGATGAAGAACTTTAATTTTCTTTTACCAACCTTTTTA
>Ga0307992_1002207_pt1 | contig 11222 bp, 7 predicted proteins | sample EllFjometagen133_FD_203162 | JGI IMG/M metagenome (GOLD analysis project Ga0307992, IMG submission 203162) | Marine microbial communities from Ellis Fjord, Antarctic Ocean - #133 | ecosystem: Environmental > Aquatic > Marine > Unclassified | place: Southern Ocean | collected 2014-10-08
TCAGGGTCAGGTTATCATTACTAAACTCCAGCTTGAGAATAGCACTGGACGCATGGGCATGCTTTCTGACATTGTTCAATGCCTCCTGAGCGATACGGAACAGCAGTAGCTGCATCTCGGCAGGCAAAACCCGTTCCTCACCTGTTATCTCAGTACGGGCATCAATTTCCCGATGTTCCGACAGGTCATCGGTCAACCACTCCAGGGCAGCCACCAGGCCAAGGTCATCTATTATACGGGGCCTCAGGTCCTGCGCACAGCGCCGTACAGCCTCCAAGGCATCAACGGCCTGGTTGCGTAACTTTTCCAGGTGCTGTTTAAGCTGGTGGTTCGATAGCTTCGGCCGCTTGGTCGAGCTGAGCAGATCCAATCCTTGCGTCACCAGAAGCATGGACTGGGCAATATCATCATGCAAATCGCGGGCAATACGCTTCCGTTCGTGCTCCTGGGCTATGGTGACCTTCTGCATATAATAGCGCAGGTTTTCCTGCGTCCGCTCCTGCTCAGAGATATCCCAAGCAATGTTCTGAAAGACAACAAGCTCACCATCACTAAAGACGGGTCTGGTGGTACACATCACGGTTGCCTCAGTTCCATCCTTACGAATAATGTGCTCCTTGTAGGGCCTACCCTGACTTTGGTCATTTTCAATCAGCCGGTGGTGCCGCCCCTTGGCCATACGCAAACTCTGCTTGGAAAGGAAGTTCTTTATATTACCCTTAGCCAGTTCTTCGTCACTAAGCCCGGTGAGCTTTTCGGTAGCGCGGTTTGCTTTCAGTATGTTACCCTCTAAATCATGGACCCAGATAGCATCAAGGGCACCATCAAACAACTCTCGGTAGCTCATCTCTGACTCCCTCAGAGCTTCCTCAGTCTGCTTGCTCTCGGTAACGTCCTGTAGGGTCTCTACCGCCCCTATTACCCTACCATGCTTGTCTTTGATGGGGCTTGCCATAAAATAGAGCCACTTCCCGGCTTCTCCAAGAGAGGGATAGTACCCTTCAGCTTCACAGGCACCATTAATCAGAGGAGATTCGCGGCAATTATTCGGATAGTACACCTCAATCTCATCTACTGAGGCCCCATCCAAGATTAAATCGGCCATAACCGGCCTATTCTCAGCGAAGAAGGCACGCCACTGCTCGTTGGTCCCGATAATTCCCCTCCTGTCTATCCCAGAAAGGTTTTCAATAGCTGTGTTCCAATAGGTAACCTTATGCTGACTATCGATTACAAATAAAGGAATGGGTGTGCCATCAATAATCCTGGATACCATATCTGCGATAACCTTTCGCCAAATAATACTGCGCCACTACATCCCAGATATATAACATCACCGGTATGCTCAAAAGGAATACCGGTAATCACCCCGGCAAGGTTTACCTTTCCACCGGTGGCATTCACTCCCTCAAGGGTACATCATCGAGGGTAATATAACCTTTGGTAAACCCTTTCATTATCGCCTCGGTACGGCTACCAACCCCCATCTTGTTAAAGACATTGGTCAGGTGTGCCTTTACCGTCCGCAAGCTGAGGAAGAGCTTTTCGGCAATATCCTTGTTGCTCATTCCTCTAGCCGCTAACCTCAGTACTTCTGTTTCTCTGGCAGTAAGCTGCCCCCCGGACATTCCCTCATCAGTATCACCTTGTATTCCAACAGCGCGCTGCAGGAGTTTATGGGTTACCACTGAGTCAAGCACAGATTCACCGGAACGCACAGCACGAATAGCCCCGGCAATTTCCTTGCTGCGCGCGTTCTTCAGCAGGTAGCCACAGGCCCCGGCCTCCAGAAGCCCGAGTATGTAGCGAATATCACTATAGGCTGTAAATATCAATACCGCAATAGTCGGATTTGCCTGTTTGATTAACCTGGTCGCCTCAATGCCGCTAAGCTCAGGCATAACAATATCCATTATCACGATATCCGGCTCCAGCTCACTGCTTAACCTGACCGCTGCCTCACCATCGCCAGCCTCTCCAACCACCTCGAAATCCCGCTCCCTATCCAGCAACTGACGTAGCCCCTCCCTCAAAACGGCATGGTCATCGGCAATCAGAATTCTCGTCTTCATTAGATACGGCCTTCATTACTATGTAATGCACTCAGTACCAAACCAATTCTAATTTATCCTGAGAATAATCACAACCTACTATCCTCAAGATATATGACTTCAGGGCATATTATGTATGCCCTAGTGGTTCACAGAAATAGTACATCGGGTCGGTGTCCCGCTATCTGACAGGGAGTATTCTAGAAATAGAACGATGAACTGGAGATGAAGCAATGATACAGGAGACAGCCGAAAGGACACAAACTACTCTGGAAGGGAAGAATCAAACACAGGAGGTGAACCATATGGTACCAGCAGTAATCGAAAAGGAGAAGCCTATCGTTGATGAGGAAAGGCTGCAGAGGCAGGAAAAAATCCTGGCAATACTGGCCAGGGCTGCCGATGATAGTCAATTCCTGGCCCAACTTGCTGATGACCCTGCTGAAGCACTCCGCGAGTACTACACACTAACACCGGAAGAGATAGCAGCACTAGCCAGCGGCGATATCAAGAAGCTAGAGGGCTGGCTCGGCAAGCTCGACCAGCGCCACGCCACCTGGTTATGGTGTCGGTTGAGCCAGGAGAAATGGTGAGGAGAGTACGTGGTAAGAGCTTAGTTCACTACAAGGAGGATTGGAATGGCACAGAAGCAAGAGTTTGAGCAGAATCTAACAGCCCGACAAGAGACAGCAGAGACAGGGGTTTCGCTGGTGGCTCTGGCCGAGAAGATAGAAAAAGCCACCAGTAGCGACTGTCACCCGCCAGCCAAAATAGCCGAGAAGGCGGAAGCCGTCGGGGTAGCCAAGTCAAAACTCAACGCCTTAAGCACCGGACTGCTGGGTGGTATGGCCGGAGTCTTTATCGGTCTGGGTGCAATGTTTTGCACCCTGGCCATTACCAATATCAATATCGGTTTCGGGCTAACCAAATTACTGGGCGGACTGGTCTTCTGCCTGGGCCTGATTCTGGTAGTTGTAGCCGGTGCAGAGCTTTTCACCGGCAATTCCCTGCTCACGATGAGCTTTATCAGCGGTCGCACCAGTTTTGCCCGCATGGCCCGTAACTGGGGGCTGGTCTACGCCGCCAATATGGTCGGTTCTTTGGCCCTGGTGGGGTTCATGTTCTACAGTAACCAGTGGGCATTTAGCGACTTTGGGGTTGGAGCGACTGCTCTGTCCATTGCTAATGCCAAAGTGAGTCTAGGCTTCGGTGAAGCCCTGGTCCGGGGTATCCTGTGTAACTTCCTGGTCTGTTTAGCAGTGTGGATGGCCTTCAGCGCCCGCACGGTCTCCGGCAAAATACTGGCTATTATATTCCCCATTACTGCCTTCGTTGCCGCTGGCTTTGAACACAGTATCGCCAATATGTACTTTATCCCGATGGGAATGCTGATGGCACATCAACCAGCCGTACTCGGAGCAGCCGGGCTAACCGCTGGCAGCGTGGCTAACCTTAACTGGGCAGGCTTTGCCTCCAACCTAGTCCCGGTAACCATTGGTAATATCATCGGAGGAGGATTCTTCATCGGTGCCATCTACTGGTTTACCTACCTACGTAAAGACCGCACCGCTGAGATGGTGGCAGCCAGGCCCTGGATGAAAGCCTTCATACCCGGATTTCGCCGTACTGAGACAAAGGCACCAGCCCCACTCTCAGACCTGGTCCGCACTCAACTGGAAGACCTGGTCCGTACCAAGATGGAAGAGCCAGATAGCCTCGATACCAGTGGTAAAGCCCTGCTGGAAGTACTGACCAAGGCGAAGGATGATGATTGTTTCATGGCAAGGCTGGCAGAAAACCCCACTGAAGCACTTAGAGGTTATGCCCTGACCTCCGAGGGTAGAGCGGCCCTGGCCAGTGGAGACATCCGATGGATAGAGTCCAAGCTTGGTAAATTAGCGGAACCGCTCAAGAGCTGGCTTAACGCCAGATTAGCCCAAGAAAAGTGGTGATATAGAAGCAGTTTCCCCTCTACGTCGCTGAGGCTGATTGTCCCTTAATCAGGGACAATCAGCCTTGTCACAGCTTCACTTATGGTGTACAATAACCACAGGGAAAGTTTGCGGCGGTACACCAAAAAAAGGAGAATGGAAATTGGACAAGCGGGAAGTACTAAAAAGGTCGGACCTGTTCCGTGAGTTGAACGATGAGCAGCTAGACTCACTGGAAAAGATATGTACCTGTGAAGTATATGAGCAGGGAGCATTTATCTGCAGGCAGAACACCTTCTCGGACAAGCTGTATGTAATCGAAGAAGGACTGGTGGCAATTATCCTAGAGCCGGGGCCGCTCTCCCAACGGCAGCTTCAAGCAGTCAGTAACTTTGAGACCTTCGGCTGGGAAACCGTGATACCCCCACACCTCCGTACCGATTCAGCAAAGGCTATCGAAAAAACACAGGTATTAGCCCTTAACGGGCAGGACCTGATTGATTTGTTCAAAACTGATTGTCCAACAGGCTGTGTTGTATACCAGGGTGTGGCAAGAGTGGTCGCATCCAGGCTACAATCCGCATTTATGCAATTACTGGGTGTTTGCTCACAGGAATAACCGGTAAGGCAAACCTGGCTATCCCTGAGGTTACCATCCACCGTATAGCAGGGGGATTTTGTATTGTTTGTCTGATGAACCGTTAGAGAGCCTTTTTGTCCACCGAGTCAGGTGAAAAGGCCCATTAATGTCGGGGAGCTTGAGAAACCCGGACGGAAAATATTTTTATCTTGAAGAAGGAGCCCGGCCTTGGAAAAAGAGAATACAATTACCTCAATGATGTCAGAGAAAAGGACTATTTATCCACCAGATGAACTGGCTAAAAACGCCTACATCAAGAACATGGGTGAATACAAAGAAATTTACCAGAAGTCTATCGACGACCCTGAAAGATTCTGGGCAGGTATGGCAGAACAACTGGACTGGTTCAAGAAGTGGGATAAGGTTCTGGTCGAAGACTTCAAGGAAGGTCAGCACCAGTGGTTCGTCGGTGGCAAGCTCAATGTGTGCTACAACTGCCTGGACAGGCACCTTACGACCTGGCGAAAAAATAAGGCGGCCCTGATATGGGAAGGGGACACCGGTGATACCCGGACCCTTACCTATCAGGAGTTGTATTACCGTGTCTGCAAATTCGCCAATGTACTGAAAAAATTCGGCGTTAAGAAGGGTGACCGCGTCACTATCTATTTGCCTATGATTCTGGAACTACCGATTGCGATGCTGGCCTGTGCTCGTATCGGAGCCGTCCACAGCGTTGTTTTCGGCGGCTTTAGTGCCGATGCCCTGCGAGACAGGATGCTGGATTGCGAGTCAACACTGCTCATCTGTGCCGATGGCTACTACCGCAGCGGTAAGGTCATCCGCAGCAAAAACAATGCTGACGAAGCCCTGGCCGCCTGCCCCAAGGTTAAGAATGCCATTGTGGTAAAGAGGGCTGATATCGGAGTGGACATGGAAGAAGGGCGTGACCACTGGTGGCACGATGAGATAAATGCCGGGGATATTAAGCCACACTGTGAACCGGAGATAATGGATGCCGAGGACCCCCTCTTCATCCTGTATACCAGCGGCAGCACCGGCAAACCCAAGGGGGTCCTTCACACCCAGGCTGGCTATCTCCTCTACACCTACCAGACAACAAAGTGGGTTTTCGATATCAAGGACGAGGATACTTACTGGTGCACCGCTGATATTGGCTGGGTTACCGGTCACAGCTACATCGTCTATGGCCCCCTAGCCCTGGGCACCACCAGTCTGGTCTTTGAGGGTGTACCCAGCTATCCCCATCCAGACCGCTTCTGGGAAATCGTCGAAAAGTACCGCGTCAATATCTTCTATACCGCCCCAACCGCTATCCGGGCCATTATGAGAGAAGGGGACGAATGGCCTAAAAAGCACGATTTAAGCAGCCTGCGCATCCTGGGAACGGTCGGCGAACCGATTAACCCTGAAGTCTGGATGTGGTACTACACTATGATTGGCCAGGGAAGATGCCCGGTCATCGACACCTGGTGGCAGACCGAGACCGGCGGCCACGTGATTACTCCATTACCCGGCGCCGGTCCGATTAAACCAGGCTCAGCTTCGCTGCCCTTCCCCGGTATCGTACCCGCAGTACTGAGAGAGAACGGTACTGAAGCCGACGTCAATGAAGGTGGCTACCTGGTCATCAAGAAACCCTGGCCCGGTCTAATGCGAGGGGTATACGGCGACCCGAAGAGGTTTAAAGAAACCTATTTCCTCCGCTTCCCCGGGGTATATACCGCCGGCGACGGGGCACGGGTAGATGAGGATGGTTTTTACTGGTTGATGGGGCGCATCGATGACGTCATCAATGTTGCCGGGCATCGTATGGGCACTGCCGAGATCGAGAGCGCTCTGGTCTCCCACAACGCTGTTGCCGAAGCAGCGGTAGTCGGTATGCCACATGAGATTAAGGGGCAGGGCATCTACGCCTTCGTCACACTAAAGATCGGCGTTGAGAAGAGCGATGAGCTCAAGAAAGAGCTGAAAACTCATGTCCGCAAGGAAATCGGCCCGATAGCCACCCCGGATGCTATTCAGTTTGCCGAGGGACTACCCAAGACCCGCAGCGGAAAGATTATGCGCCGAATACTGAGCAAAATCGCCGCTGGCAATACCGAAAATCTGGGTGACACCAGCACGCTAGCCGACCCATCAGTAGTCACCACCCTGCTCAAGAGAAATCAATAACGAGATCGTAACTGGATGGGAGTCCATTTCACTGATCGAGTGACAGCCATTAAAGCTGTGTGCGCTCCTGTCCACTAACTTTACTAAACGGAGGTTCTACTTTATGTCAAAAGATAATGTTGTGTGGGCTAACCCGGGTGCCTTGGGGTTGGCTTCCTTTGGTTTCACCACTCTCTTACTGCAAATACACAATATTGGTCTGATAGATAATACCATGCCCCTCATCTGGGGCTTCGCCTGGGGAGGAACAGGCCAAGTCATCGCGGGGATAGTCGATGCCCGGCGCGGGGATACCTTCGGCTTTACCGCCTTCACCTCTTTCGGCGTCTTCTGGATAGGTCTTGCCTTCGCCTTCCTCCTCCAGTGGCTGGGCATCATTACGCTGGATGGGCCCGGACTTGCCTGGACAATGATAGCCTGGGGTATCTTTACCGGTTATATGACCATCGGCGCCTGTAAAATATCCCGGGTGCACGTCACTATATTCGCCTCGCTGACGGTGCTCTTTGCTCTATTGGCCGGACACTTCTACGGTATCATCCCGGCTAGAGTCGCCGGCATCGAGGGGATTTTTGTCGCCGGCTCGGCAATCTACGGCTCGGCAGCCGTCATTACCCATGCCCAGTTCAGACGTTGGGTCTTCCCCATCGGGCTATTCACTACCGTCTCGAAAGAACCGGACCAAGTTCCAAAGGTGCCCTGAAAAGTCAACCTGACTTATGCCGAAAAACCCTGGCGACTCTTAATGCCTGGAGACCAGAGGAACTCACAATCAACGTTTCAATCAACCAGGTTTCCCGGGGGACTCAGTGATCAACCCCCGGGGAAAGCCATCCACCGTTAACCTGTGTAGGGCCTTCTTGGTATCACTGGCAATCAGGACCTTATCGCACTGCCGCAAGCGTCGTTTGAACAGCCAGTAGGTAAACTCCTTTAACTCACCGAGGCTGGTTGACCTAAGGTAAGGGTAACCAGCCTCGATTCGGAAATGCTTCAGCAATACCCCCTTCGTCATCCCGTATACGCGGCGATAGACCTCGTTGACAACCTCGCCCTCTTTACTATAACCGGAAGTCCGCTGCTCCTTACGCACTTCATCCTGCACTACCAGAAACAAGGCATCCTCTACAGTAATACCATAAAAGAAGTTGAGGTAGTAGCGGTACTTGCCGCTACCGATTAGCCCCTTAAATTCCTTTATGGTGAGTTCCAGCGGAGGCTGCCCGTGAAAAAGGAGGGCCATTTTCTCATCATCCGGTAAGAGACCATCCACTGCCTCACAGAGACGCTCAGCAAGCAACAGCCAATCAAAGGCTTCACCTGCGATAAGGTAACAGTAACGGTGCCCGTTATGGACTTCCTCGGCAGTATCCCACAACTCGATTGCCCGAAGTAGCGCGATATACCAGTGCTCACCGTCACTTATCGCCCGTACAAAAGACCCGATTGCCTCAGTGGCACTGCTACCATTACCACTGATAATCATTTGAGAAAACGACAACCGTCTAGCCAAACCCATCAGCCATTACTGTCTCAATTCCGTCTACTAACTTTATGTCAAGACCTTCCACAGCAATGTTTATATTTCTTGCCGCTGCCGCACGGACAGGGTTCGTTACGGCCTACCTTCTTGCCCTTGACCTTTACTGCCTGCTTCCCTGAGCCGACAGGGGCAACCCTGGCCATTGGAGTCGCCGGCTGAGGGGCATCCTTTCTGGTAACAGATACATGGTAGATAGAGTGGACTACATCGTGCTGAATAGTAGACAGCAGGTCCTGGAACTGCTCATAACCGATATTCTTATAGGCATCCAGCGACCGTACCTGACGCAGGCTCTGCCATCCCGCCTCCCGACGTTTGTCCTCCATCATCGTCAGGTGCTCTATCCACAGCCGGTCCAGGAAGCGAAGCATTATCCACCTCTCCCACTTCCTCATATTATCCGCCCCTATCTCTTTCTCACGTTCCTGATAGGCAGCCTCGGCCTGCTCAAAGAGCACATCCTCAATCTGTCCCGGCTCGGTATGGGAAAGGATACCGGCATTGAGCGACGGAGGTACAGAGAAGATGGTAGCAACCTCTCTGAGCAAAGCAGGCACAATAAACTGTTCCACCAACTGCAGATTCTCACCATCCACCTCACCACCCTTCTCCATCTGCTTGCCCCACTGCTCATAGCAAGACTCAACATACCCAATAAGCTCTTTCTCAATCCCATCCTGCCCCATTCGGGAAATAGCCTCTACGGTAAACCACGGTGGTAATGGCAATTGAGTGGAGACATCCCTGATTAGTTCATTCAGATTCGGCTCAGCCATGCCGATAGAGAAGTGGCGAGCGACCAGCCTCCGGATTATGCTGTCAGTGATGTCCAGGATACCGTTCTTATTTGACATGCACCGCAACTCTTCCTTAACCATAGCCAATATGTTTGCGCGAAGATCGGCATCACCCAGAACCTTACGCCGCTCATTATAGATAAGCTCGCGGTGCTGATTGACCACCTCATCATACTCCACCAGGTGCTTACGCATATCGAAGTGATAGCCCTCGACACGGCGCTGGGAGTCACCAATGGACCGGTTGACCAGTTTGTTTTCAATAGGGGTATCCTCATCCATACCAACCCACTCCATCAAACTCTTAACGCGGTCGCCGCCGAAGCGACGCACAATGTCATCCTCCAGAGAAACATAAAAGCGTGAGCTACCCGGGTCACCCTGACGCCCGGCTCTTCCGCGAAGCTGATTATCAATACGACGCGCCTCATGACGCTCCGTAGCAACAACGTGCAGGCCACCAAGCTCGACAACCTGGTTGTGCTTTTTCTGCCATTCCTGCCACGCCTTCTTATCTTCCTTGGGTGGTTCCTTCCCTCCCAGTACAATATCAACCCCACGCCCCGCCATATTGGTAGCAACGGTTACTGCTCCCGGCTGCCCCGCCTCGGTAATAATACCCGCCTCTTTTTCGTGAAGCTTGGCATTTAACACCTGAGCACCAATACCCCTGCGCTTCAACATTTCACTCAGCTCTTCCGACTTTTCGATAGATACGGTACCTGCCAGCACCGGTCGTCCTTTTTTATAAAGCTCCTCAATCTCACACACCACCGCCTTGAATTTAGACTGCTCATCTTTGTAGATGATGTCCTCATAGTCCTTACGAAGCATTGGTTTATGGGTGGGAATCTCCAATACATCAAGCCCATATATCTTGTGGAACTCCTCTGCCTCGGTAAGCGCGGTGCCGGTCATTCCAGCCAGCTTGTTATACATCTTGAAGTAGTGCTGAATAGTAACAGTGGCAAAGGTCCGGCTCTCCTGCTGGACCTTGATATGCTCCTTGGCTTCGATTGCCTGGTGCAGGCCCTCGGCGTAGCGGCGGCCCCACATCAGACGCCCAGTGAATTCATCAACGATAATAGCCTGACCGTCCTTTACCACATACTGCTGGTCCCTCTTATATAGCTCCTTGACACTAAGGGCATTCCTTAAGTGACGGTGCAGGTCGGCGTTAGCCGGGTCATAGAAACTGGCCTCCTTCAACAGCCCCTCCCGCTGCAGCATCCTTTCCAGATTAACATAGCCGAGATCAGTCAAATCAATCCGGCGTTCCTTCTCAACCACTTCGTAATCAACATCCCGACTAAGACGGGGGGCAATACGGGCAAATATTTGATACTTCTGCCCCGCCTCCTCATCCGGACCGCTGATAATAAGCGGCGTGCGTGCTTCATCAATGAGAAGGTTGTCCACCTCGTCAACGATAACGTAATTAAGCTCCCCCTGCACACACCGTGAGAGGTCTGAGACCATATTATCCCGCAGGTAGTCAAAACCGAACTCGCTGCTGGTGCCATAGATGATATCGGCCCGGTAAGCCTCGCTACGGGAGACGGGCCTAAAGTGGGCCCATTGCGAGTCCCCGGAATCAAAATCAGGGTCATAAATACGGGCCGGGCTGTATTCATCCGGGCTCTGCTGGGGATATATGCTTGCCACGCTAACCCCCAGAGCAGAATAAACAGGCGCCATCCAGTAGGGGTCACGCCTCGCCAGGTAATCATTAACCGTAGCCAGGTGGCAGCCCTGACCGGTTAGTGAATTCAAATAGAGGGGAAGGGTAGCTACCAGCGTTTTACCTTCACCCGTCCTCATCTCGGCAATCTTACCCTGGTGGAGAATAATGCCCCCGATGAGTTGCACATCATAGTGACGCTGTCCGATGGTCCGCCAGGCCGCCTGGCGAACAGCGGCAAAGGCTTCGGGCAGAAGCTCATCGAGCGAAGCGCCATCCTGAAGCCGTGCCTTAAACTCCTCAGTCTTGGCACGTAGCTCGGCATCACTGAGCTCATCAAAACTGGGCTCCATCTCATTTATCCTGTCCACTATCGGCTGCAGACGCTTTAATTGTTTCTCGTTAGAATCGGAAAACCGTGCAAAGAATTTAACCATTATCCT
>Ga0307992_1002209_pt1 | contig 11212 bp, 7 predicted proteins | sample EllFjometagen133_FD_203162 | JGI IMG/M metagenome (GOLD analysis project Ga0307992, IMG submission 203162) | Marine microbial communities from Ellis Fjord, Antarctic Ocean - #133 | ecosystem: Environmental > Aquatic > Marine > Unclassified | place: Southern Ocean | collected 2014-10-08
ATTTGTTGTCAATTATGTCAATTTTTTTTCTTAATTTTTCTATTGTATCCATTTTTTCCATCATTTAAACTAAAATAATATCCATATTATAAAAATATTATTTACAAATTACAACTTAATTAATTATTATATTAATTGCTTACGAAAATTTTAAAAGATATTCACATAGAAATAATTTTTAAAAGAAATAAATAATTTTATTTTGTTAGTTGAAAAAGAAATAAAAATTGATTATTTTATTAAGAGTTTTAAAACAAAAGAAGTTATTAAACAGGTTAAAGCTAATATATGGTGAAAGAAAAAAAAATAAATTTGTCTGAAAATGAATTTAAGGATATTTCCATTTTGAAAAAAGGGGAATTAACTTTAACAGAAGAGGAACTTCTGATCACTTTTAAACGAGACATTAATAAATATAGTGAATTATATAAACATAAAAATAATCATAAAATATTACGAGAATTAAAAACCAGCAAATCTGTAAATATTGGTGACAATTGTTATTTAATTTCAGAATTTGATAATGAGGAAAAATGTGATAAGGATATAATTGCAAAAAGAATAGTTGCCAAAGGTGGTGAACCCATAATTACAATTTTGGATAAAAGTAATAAAAATATCGTTACTGTTGGTCTAAAAGGAGAGATCAACAAAAAAGAAAATGTAAATATTGGTGATTTACTTTTTATTGTTGGAAACAGTTTAGATAAAATTAATAGTGATAAAAAACGCAAAAATAGATATAAAACGATAGAATTATTAAAAAAAATATGGGTAATAGATTTGCAGACAATTTCTGAAAGGGGATTGTTAAGTGAATTGATAAGATTAAATAATAGGCATAATGTTGGGATTGGTATATTTTCCCAAACAATTTATGATGAGTTAAAATTAGATGATATTAATGAATTGTTATTTTCATCTTTAATCGAAAGAATGGTTGTAATTGTTAAGAAGGAATTTAAAAAAGAAGCGAAAGATTTTTTTAAAACAAATGAGATAGAACATTTTCAACTTGGCAAAATAATTACAGATACCGAATTGCAATTATCTACTAATGATGATCAGGAATTAAAAATTCCCTTCCAGTGTTTTGGTGTTATTTCAATTGCAAATCGTTTACATAAATATTCCGACAATGAATTGTTGAGTGGTAACAAAAATATTGATATTGAAACAATTCCAGAGCCGAAAGATTTATTAAAAGTAATCAAAGAAATGGCTGACCAAAAGATCATTGACAAAAATTATAAAATTTTAGATATTTATGATAACGAGTTATTATTTACCACAAATGATTCGTTAGGTGTAAGACATAGAAATTTAAATAAATCCATTGCAATTACTGTTGGTGATTATGCGACTTTCGGAGTTGATCAAAATTTGATCATGGTAAATATAGTTGATTCTATTCAAAAGAACATAGCTACCGGGGCTGAAACCAAAGCAATTAATTATTTTCTTGAAGATGAGACAGATCAAACTATTCACCAAATTGCTGAAGTCTGTTCATATTTTGATATTTCAACTCTTAATTGTAAAATGGATGATATTGTAGATGCCAAAAAATCAACGATTTCAAATATAACTTATGGATTGATAAATGATGAAATAACTCCAATAACTCCACACTTTAAGAATGATGGAGATTTTATTTGCATAGTTGGTAATTTAAACGGTGAGATCAAAGGTAGCAAATATCTATCAATAATAGAAAAAGGTAATAAAACAATTTTTCCAAAGCCCAATTTTGAAGTAGTTGGAAATATTAATTATGTAATTCGTAAAAGTATAAAAATGGGAATAATTAAATCTGCCATAAAAATATCTACAGGTGGGTTAGTTTTTTCTCTTATAAATATTATTAAAAATAGTGCTAAAAATTTAGGAGCAAATATTTTCTTCGATAGGAAAATAAGAGATGATTTTTTCTTACTTGGCGAATCACAATCTGTAATATTGGTCTCTTTGGATGAACAAAATCTGATAGAACTTATAAAAATTACTCAAAAAAATAATGTCAATTGTTCAACTATTGGCAGAGTAAAAGGTAATGGGAAGATAAATATAAACAATAAGATTGAAATTGATGTTGATAAATTGTAAACAAAAGATGAAAATTTAGAGATAATTCATCTATCAATATTTAACAAATTTCCCCGAAATATTTTTTGTTTGAACAAAATAGACGCCAATAGGAATATTTCCTAATTTTATGTAGAGTTCATGATTTTTATTATAAGAAACATTAGTTGTGGTAAGAATTTTTTGTCCGAGCAAATTATAAATATTAATTGTTTCATTTAGATCGGTATTTGTCCATTGGATAAAAATATTCGATTTAGTTGGATTTGGCCAGATTTTTATAGTTGATTTAATTGTATCTTTTTTAAATGAATTGATAGCGATTTCATTAAAATTAGGAATGCCATAACCAATATCATTGTTTGAATTTGGCAGATAAGAATTCTCTGAAAAGGCATTAATCATATCATTTAAAGTCCACTCAGGATAAATTTGTTTTAAAAGTGCAATACCACTTGCAATTAATGGAGTAGAATAAGAAGTGCCATTTCCAGCAGAAATCCCCCCATCTAAATCTGTCCTAAACACACCTACGCCTGGTGCAGAAATGTCCGGTTTTATTCTTCCATCTGAAGTCGGTCCTCTACTTGAGAAATTGGCTACTTCACCTGAAAAATCGGTGGCACCAACTGCAATAACACCGAAAGCATCGGCAGGTGACCAGATGGATTGATTAATATCAGGATAGGTATTTGCCTCATTTCCCATAGCAGTAACGATTATAATTTCTCTGTCAGCTGCCCAATTGCATATTTTGGCAACAGCAGTAGTTTTACCATCCATATCTTCATAAGAATAATCATTGATATCACCATCAAAATCTCTATAAGCAAGTGACGAAGAAACGATATCAACATCTAAACTATCAAACCATTCAATCGCTGCAACAAAATTATCCTCTTCTATTCTCGTTTCGGATCTAATGTCTTCCGTTTTTGCAATTACAAATTCTGCATTGTATGCACCGCCCACTTGCTCACCCTCAACATAAGCTCCAATTATCGACCAAGTTCCTGTGCCGTGACTCTGAATATATCCATTTTCTCCATCCTCGCTTTCATCTGAAGTATTATTGTCATCGAATACAAAATCCCTTTCTGCTATTAATCTGTTTTCGTTAATAATTTTACTAAATGCATCTAATGATTTATTGAATCCTGTATCTACTATTCCAATTCGAACACCGTCACCGGTTATTCCATTTTTGTGTAATTCCGGTATTCCAAGAATATTAAGTTGTTCATACATTTCACCATAAAAGCTATCTGACGTGGTTTTAAACAATTGTTGAACTTTTATCGGTTGTGGAATGGCTAGCTGATACATTGGTGATATTTGTGTAATTTCTTGAACATATTTCATTTTTGAAATTGTTTTTGGAATATTTTCATCAACAGAAAAACTAAAAGCATTTAAGGCATGTGAATAATACCGTATATAAATATTTGTAGGTAGATCATTTTGAATTATTTCAAAATTACATTGTGATGTTAGATATGCCCATCCATAATATGGATCACTGCCCTTTAAATTTGATATAAAGAATATAGATATAATTAATATGATCGTCGATTTAAAGAGAAAATATTTATGTAATACAAAAGTTAAAATATTTTTAGTTTTACTCTGTTTTAGATAATTTGATTTCCTTTCCATACAATAAAATAGTATTTATAAAAGAGATATTAAAGAAAAATTTAAAAAAACTGTCAATTTTCCCTAAGGACATGTTCTCTACTTTCCTGTTTACGCCTGCCTGCGGTAGGCAGGGAACAGGTAGATGGTTGATTGATATATTAGGGAAAAAGGGAAAAGTGAGAACGGAGAACGGAAAACGGAGAACGGAAGTGAATTTTGGAGAGTGAATTTTGGAGTGCATTAACTGTGTTAATGCAAAAAAGCGGAGCTTTTTATGGAATTATAAACATCTAAATTTCTTGCGGAATTTAACAAAATAACACGCCTGCCCGATGAAATGCGAAGCATATTTCTGTTGGGGTTATTTTACTCCATAAAAAACTTCTATACTAAACCTTCGAAGTTTATCTTCCAAATTTCAAATATCCAATTTCCAATTTTATTGATTCCGTCTCTATAAAACTTCGGAAGTTTTAAAAAATTAGAAAATTTTATATGCCCAAAATTCTCGGGGGCAAAAAAAAATCAAAAAAAATATTGCAAAAATGGAATAATTGTTTTATATTTATAAAAACTGAGGAGTATTTATTATGAAAAGAAAAAAAACCATGTTTGCTGTTGTAATATTTTTTTTAGTTTCAATAGTTAATCTTAATGCAGGGGATTATGAACAAAGTAGTAGTTTTAAGCAATTGATAAAAGAAATTAATGAGGAGGGGAACGACACATTATTTAAAGCCGAGAAAAAACTTGCAAAAAATGATAAGAAATCAAATAGATTTATGCTAACATTTTCTGGTGGTTATTTAATTCCTTATGGAGGGAATATAGATGATGCATATTATGATGGTTATGGTGGGTCTATACAATTAAAAATATCCAACATATATAATTTTTTAGGATTTAAACACCATTTAGGAATTGAGGGTGGATATTATTTTAATGATGGAAATTCGCGTTCTGATTTAACGACTTATATGGCAAATTTTATTATTGATACGGATTTAAATAAAAGGACAAATGCTATTTTAGGATATGAAATTGGGGGTGGACTTTACTTCCAAGAATTAGAACAGCAATTCAATAATACAAAAACTACATATGATTATGGTGTTAAAGGAGTGATTAAATCGGGTTATAAATTTTCAAATAGCTTTTATTTTACAATGAAATTTGGTGGCATTTATATAATTGACGATTTTGAAACCGGTAGTACTCAAGAATATTTAATAGGCAATTTAGATATTTCTTATATATTTTAATTAAAGCACAATATCTAATAGGTATTCTATTATAATAAATTATATGTTATGAATTTTTGGTATATTTTAATTTCCCTAGAAAATAAAACCAATGTTTCTAATTCATTTAGTAGACTACTTCCTTAACCTCAGTTAGTGAACATGCTCTTGTGTCAAACAGAAGTAATTATGTTATCTATTTTTATTTACTAATAATTTCTTTATATTATATAAAATAAAAACATAAAAAAACCATAGGATCATTATATGAAAAAGTTTAAAAATATCGTAACAATAATTTTACTGATTTTTACTTTTATTTTAACTGTGAATGGTAATGATATGAAGTTTGCATGGTTGACAGATACACATATTGGATCCGAGGGATCGATACAAGATTTGAGTTTAGCTGTAGAAGACGTAAATTTATTGTCTGATATAGATTTTGTCATTGTGTCTGGTGATGTTTCTGAAATGGATATTGATAATAATTTAGATACTGCAAAGGTAATTTTGGATAGATTAAATGTTAAGTATCATATTATACCGGGGAATCATGATACAAAGTGGTCTTCTTCGGGATGCACAAAATTCAAAAAGATATGGGGAGAAGATAAATTTAATTTTGAATATCAAGGATTTCGTTTTATTGGTCTTCATCAAGGACCAGTTATGAAAATGGCACCTGGTTTTTTCTCGCCGGAAGATCTACGATGGTTAAAATCAGAATTGAAGGATCTGAAAAATAAATCTCAACCAATAATTTTTATTACACATTATCCAATTGACGAGTCGGTTTCTAATTATTTAGAATTTTTAAATATTGTAAAGGAATACAATGTTCAGTTTATTTTGCATGGACATGGCCACGCAAATAAAAAGTTCGATTTTAGTGGAATTCCGGGTGTAATGAGCAGATCAACATTAAGCAAAGGTGAAGAATATGGCGGATATAATATTGTAAAAATAAACTCTGATTCCGCAAAATTTTATAATAAAATTGTCAATAGTGATAACCCCCCAAAGTGGCATTCTTTGCCCATTGGAAATAAACACTATGATAAAACTATTCAAATCCCAAAATTGGATTTTTCTATTACAAACAACTCTAATTTTTACAAAAAATGGAGTTATGATTCAAAATATTTGGTGGCTGCACCTGTAAAAATTGATGGTGATATGGTAATTTTTGGCAACAGTTCCGGTGATGTAACTTCTATTTCACTAACAGATGGGGAATTGATCTGGAAATTTCACACAAATGCAGGCATTTACTCAACTCCGGATATTTATCGCAATAGTGTAATTGTTAGCTCCGCAGATTCTTTTGTTTATTGTTTAAATGTTAATGATGGAAAATTGATCTGGAAATATAAAACTGATGCACCAATTGTAACTTCACCGGTAGTTTTTAAAAATACGGTTTTTATTGGTGGTAGCGACAATAAATTTAGAGCGATTAATTTAAATGATGGTAAATTAAAATGGGAATTTACAGGAGTTGGCGGATTTATTGAAAGTACACCATTGATATATAAAGACAAGATTATTTTTGGAGCGTGGGACGAAACAATTTATGCATTAAATATTTCAGATGGAAAATTAGTTTGGAAGTGGTCAGGTGGTAGAAAAGGAGAATTATATTCACCAGCAGTTTGCAATCCGGTAGGAGCATATAATAAAGTATTCATTGTTGCACCGGATAGATTCACAACTGCAATAAATGTTGATAATGGCGAAACCGTATGGCGAACAAATTCATTTACAGGAAGAGAGAGTATCGGATTATCGGAGAAAAGTAGGATGATCTATATAAAAACAATGCGGGATACTTTAGTTGCTGTTTCGACAATTTCAAATAATTTAAAAGTAAAGTGGAAATCCGGATTAAATTATGGTTATGATATTGATCCGTCTTATGCCGTAGAAAAAAATGGGAAAATATATTTTACTACACAAGAAGGATATATTTATTCTGTATCATCGGAAATAGGCAAATTAATTTGGGAGCAGAAAATAAGTGTGGGATTATTAAATACACCCGTGGTAACAGATTCAGGTGATATTATTCTTTCGGGATTTGATGGCAAAATAACTTGTTTAACTATTCCAACCAATTAGAAAATGTTGTATAAATTAAAAATTATAAGTTTGGTATTAGTATTATTTCTTTCAATGTGCATTGCACAGCCGACTTTTGTATTTTTAAAAAAGGCCTATTTAGGAAATGGAATTTGGCAAGATAGTATAAAGATCAAAATTGAAAATGGTATTGTTCAAGAAATTACGAATTTTGATTCTATACCAAAATATGGGGATTTTTTAGATTTGTCAACGATGATTGCCTTACCTGAATTGGTTTTCCCATTAAAAAATATTGATCTTGACACTTCTTTTAACACAGTAAAATTTATTGAAATTGATAAAATAAATTATGATTGGTCTAAAAAAATAAAACATTCCGATATTGGTATTTGTACTTATTTATGCTATTCACTTAATGCAAAAGATCAAATTTCCACACTTAAAATTTATCCAGAAAATATCTCAATTTCACCAATTGGTATTACTATCAACGAACTTGATCCATTTGCACTTCTAGCCATTGATAGTCGTATTCGGAGTTATGGTGAATTTTTGATCAATGATTATGCTGATACTATTGATGTTCAACATTTCGTTGATTATAAAATGAATAATTTATTATTAGAAAATCTCTTTGAAGAAATGCCAATATATTTAATAATTAATGAACAAAAGCAAATTGAAAACTTGATGAAAAGATTTTCTCAATTCCATATCAATTATATTGTTACTTATGAATTATTAGATAAAATACCGGATTCAATTAATCATTTTATATCGGCTGTATTATTTAAAAATGCAAAAGAATATGCAAATTATTTAAACAAAGTGACAAAAGCAGAAAGAGATAAACACATTCCGATATTAAAAGATTATTCCGGCTGGAATTCTATTTTAGTTACCATAAAAAAGCAAAGTGATAAGGAACGATTTATTGACGTAATGACAAGTATTCCCGCAGGATTTTTTCGAATTAATGAACATTATGGTGAGATTAAAATCGGCAAAAGAGCAAATATGTTGTTTTTTTCAGGCAATCCATTTAATAAGAAAAAAGATATTGTTAGCATAATGATAAATGGGAAAATAATTATTGAGTGAATATTTTAAAAATAATTTTATAAATTTAAGTTGTTTTATTGGAAAACAGGAAACAAAGAGCTTGAAAAATAATATAAACGAATACAAAAAGGTCAAAGGTTTTCAAATGAAAAATAATTGGCGAATACAAATTAGTATTATTTTATTCACGTTGATAATGATATTAACTGGATGTGCGTATTTTAATACATTTTATAATGCAAAACAATTGTTTAAAGAATCTCAAACTGCATACGGGGAAGAAGAAAAGAAAAACGCTCTGTCTTCGAAAACAATAAAGAGTTTAAATGAAGCGGCTGCCAAAGCTCAGAAAGTAATAATGAAATTTCCTAATTCGAAATATGTAGATGATGCCATGTATTATTATGGAGTTTGTAATTTTCAATTAGGGAAATATTTAATTGCTCGTAAAAAGTTATTAGAATTAACATTAGAATATCCAGAAAGTGAATATTTTCCCCAAGCTCAATTATGGATAGCAAAATGTTATTTTAGACAGAACAAGAAAGATATGGCATTTTCATTGTTGGAACGATTCATTAAAGATAAAAAGAATCGAAAATATTTTAGTGATGCAATGAGTTTGGCAGGATATTTGGCATTGGAAGAGGAAGACGATGAAAAAACATTTTCGTATTTTAATCAAGCAATAATCAATACGGAAGATAGAGTAGAAAAGAGCCAACTGCTTTATAATTTAGCTGTTATTTATACCGATAAAAATATGTTTAATGATGCATTAACGAATTTGGAAAAGGTAGTGAAAATATCTAAAGATCCGTCATTACTTATGGATGTTAAATTGCAATACATAAAAGTATATAGATTACAAAAACGATATGCAAAAAGTAAAAAATTAATTGAGGAAATGTTAGACAATCTAGATTATGAAAAAATATGGCCTCAGTTAGAAGTTGAATTAGGATTGATCTTATATTACGAAAATCAAAGTGAAAAAGCAATTTTAAAATATGAATCGGTTTTAAAAGACCATAAAAATACATCGTCCGCATCACTTGCTGCATATTATTTGGGAGAGATCTATTTATTTGATAAAATGGATTTTAACAAGGCAAAAAATTATTATAAAAAAGTAAAAAGCGATGAATTAAAAAAAGGAATTATTAATAATGCTGATAAAAAAAATAAGCTCATTAGTAATTATTTGAATATTGAAAACGAGAGGAAGCAATTAGTTAAAGAAGAGCCTAAATTAGTTGATCAGCCGAAAGAATATTATAATATCCTCATAGATACTTCTAATAGTAACTATTCTTTTATAGATTCATCGAAGATAGATTTATACAAAATAGATTTGTCGAAAGTAGATTCATCGAAAACAGATTTGTTGGGAATAGATTCGTCGAAAATAGATTCATCAGAAATGGATTTTTCTAAGATTGATTCGTTGCGTTTGAGGAAATTAGATAAATTTAAAAAAGATGCCAACAATTATGGACAGATCCGTTTTAATGAAGCAGAGTATTATGTGTTTTATTTTGAAGCTGTGGATTCTGCTTTATCGATCTATCATAACACGATATCATTTTTTCCATATATTGATATCATGCCGCAGATTTTAAATACATGGGCTTTTGTTTTAGAAACAGAAAAGGGTGATAAAATTAAAGCCGACAGTTTGCACCGTTTAATGGTTGAAAAATTTCCCGGATCACCTCTAACATATCACTATTTGGGTAAACAAAATCCTGATAGTGTGAGATATAAAAAAGATCAAAAGCAGATATATGAAATTGAAAGGGGTTTTCTTAATAAAGAGAAATATTCACAAGCTATTGACAGATTTCAAAATCTGATATTGGATGGTTCACTTGATTCAACAAGTATAGCCCATACATATTATCAAATTGCTTGGCTTTATGATTACGAATTAATTGAGATTGATAGTACGATTGATGAAGCAATGAAATATTATCAAATAATAGCCGAGGATTTTCCTAAAACGCAGTTTGCTTCGATCAGTCAAAAGAGGATCAACGCAATAACCAAAATGATTGAAGATAAAACTAAAGCGATTCAAGATACATCGAAATCAGTTGAACAGGAAATCCAAACCGACGAAGAAAAATTAATTAAAGATGAATTCCTCCCAAAAGAAAGGGATAGAATAAAAAAAATTGGGAAAGAACAGGATATAAAACGACCAAAATTCATTAGGAAGAGGAAATTAGAAGAATAATTCAAAAAAGGATCATATATTGAAAAAACAAGTAATAATTGTTTTAATTTTTATATTAATTGTAGGTTGCACATCTGTTCCTCGTTACATATCTTCATCTTCTTCATCAAAATCTTATTCAAGTCGAAGTAGTAGCAATTATAAGAGAAAACCGCTGTCATCAAAAGCAAAAAACCCAAAGCTAATTTCTGTTATAAAAAATCCAAAATTATCCTATAGGCAATCTTGGCATGGAACGGCTTCGTATTACGGCAAAAAATTTCATGGGAAAAAGACAGCAAATGGTGAAATTTATAATATGCATGCTTTCACAGCTGCCCACAAAACATTACCACTTGGTACGATGGTAAAAGTTACTAATATTGCAAATAAAAAGTCGGTAATTGTGAAAATAAATGACAGAGGTCCCTATATTCAAGGTAGAATCATAGATCTATCTTATGCTGCCGCTCAAAAATTAGATTATGTCGGTAATGGAACTGCCGAAGTAAAAATAAAGGTTTTAAAATTTGGCGACAACGGTTATAAAAAGTGATAATTATTGATCAAAATTTACTATCAAGCAGTTTTTTTAAAGAACTTTAATAGCCCTTCAATAATGATCCAAATAGCAATAACAAAAATTGTCATTTGTTTAAACTTTCTTTTATATTAATTTATTTCCAGTATATTTGATCAATTATATAAGCAATTTAAAGTTTTTCTATTACATTAACAAAAAATGTTTTTTTAATAATCAGAAGTGTTTTATTGCTAATATTAACAAATTTATTAAATGTTTATATGCCAATTGCCAATCTACCTGCTAAAAATATGGGCAATCCAGCTTCTACAATTTTTTTTTGTGCATTTTTGATTTTAT
>Ga0307992_1002211_pt1 | contig 11199 bp, 11 predicted proteins | sample EllFjometagen133_FD_203162 | JGI IMG/M metagenome (GOLD analysis project Ga0307992, IMG submission 203162) | Marine microbial communities from Ellis Fjord, Antarctic Ocean - #133 | ecosystem: Environmental > Aquatic > Marine > Unclassified | place: Southern Ocean | collected 2014-10-08
CGTGCACCCGCTATAAAAAAGAATAGCCCCCAGCCACCGAAGTGGCCAAGGGCTTGGGGGGGTGGGCGCTGAGGGATTCGAACCCCCGACCCCCTGCTTGTAAGTCAGAAACAGTATATTTTTGGACTATTTTCTTTAGCCCTTATATAGCTTTATAAACAAGTAACAGCACCACATTCCAGCATTAAATTGAAAATCTAATGAATGGCTTATTTTCAACTATATTCTAATCATTTTACTAAAAACTGTAGCCAGGCAGTAGCCAAATTGTATCACTAGATGTACATGCTGTTTATGGTAATTCTGTAATTGCCAGTGGGACAGAGTATTACGGGATAACGTCGAGGGATTGGGAATCCTTCGGCATGATATCATGGTAAAGAGAACCCCACACATTGTCCAGGGCTTTTGTTATAATTTGATTTCTACTGCTTATTTTCTATAAGGAAGTATTTCCTTATCTGAGATACACCATCTTGATCGTCTTGCTGATATCACCAGCTTGCAGACGAGCAAAATACACACCTGTACTCACTTGATTGCCTGCTTGATCCAAACCACCCCACTGTATTTCATAATTACCAGGAGGTTTTGTTGCATCCTGAAGCGTCATGACCTCTTGTCCCCGAATATCGAAGACTGTCAGTTTTACTAAGCTAGCCTCGGGCAGGCTATAGCTGATAGTAGTTACGGGGTTGAATGGGTTGGGGTAATTAGGTTGTAACGTGAATTCTATCGGAAGTCCAACCAAATCATCGATAGCTATATATTCAGAAATAGCACCATAGAAAAGTCCCTCATCTGTATAAGCAATTACAGACTCATCATCAAAAGGTGAAAATGCAAGCATTTCGAAACCATTACCTGCCCCTAATGGATGATTTAGTTCGCCCCACGAAAGACCCTCATCTGTAGAAATCCAAGCACTAGATGAATATTCACCAAGGAATAGATTCTCAGAGCTGTTATGAAATATAATCTCATCAGGAAAATATGTATCTGTACAACATGATTGTGAAATAAAATTACTACTGTTGTCAGTAGATTTAAGTAATACTTTTGTGCCATTATCATATGCATAATAATACTGAGTATCATTGGCTGTGTATGGAATAAATGGTCCGTACACTGTTCCGCTAATATTATCAGGGAAGAGCACTGCCTCCCATGAAGTACCATAGTCATTACTTTTGTAAATTGTATAATTGTCGTTAATGAAGACAACTGAAGGATCGTTTGGAATTAATGATAAGAATTCTAAATTACCTTCAGGTAGAGAGAGTGTGGTCCAGGATTCACCCATATTATGTGAGTTGTATATCTGGTATTGTCCACTTTTCCATGCATATAGAATATTAGGGTCATTTAATGAAATATTCACCCTTAATGTAGACTCACTGAAAGGAATCGTATTCTCAATCCAATGTTCTCCACCATCTGTGGAAATGAATAATCCCTCGTAGTAATCATACAAAAGAATATGATCATTGTTAATTGGGCTAATCTGTGTTGAACTGAAGGTCTCTGGATGAATTAATTCCCACGAGCCAAATTCAGATTCAGCTTTTAACGTACCTACATTAGTTAAAGAAATAACAAGTTCGTTTGATGATGACAATGGAATCACATGCTCAAGAACTGGGTTTTCTATTCCGGCCAGGATGGACCAATGGGAACCACCGTCAGAAGATATATAGATTCCAGAACTACCCTGGCAGGAACTAATGAACTCCTGCGTATCACTGGGATTAATATCAAACGTACCAAGCTTTATTGCAGAATAGTTGATATTAAGGAGATTCCAGCTAGAACCATTATTATTGGAGATATAAATATCTTCTTCTTCTCTTTTATAAAGTATACCATCATTACTGATCAGTTCTAGATCAAAAGCATCAATAAAATCTACCGTACTAAAGCCGTCAAGTGTTCTGAGTACAGGATTTGACCCATAACCTAAGATATAAACTATATCTGTATCAATTGGGTCAATTACAATTTTACTGCCAGGGTAGTCATTGTAGATTACTTCCCACGTATTGCCACCATCTAATGATTTTACAATATCTGTCTGATTGTATGCAAATAGAGTAAGGGGTATTTGCGATGGAGTTAACTTGGTGATATAATCATCTGTTGCTGCTGAATAAATAATAGTCCAGGTAGCACCTAAATCAGTAGATTTGTATAGATCATTCGAATAGTTTGGATATTGCCCGTCATAGCCGTAAAGATATCCTCTCTGATCTATTGAAAAATTCTGAAAACCATGTCCTGGGTAGCCTGGAGTTGTGATTGCACTCCATGAATTTCCGCCATCAGAGGACCTGTGTGTATAATCAGTGCTAGAGTTAACCAAATAGAGTATGTCCGAATCTGTTGGATCCAATATCAACTCTATTACATCCCAAATACCACCTGGTGGATCTGGAAGGACTATCCAGCTTATCCCTCCGTCTTGTGTTTTTGTCACAATATTATCATCTGTTAAAGAATAAATAACATCTGGGTTAGATTTTGAATAGACAATAGAGATAGCGTCATGACCTCCCTGGGGTAGTTGTATCTGTTCCCATGAAATTTGACCATTTACTTGCACCCAAGTCATTCCCACTAATAGAATAGTCACAAACAAATTATTAATCCGAACCACTGTTGCTGCCATAATATTACCTCATCTATGGTTAAATTCTCTGTGAGAGCTCATCATATATGAAAAAGATTCTATCTGCTATTTTTGAAGCAGACTTATTCTTCATATGGGACAAGTTAAAGCCAATTTTGTTTGTAATGTGAGCAGATGATTGTCGTTTAGTCAATTCAATATTGATAAAATCAAGATGAGGCTGAAGGTCGCCAGGATAATCTCCAGGAAGAATATGCCAAAAGTGGTAATAGGCATCACCGACCCTTGCCCTTGCATCTCCCACACCAGTTACCAAACACAATACGGCCTCTTTATATTTCTCATGTAAATAAATTAGTCTAAACCTTACAGATATATCACCCATATTAAATGGACCTTATGTTATTAATTGTGTGTTTTCAAAGCAATGCAGAGCTAGCCAAGAAAATATTATCAATGTTATTTCCAGTGAACGTGATTTAGTTCTGTGTCGCTTTTCCTAATGATATCAATAACGTTATTCGAAGTTTGATCAATTAGTCTAATAGAATATGTATCTTTTGTTTCATTTGTACTACTGAAGTAAATTGGCTCTTCAGAAGTAAAACACAAATATCTACTATCAGGCGACCAAGAGCATTGTTGGATAAATTCTTGATACTGGGGGTTATAATGACGAAAATCACTATCAATAGTGGAGCCATAAAAAAGTTGTTTATTGTTTCCATTGCCCTTGATGTATGCTATATATTTACCGTCTTGGCTAATAGAGAATGATTGGATTCCATCGGTCTTGGCTATACTATATAAAGAATCATTTATTGTGCTATATTTGAATATCTCCGTTTTGTAATGATACTTGATGCCATTGGTACGGAAATAAATATTTCCAACCCTATCAACTTGAATATCAAATACGAAATAACCTGTAGCCAATTTGCGTTCATTACTTCCATCTCGATCAATTATATACAACCCAATATTATTATAATCAGATTTTGAAAACTTCTCAGCACCACCTACATATTTACCAAATACTATTTGATCATCATCATTAAGCCATATTGCATTACTTAAGTCATATTTTGACGATTTCATAACTGTTTTAATATCTGGAATGCGGATTGTTGTGTCTGAATCCTGACCAATGGTGATTGAGTTTAGATAGCTTTTAGAATATTGCGATTCACAATAAACAATAGTACTATCATTAGAAGACCAGCAATTCGTGGAAAAATTAACATTCCTAAATGTCTCATCTATAACGTTACCATTACCCTTCATAAAGCCTTCATTGGTGATCAGAGTATATTTGTCAGAAGGCATATTGTAAATATACATTTCATATCCTGTGTAGATAGTACCTTTTAGCCCTATAATATTTTCCCCATTATTGGAGATTGAGAAATTACTGTTAGAAAAACTCAACGTATCCGTATAAGCATTTCTTTGTTCATTGATAAATCCTTCTTCTTTAGTTCGCTCTGGTGGGTAACCATAATATTTGCTATTCAATAATGATTCCTGATGCTCCAGCTCAATATATTTTTCAATATTTAGCCTCGTTAGCCATTCATTCTGATACAAATATCCATCAGAGAAAGTGGAGTATTTTGTGTTGTAAACAATTTGTTGCATCGAATCTGGAAAGTAATCGATGGCTTCGCCTTGTGTTTCAATTGCAGAATTTTCTTTATGAACATGTTTAGAAATAGATCCCAGGGTTCTAAAAAGCAGTAAACCTGCTAAGGACAAAACAAGTGCCCATATTTCATACTCTCTCATCTTATTCTCCTTTAATACCCATGTAGATTATTATTTCTGGTTGTTTGGGATAGAAAAACATATAACGCATAATCCAATTCGACCACCCTCAAAATTTCCATGTTCACCCTCACAAAAGGCATTGTGGCAATGCGAACAGTATCTTTTTGTTTCTCTCTTTCGTTTGAAAATGTGTTCGCAGATGTGACAATATGCCCATTCCCCAGAATATATAATCTCCTTACCACTTAAATTTGTATTTACATTATTCATTGTTTAAATATCCTCTCATGTTTTAGTTAATATTGTTTCTAGTCTGTAGATATGGGTACAAATATGCTATATAGTCTTTAACGGATCATGACGTATGTCATTCTAACGGCCTAGGCTTTAGCTGCCCTCTCGGGACAGCTAATTTGCAGTAAATATTGTATATTCATCATCATTTTTGTTCTGCAATCTCCTCTTGGAAGATCAGCTACAAGCCATTGTTGAACAGCAGGATAGAAATGACCCTATCTGTGCTTTTTTGATGCTCGGACTCGCTTTATGGGTCATGTCTATCCTAATTGTTATGTGCAATTTTCAAAAAATAAGTTTAGCTCATCTACAAGATTTAATGATTCATTTTGCGAGAGATAAGGGACTTTTATAGTTCGTGCCCAGAAGAAACTTCTCCCGGTGATTTCGGAAACCATCTTGAAGGGCATGCCAACGAGAGGCTCTTCTTTTTGGGGAATTGGTGTTAAGAATTCAACATCTCTATATAGAGTTCGTTTGTTGGGTGATTTGACTTCCCCTTTTTTAACTTTAGCTGCTGCAACCAATCCAACCCATTTGTGGGTGAAGAAAACATAATCCCCTGTATCAACATACCTGACGAATCTTTTCGAGTCACCAAAAGCTGCGACCCTTCTTTTTTCCATCATATACCAAATAGATTCTTCATCGTAGCTTCTATTGGTATCAAACAGGACTCCCTTAACATCGTTAGGATTTCTGTGTATATCATACGGCATCGAGAAAAATTCGAAGTAGTGCTCACCATGAAGTTCATAAATACGATATGGAAGAAATTCAATTGACACCCCCTGTTTCTTCCAATAGTCGATCGCCCCAATGAGGCTACCATCCGCTGCACTTCCAATTACTATTAGGTGTTGCGATTTATTAATTTCTTTTGCATTAAGAGGGTGCTCAAGATTAAATGCTTCTTGATGACTTGTAATAAGATCTGAAGTTTCGCTTGAGTATTGGTGATATTTATGTTGAAGTTTTGAATAACTCCATTGACCAGCATCTTGAGTATATCGGAGTGCTTGATGTACCGCACCCTCACCAGCGGAGCTCCTCTTCAATTCAAATATTATTAAATCCCCTGCTTCATTGAGAGCGTAAATATCTGCCTCGGCTTGTCTTTGCCGCTCTTGAAAGATTGGCATTAAGCTCGAGTCTTCAAATAAGACGTCCAAGATGCTACTTGCTATTAAATCCTCTAAATGCTTCTCAAGATTACCAAAATGACTAAAATCGCTAAAAGGTACTAATTCAAGAGTATTAAATATTCCTCCAGAAGCACCTAGTTTATATAGCATAGTTGTCCTCCAATTTGCACATAACAATGATTACACAGTCTGTATAAGATGTAAGTTTCTTAAAAACATCCAATAGGCATTTTTGATTGTTCGTGAAAGTCTCTGATATTCATTGCAATGCCCTAATAATATATTCCTGCTAGGAGTTTATGCTGTCCGCATAAATCGTATACGATTGCGATCCAAGAACATAAATAGTCCCCAGTTGAAATAAGTATCTTGCTGAATTGAACTCCCCGCGTAGCTCTGGAATCCGGCGCGATTTTCTAATAATGACGCGAATTGGAATTTAATAAGCTAGAAACCAAGTCCTGCTTTTCACTTATTTGAGACTGATTTATCCAAAAGGATCTCCGTTTCAGTCTCTGTCTTTTCAAGTTTTCTTTTCGTTCTTTCAAAATAGCCTGTGCCCGTCCCTCATGTTTATCAATGGGGTGAACATATCCTATCCCTGAATGGTAGTGCTCAGTATTGTACCATCCAAAATATTTCTCAAAGTAATATTCTGTGCTCCTGATGGTTTCACTAGGAAAACATTCCGGATAAGTCGGGGCTGATTTCACAGTTGAGAACAAGGATTCAATAAATGGATTATCGTTTGGTGTTCTGGGACGAGCAAAGGTCTGAACCAACCCTAAATCCAACATCATTTGCTTTACTGGTTTGGCCTTCATCTGTGACCCACGGTCATTTACAACCACAGGTAACTGGCTTTTAGGAACATCCATCAGGTTCTCAACCAGAAAGGCATCATCTATTAAACCCAGGGCTTCTTCCTTAATCATGTGTTCTGCCACTCGCCAGGCGATTACCTTTCTTGACCATTCATCTAGCATAACGAACAAGTACCAGAAGATCCGAGGAAGATCCGTTCTCAAATAACTGATATCCCAAGTCCAACACTGATTCGGACCCGTCAACTCAGCAGGGCGATCTGGTTTCCTGCCAGAACCGCTGCGTCGCTGCTTAGGACGTCTGTCTGACATGATCGCTTCCTCAATCAATACCTTGCGTACAGTAGATTCTGAAAGAAAGAATAGACCCTGCTCAGCACCTCGCAATGCTAGCACCTGCAGGGAATAATCTACAGTCTCCTCGTGCCCCACATAGTCGAGTAACGCGCTTCGCTCACTGGGTATAATGGTATTCACAGCCTGCTTGGGACCAGGATCATAATAGCTCATGCTACCCGTCTCACTTTCACGTAATACCCAACGTTCAACTCGACGGACTTTAATCTGAAGCAGTTCACATACCTCGTATTTTGCAATACCCTTGTCTTGGGCATACTGAATAGCTGAAACAATTTCATCTCTGACCTCGAGAGGGAGACGGGTTGAGGGAAAGACACCTTCTATTCCAAGTTGACTTTTTTTTTGAGTGACGTGAATAATACAGACATCTCTGCCAGTGCCTTCTCTTTCTCTGCCAAGTCGACACGTAAATCGTCAAGCTCTTTCTTGGGTACAGAGGTTATTTTCTTTCTACCAACACCAGATTTACCCAATGCTTCGATTGCACCGTCTTCTACAGCTTTTCGGATTCGCTGAAGATCTGTTGAGTATAACCCGTGTTTACGAAGAACTTCTCCGATGACTGCACCAGGTTTTTGACACTCCTGATAGATTTCCCACTTCTTTGTTGCACTTAATCTCTTGCGTTTTTTGGTGCTCACTGCTTCTCCTTTTAGGAGATGGTTCTGGGCTCAAGCAGCAAGGCTACGGTCGCTACGCTCCCTCCACCTTGCTGCTTGCTTAATATAGCTTATTTATTTAACCTTTTTGCGTCATCAATTGAAAATCGCGCGGAATCTTATTTGAATGTAGTTTATTGCACTAATTAAACGAGGACTCATAAGTGTGTTATTGTTCTCTACATCAGGATGTGAATAATCTGATCTATGTCGAGTGGAACTAATTTCCGTTTCCTTACAAAAAGTATTTGAATTTTAAGAGATTGTATAAATCATTTGACCATGCAGACCGATCCCATAGTTATAGGTGGCGTCTTGTACCTACTATCGTCTGTGTGCCTTTTGCAAGGGCGGTAGCGAAATAAAACAAATAATCAATCCTGCTGAGCTGACCCTTCTGATTTAATACTTATATCTTCGAACTGGTTGATAACAATCTCATGGTCAGGAAACTCAGCTACAATCTTAAGTTTACCACCCATTGCTCCAAGAAATCGGCGCAGGGTACTAATGTACATATCTGATTGATTTTCCATTTTTGAAATGGCTGCTTGATTCACCTTAAGAGTTTCGGCCAATTGATTTTGAGTTAATTCAAATGCTTGACGGAGACTTTGGAGGTCAATTTCCTTCAAAAGTTCCTTCTTTTTGGATTCAATACGATGTTTACGCTCATCAGGTATATTCTTGAGCAAGTTATTAAATTGCTTTGTCATCGTTTTTTCTTCTTTGCACTATTATTGTTAATTATTGTGCTTTGCCTAGTGCCCATACCCAAGTAGTGTGCATAGAATATTGATATGCACAATATTATCGCTTATTTGTGCATAGCGACAAGTGCATGCACAATGAATATGCACTGGAATCAATGACTGCACCGTATTTCAAATATATTGTGCATAGATTAACCCTGACTCAGAATTGTAAATAACTCCTGATTCAGATAGAGAGATTCATTCCCAGACTGTTTTTTAGTCAAAATCCCCAAATCGACCAAACGACTGAGATATTTACTAGCTGTATTTCTTGATGCAATCTTAGCATCTATTAAGAATCCAATCTTACAATATGGCTGATTGAACAGTATCTCCACCAATTCATAGCTATAAATATCACCAGCTTCAGCTTTTACTTTTTCCTGGGTTTGTTGAAACAGATTGTAAATAGCATTCACTTTTTTGAGTGTATGAATAGCGGTTTCTTTTAATGCCGTTAGCATATACAGTATCCAGTCAGACCAATTACTGTTTTCAGTTACTTCACGTAATAGACGATAATAATCATTTTTATATGTATTAATGTATTTTGATAAATAGAGGACAGGATCATCCAAAATACCGGTTTTACTGAGGTACAAAACATTCATTACTCTGCCTGTACGTCCGTTACCATCTGAAAATGGATGAATAGCTTCAAACTGGTAATGCAATATTGCCAACTTAATCAGTGGGTCAATCCCATCAACGGCGTTAGCAAAATCTATCCAGTTTTTTATTTTTTTTGTTATAACATCCTTACCAGCGGGAGGTGTATAAATAGTTTGGTATGAATTGCCAACATATACTTCCTCGTTTCTTAGTCCATCTTCCTTTTCTTTGATCTGCTGATAAATTTCTTCAAGAAGCTCAATACTTAAGCCATCACTATTGAGCTTATTCCAAGCTTCGAGCAATGCCTGTCTGTAACGTAACACTTCTTTCGTGTGTGGATCAGGTTTGGTTGCATTTGAAGCAAAGGCACGATAGAGTTTATCCGAAGAAGTAAAAATATTCTCAATGGAAGAAGAATCCTTTGCTTCCTGCAATACCAATGTGTTAATAAGCATCATTGGATTAGGGATAATAGGACATCTTCCTTTTAGCTCCGCCAATGCTGCTCTAGCTTCAGCCAATACTTTATAAATTTCGATTGTTTCCCAAACATCCTGATGTGGAGGTAATAGCGGTAAATTGTTGTAGGGTACGTCAGTAGAAAAGGTCATAATTAACTCAGCTTTTTAAAAATACTTCTCTAATTAAGTGATGATATGAATGTCAACTTGCAACAAACCAAATTACGATAAGAATATAACCTATCAGTTATATGTCACCAAAGCATAATTCTATTCATTTTTATTGGATAGAAATGTCAGAGAGTAGCCATTCATTCAAATTCCGTTTCAATTTTTAAAGCCTTTTTTAGTTTGGTTTTTGATTTCTCAATATGATCAAGGGAAATCTCTCTCTCTCGTTTAACCGAAGAAGTCACAGTATTTGATAGAAATATTAGTGCTTTGGCAGCAATATTAATATTCTTGGCGTTAGGAATTCTGAATAACCAGCCCCAAAACTTTCGTCCGGGGATTACATAATATTTAGCACGGATTAGTGAGCTTGATTTTCTGAAATCTGTATATGCCTCTGATTTATCGCTATGAGTCCCTGGACTTGATAAGGCAGCAGCCCAGAATACAAGCTTCATAGAAACTTCAGCAATTTCCTTTTTGAGTTCCTTAATAGGTTCAATTACAAAGTTGATAATGATATAGCCTATCAAAGCTCCTAATATTCCAAATGATGCTGTCAGAAATGCTGTTAATAATATCAATCGAAATTCAGGCATAATTCCCTCCATTTGCTGTTTCTATGTATGATCAAAAGAGAAAGGTTATTAGAATTCCGGTTCACAATTTAATTGTGATTCTTCGAAGATAAAATTGTAGTCATTTTCAATCGCAAGATTAACCAATTTTTCTTTTACTTTTGTATCAGCAGTCGGTGAAAAAATTACTTTCTCAACCAGTTTACTAACATCAATCGTTATTATTTTCCCAATGTGGATTGGCTGAGATTCCCAATAATTTTCATCTTGTTCAGCTTCTTGTACTTCAATAAAAAACCGGAATTCGCTCTCATATTCAAATTCAATCCGCTTATGTACGAAAGGGGTAAGAAAATTGTAATCTCTTACGGGATAATGGGTAGAATCATACCAAATATCCGCACCATAATTAATATACCTAATCTTACTGGGGGAAATTTTGCTCGGGATGCCATCCATGAGGGGGATTAAACTGGATAGGTTGGTTTGAATGGCAACACCCTCATTATCTTTTAAATAAAGCTGCCACATAGCGTCAGATTCATTTTGATTGATATGCCAGCAATTGACAATTGTTGTTCTCTTTGATCGTCGGTGCACATCTGCAATAGGTTTATCATCCTTTTCTATAGAAAATTTGAGATTGTATCGGGCAGCATACTTTCGTGCCTCGTTGACCCGAAATTCAACTTCTCTCCTTGGTACTGAACCCTCATATGGATCGCTGAATTTGTCTAGGCGGCAAAAAAAAAATAGCCCTTTGTCTATCAATAATGATCTAAATTTTTCAAAGCTTAGGTAACGCCAAAGAATTAGATCACCTCCGGCATTAATCAAGCATGGATGACTTTCAATCATAATACTTCCCCACATAGTTCTACATTAACTTGAATCAATTAGTCAAACACCTTACATCCTATACACTCGCAATATGCTTCATA
>Ga0307992_1002214_pt1 | contig 11190 bp, 10 predicted proteins | sample EllFjometagen133_FD_203162 | JGI IMG/M metagenome (GOLD analysis project Ga0307992, IMG submission 203162) | Marine microbial communities from Ellis Fjord, Antarctic Ocean - #133 | ecosystem: Environmental > Aquatic > Marine > Unclassified | place: Southern Ocean | collected 2014-10-08
TATCAACTTCTTTTTCAATTTCTTCTGCAGAAACTTCAATGTTTTCCTTGTTTTCAATTTCTCTCAAAGTTAAAGATTCTTTAACTTGCTTCTGTGAAATTTCTTTAAAAGAATCCAATATGTCTTTTTCTGTTTTTTTAATCTTCTCCAAATATTTATTAAAATCCATTTTAAGATTTTCAGAAACCTCTTTTTTCATATTCTCAAGATGTCTTTTCTTCTGTTCTTCAATTAAAATATCTGGAATTTCAATCTCTGTTTTTTGAGCTATCTTCTCCAAAATCTCTTTTCTCTTTCTTTCAGTTTCAAGAGTTTCTTTTTCTTCCTTTATTCCAATTTCAATTGACTGCTTTAAGGCAGTAATATTTTCAAATTTTCCAAGGCTTTTTACGAACTCGTCCGTCATTTCCGGCAATTCCATTTTCTGGACTGAAATCATTTTTGCTTTAAGCTTCTTTTTATCTAACTCAAACTCTTTTTCTTCTCCTGCTTTCATTCCTTCAAGATTGTCTTCAAATCCCGTGATTAACTTCCCTTGCCCTAGAACAAAAGCATCTTTCTGCGCAGATAATCCTTCTTGATAGTATTCTATTTCAACCCAGTCCCCTTTTTGAGATAGACCGTCTTTTAAAGAAAACTTTGCCCTGGATTTTTGCAGCCACTTTAAGGCGTCTTCAACTTCTTTTTCTGTAACTTCTATTTTTCCCCTTTTTATTCCAGATGCAATCTTCTTGTAATCAGGAAGTTTTATTTCAGGCATTACGAAAACATTAATTTTAAATTCAAAAGGATTTTTAAGAGCCATTTTTAATATTTCAACTTCTGGATTTCCCAAAACCTCAAGACTGTTATCGGAAACTATCTTAGAATAGCTTTCTTTTACAGCAGCTTCTGCTGCTCTGGTTAAGACTTCTTTTTGATCAATTGCTTTTTCAACAATCTCTTTCGGAGCTTTCCCTTTTCTAAATCCAGGCATTTCCAAATTATTTCCAAGCTCTTCTAAAGTCTTATTGTAAAATTCATCAAAATCAGAAGCTGGTATTTCAACTTTTATCTCTAATTTTGATTCTGTTAATTTTTTAATTGAATGCTGCATTTTTTAAAAATTAAAATTTATTAAACCAAAAAGCTCACAATAAGCAAGGCAACAATATTAAGAACCTTGATCATTGGATTAATAGCAGGACCTGCAGTGTCTTTATACGGGTCTCCGACCGTGTCTCCTGTAATAGCTGCCTGATGGGCAAAAGAACCTTTTCCTCCGAAGTTTCCGTCTTCAACATATTTCTTGGCATTGTCCCAGGCTGCTCCGCCCGTTGACATTGAAATAGCAATAAAGAAACCAGTAATAATACTTCCCATTAAAAGGCCTCCTAGGGCCTGGGGACCAAGAACAAATCCAACTAAGATTGGAGAGAGAACTGGAATCAGAGCAGGAACAATCATGCTTTTAATGGCAGCTCCTGTTACAATGTCCACGCACTTCTTGTAATCCGGCTTTGCTGTTCCTTCAATTAATCCTTTAATTTCTTTAAACTGCCTTCTTACTTCCTGGACAACCTTAAATCCTGTCTTACCAACAGCAGTTAATGCCAGGCTCGCAAAAATATATGGCAAAAGCCCGCCAAGAAATAGCCCTATTAAAACTCTGTAATCGCCAAGATGAAAAAGAACATCAGATCCAAAAGATTTAAGCTCCTGGGTATATGCAGAAAAAAGAACCAATGCTGCCAAAGCTGCTGAGCCGATTGCATATGCTTTAGTTACTGCTTTTGTGGTATTGCCAACTGAATCCAATCTATCAGTTATTTTCCTTATTCCCTCTCCCATTCCTGACATTTCAGCAATCCCAGAAGCATTGTCAGTAATTGGACCATATGAATCAAGAGTAATAATAACTCCTGTTAAAGAAAGCATGGAAACCACACACACAGCCAATCCGTACATTCCTCCTAAAAAGAAGCTTACTCCTATCCCAGCGCATATCAGAACAACAGGAAAAGCAGTTGACCTCATCCCTAAAGCTAGTCCTTCAATGACATTGGTGGCATGGCCTGTTTGGGAAGCCAAAGCAATAGACTTCACTGGATTGTATTTTTTAGATGTATAAAAATCAGTAATTAAGAACAGTCCTCCGGTAATTATTAAGCCCATTAGAATAGGAACATATAATTCAATGAAAGAAAATCCTAAATCAGGAGCAAACTTTTTCGCAATAAACCCAAAAACTAAAGCACTAAGTGCTCCAGTAACAAATAACCCTTTATATAAAGAAAACATAATGCTTCCTTTTTCTTTCAGTTTGAAAAAGAAGCTTCCTATTATTGATGTAACAATAACTGCTCCGCTTAAAATCAAGGGCAGCATCAAAGCTACTGTGTTGCTTGGGAAAAGCATGGCTCCTAATAGCATAGCTGCAATCATAGTTACCACGTATGTTTCAAATAGATCAGCTGCCATACCTGCACAATCTCCAACATTATCTCCTACCTGGTCAGCAATAACAGCTGGATTTCTTGGATCGTCTTCTGGTATTCCTTTTTCTATTTTTCCAACCAGATCAGCTCCAATGTCAGCAGCTTTGGTATATATTCCCCCTCCAAGCCTACTAAAAACAGAGATAAGTGAAGCACCAAAACCCAAAGCAATTAAAGCTTTTAAATCTCCAAAAACAGCCCAGAAACTACACACAGAGAAGAGTCCAAGACCTATTACTAAAAATCCAGTGACAGAACCGCCTTTAATGGCCAGCTTAAAACTGTTCTTGATTCCTTTTTCCGCTCCTTCTGCCACTCTTACATTTGTATTAGTAGAAACCATCATTCCAGCGATCCCGGCTATTGCTGAAAAAACTCCTCCAATTAAAAATCCGAGTCCTGTTTTAAATCCTAAAAATATCCATAGCAAAAGGAATAAAAAAGCAGCTACGATAGCCACGCTTTTGTACTGCTTTAATAAATACGCTTTTGCTCCTTCACGGATATATCCGGAAATTTCAAGAGCTCTTTTAGAATTACAGGGAGTTTTTTTAATTTGCTTTGCAAGTAAAAACGCAAACAACACAGAAATTATAGAAACTGCAATAAGCAAATATATCATATATTATTTTTCTTCTTTTTTTGTTTTTGTTTTTTTAACCTTTTTTTTAGTTTTTGTTTCTTCTTTTTCCTTTTTGTCATCTTCTTCCCCTCTTACGTCTATTTTCCATCCAGTAAGTTTTGCAGCTAGCCTTACATTCTGTCCGTTCTTCCCAATAGCCAAAGAAAGCTGGTCTTGAGGAACAATAGCTGAAGCCTTGTTCTTGGGCATGATTCTCACTTCTAAAACTTTTGCAGGCGAAAGAGAATTTGCAATATATTCTTCTTCATCGTCTGAATATTCAATTACATCAATCTTTTCTCCTCCAAGTTCGTTAATAACAGCAGAGATTCTAGTCCCTTTTTGTCCGACAACAGATCCAATTGGATCCACTTTCTCCTGTGTTGAGACTACGGCAATTTTAGTTCTCGAGCCAGGTTCCCTGGCAATAGATTTTATTATTACTGATCCAGCAGAAATCTCCGGAACTTCCAGTTCAAACAGCTTTGAAATGAATTTAGGATAAGTTCTGGAAAGAAAAATCAAAGGGCCTCTCATTCCTTCTTCAACCTTCAAGACATAAACTTTCAATCTTCCTCCTGTTCTATAGAATTCATTTGGGATTTGTTCTTCTTTCGGCATTACTCCTAAAGTTCTTCCAATGTCAAAATAGACATTGTTTCCTTCCACTCTTTGAACAATCCCTGAAACTATCTCTCCTTCTTTTTCCATAAAATCATGGAAAACTGTTTCTTTTTCAGCTTCTCTGATTTTTTGCAAAATTACCTGTTTTGCGGTTTGGGCAGCAATCCTTCCATAATCTTCTTGAGTTTCTAAAACATCTTCTATCTCTTCTTCAGCTTTAATTTTTGGCTTTATCTTTTTTGCATCTTTAAGCATAATATGCCTTTCTGAATTAAATCTTATTTTTCCTTCAATATGCTCCATTTTCCCATCCTTAAGGTCTTCAAGTTCTTTGTCGGAATAGATCATAGATTGATCTAAAACCTGCCTTATATGCCAAAAAACAACCTTTCCTGTTTCTAAGTCTATTTTAGCTCTGACTATTTGCCCTTTCTCTCCATATTCTTTTTTGTATGCAGCAGCAATAGCAGATTCTATAGTTTCCACTACCTTTTCTTTAGAGATTCCTTTTTCTTCTGCAATCTGCATAATTGCTGATGTAAAGTTTTTTAAATCCATATTTTTAAAAAATAACGCCCGTATTTCTCGGACCTTTATTGAATATTATCACTAGTAAATTATTTGTCAAGTTTTTTGTTTTTATCATCTACGTAAACCACAAAGAACCTGTCTTACGATAGGTTCTTTATAGATCTTCTTGTTGTTCGGAAGATCTTTGTCAAGTGTTGAATATAGCTATCATCAAGAATAACACAGCTAAGACAAGCACTATAATCAAAAATATGTTAAAGGCATTGATGCTTATTGATATTATAGCAATCGTCACGAATCCAATTGCTACTCCTACCAATATGAATCCGACAACATGTAATATCTTTATTTCATCAAGGTTGTCTCCAATACATAGTCTAGTATTTTCACTAGCGGATTCTATGAATGGAAACGATACTACAAATAATGCAGCTATAAGAAGTATTATAGCATGAATAGCAATTCCAGTAGAAATACCTACTGAGCCTATTACAGCTACTATGCCTCCAATCGCCACTCCAATCAGCATGTATCCATTAACAGCCAATATTCTCATCCTATTAACCCTCCTTGTTTTTAACTACATTAATCAGTAACATATTATTTTAAGCTTGTCAAGTTAAAAGTAATCCAATTTTTTAAAATTAACTATAGATTATTAGATTAAGATATCTAAAACGAATGAGCGTCATTTACAACAACTTGCTTTATAGCGGTTGCCGTTCTTCTTTTTGTGGACCCAGGCAGAATCGAACTGCCATTACTACAATGCGAATGTAGTGTTCTTCCGTTAAACTATAGGCCCAAAATCTTTATTATTCTTTCTTTTTCGTCTTTTAAGAGCTTTCCTTCATATTCGGCAGAATGAGCATGAGATCCACTGTAGCTAGGTTTTTTCTGGTCTAAGTGGAGATTAAAAAGAAGAGATTCTTCTCTCTTTATTAAATAGATATGAAAGCGGGGATAGTTTAAAGCGCTTAATGAACGATAAAAGCTCATCTCATTCTCCTTTTCTTCCTGAAAATGGTATCCGAATGACCTTAGTAAATTAATAATATTAGCTTTCGGTACTGCTGTTTCAAATTTCATTTTAATGTTTCACGTGAAACTTTATCCTATTTTTCTTTTATCCAATACAACTTTTAATATCTTCAAGGAGCGGGTAAGAATAAATACTGCTAAGACTTCAATACTAAGAATTGAAATATCATTAAGGGTATTTAAAGAAAACCCTTCTTGACTGTGAGAAAAATAGCCCTTGGTAAAAAAATTGATAACATAGAGAGTGGCTGCAAATATAATCCAGCTGTAAACAAAGTATTCTCCTTGCCTTTCTACTTTTCTTTTTCCAAGCCATCTAAGCATTTCTTTGTGTAAAGAATATATGACAAGAACTCCTAAATAAAAAAAACCCATGTTTTCTGGGTAAAAGGAACCTCTGCTAAAAAATTCTGTCAGTTTCATAACCATTACTATCACAGTAATCATACTGCAGAATAAAAATAAATGATCGTTTACTTTTTTTTCAGCTTCTCTTAATGGTTTAAATTTGTTTAAGTTCATATTGTTTTAAGGATAGCAAAAATTTTAAACAATAACAAATATATTGTCGGGGCGTTGAGAATCGAACTCAAATTACAAACTCCCGAAGCTTGCATAATACCATTATATTACGCCCCGTGTTTTTAAAAATGTTCCACGTGAAACATCAGCTTACCCAATATTTTTCTTTTGTCATTTGATCTTTCTTTGTTTCTATCTTTTCTCTTTCAGTTCTGGCTTTATCAGCCATTGCTTTTAATTCTGCTTCATCAAGTTTTTCTATCTTATTGACTTCTTGTATTAAGATCTTTTTTTCATTCATTTTTGGATAAGACAAAACTTGTCCTAATAAAATGTCCAAAATCTGTCCTACTTTCGGTCCTCCACCAGTCTTCAGAATCTTCATTATATCATTACCATCTATCTTTAATTTATTTACAGAAGCAGGATCATGAGAAACTTTTTCAATTAAATACTTTAAATGTCTTAGCTTGTATGGTATAGCCTTAGGACATCCAGAACCAATCCTGTCACAATACCTTACCTGTAGAAGCTCTTCAATATTTTCCATACCTACCTGCCTAACAAGCCTTCTTACAGAGCTTTCTGAAACCTCTCCCACGTTATAGTAAAATAGGTGATACCTTACAAGCCTCACGACTTTTTCAATGTCTTTCTTGGAAAACTTCAAGCGCTCCAATATCTGGCGAGCCATCTTTGCTCCAACTATTTCATGTCCGTAGAAGGTAGAATTAAGTCCATTTCCCCTTTTGGTTTTTGGCTTGCCCACGTCATGTAAAAGAGCTGCCAACCTTACATATTTATTGTAATCCTTTTTTGCTGCATATTTTAGGCATCTTAAATTATGATCATAGATATCATAAATATGATGCTTGTTCTGCCCAACCTTATATCCTTCTTCCAGTTCAGGAATAATATATTTTAATAGACCTAATTCCCTTAAAAGGTCTATTCCTTCAAAGGCCTTATCTGACATTATAATTTTCATCAGTTCTTCTCTTATCCTTTCTTGAGAAATAACCTTAAAAAGTTTCACGTGTTTCTTTATGGCGTTTTTTGTTTTCTCTTCAATGTCCCATCCTTCCCCCAAAGCGCATGCAAACCTTACAGCTCTTATCATTCTTAGAGCATCCTCAGAAAACCTGTCCTGAGGCATCCCAACGGCTTTAATAGCCTTATTTTTCAAGTCTTTCTCTCCATTGAAGGGATCAATCACGTCTTTTCCTTTTAAAGCCATTGCATTAACTGTAAAATCTCTTCTGCTTAAATCCTGTTCAATTGTTTTGGCATATTTAATTGAATCCGGATGGCGTCCGTCAGAATATTTTTCATCAATTCGGAAAGTGGTGACTTTTAACTTAGGACTCTTGGAACTGGTTAGCACGGTCACTGTTCCAAATTTATTATCAGAATAGCTTTTTGAAAAGAGCTTCTCAATATCGTTAGGTTTGGCGTTTGTGGCAATGTCCCAGTCATTTGGCTCTGCTTTTCTTAAAAGATCGCGAACACAACCCCCGACAATATATGCATGGAATTTAGCTTTTTCAAGTTTAGAAATTACAGTTTTTACTTCTTTTGGAATAATCATTTTTTAATCATAACTTAAAAATTGATTTTTTCCAAATAATTGATAGAATAAAAAAAGCCCTTGTGGTGTAATGGATAACATTTTTGTCTTCGGAACAAAAGATAGGGGTTCGAATCCTCTCAAGGGCACAAAGTTTGCTTTTAAATAAAAAAGATATATAATAAAAATATGAAGAAAATCGTCTTAATATTGTTCCTAATTATATTTCCTGTTTTTATACAAGCTGCCGGATTGGTTCCTGATTGCGGAGGGGCAGAACAGCCAGTATGCACGTTTTGCGATTTATTCATATTGTTTAACAACGTTATTAAGTTTATAATGGTTGATTTAGTTCCTCCTATTGCAGTCCTTATGCTTGTTGTCGGAGGAATAATGTATTTTTTTGCCGGAACAAGCCCTTCAGCTTTAACAAGAGCAAAATCAATTATCACCTCAGTTGCCATAGGGCTAGCAATTGTTTTTTGCTCCTGGATTATTGTTAATACTGTTTTGGTTAAAAGCGGAATAGTGGATACTTCAGAAGGATCTCCTGGAAAAGCTCTGCTTCACTGGCATGAAATAAATTGCCAATAATATTATGCCCCACTAGCTCAATTGGCAGAGCAGTTGCCTCTTAAGCAATTTGTTGCAGGTTCGAGTCCTGCGCGGGGCACCAATAAAAATAGCATTGAATAAATAGCTATATTTTATTTTAAAACAAGCTTTCTTGCTTTTTTGAATCTTTACCTGTAAAATAAAATTAAGATTTAAATTAAAATCAATTCAAGGTCTAAAATAAGAAAAGGAAATATGTTAAATCAAGAAGAAAAAACAAAAATCATAACAGAATACAAGTTGAACAAAAACGACACTGGCTCTTCAGAAGTTCAAATAGCTCTGCTTTGCAAAGAGATAAAGCAGCTTCTTTCTCATTTAAAAAAGCATCCCAAAGACATCCATTCAAAGAGAGGATTACTTAAAATGGTGGCGACAAGAAGAAAACTTTTGAATTATTTGAAGAAAAAGGATGTCAGAAAGTATAACAGCATTATCAAAAAAACAGGACTAAAAAAATAACTATGTCAATAATGAAGCATAAGGGGCAGAGAATAGCGGTGCTAATTGATGTTCAGAATCTGTATCATTCAGCAAAAAATCTTTACAAAGCAAGAGTTAATTTTAAAGAGGTTTTAAAAACAGCAGTAGAACAAAGAAGCTTAATTAGGGCCTTCGGATATGTAGTAAAAACAAAGACCGGAGAAGAAAAATCTTTTTTTGATGCCCTGACAAAATTAGGTATAGAAACAAGAGTAAGAGATTTACAGGAATTTTATGGAGGAGCAAAAAAAGCTGATTGGGATGTTGGAATTACTGTCGATGCAATAAGAATATCTCCAAGCGTAGACACAATTGTTTTGATGTCTGGCGATGGAGATTTTCTTCAATTAATTGAATACTTAAAAAATCAAGGGAAAAGAGTAGAAGTTGTTGCGTTTGGAAGATCGTCTTCTGCAAAAATGAAAGAACAAGTAGATGAATTTATAGACTTGTGCGATAGCCCTGCAAAATACCTTTTAAAAAAGTAATATCCTTGATTTACTAAAGAACATTATGGAAAAATTTAAATTAAAAGTAGGAGAAATAGATTTAGAAGTAGAAATTAAAAACTTGGCGGAAAAAGCCAATGGTTCTTGCTGGGTAAAATACGGAGACACTGTAGTTATGGCTACGGCAGTAATGTCAAGCCAAGAAAGAGAAGGCCAGGATTTTTTCCCTTTAACAGTGGAATACCAGGAAAAATTCTATGCTGCAGGAAAAATCTTAGGGTCAAGATTTCTCAGAAGAGAAAGCAGGCCAACAGACAAGGCAATCATAACGTCAAGGATTATTGACAGATCAATAAGGCCCAGATTTCCAAAAGAACTTAAAAAAGAAATTCAGGTCATAATAACCTGCCTTTCCTGGGATAGAGAGAACGACCCTGACGTACTTGGATTAATAGCCGCTTCTGTTGCCTTAGGAATATCAGATATTCCTTGGCAAGGTCCAATAGCTGCAGTGAGAATAGGGGATAAAGATAATAATTTTGTATTAAATCCAACTTACAGCCAGAAAGAAGAAGAAAATCTTGATATGATATTAGCTTCAACTCCTTCTGAAAAAGACCCTTGCTTAATTAACATGATTGAGGGAGAAGGAAATGAAGTTTCAGAAGAAACAATTCTTAATGCAGTAAAGTTTTCAAAACCATATCTTGAAAAAATAATTGATTTCCAAAAAGACATCGTAAAAAAAATAGGGAAGGAAAAGATTGTGCTTCCAGAAAAACAAGCTGAACAGGAAGTAGAACAAGAAGTTAAAAAACTTTTGGGAGATAAATTAGAAAAAGCAATTTATCAAGGAGACGAGATGAAAGAAACTGAAATATTAACAAAAGAGATTCTTTCTCTTATTGAAGAGAAATATCCAGGAGAAGGAAAAGCTAAATATGCTTCTGTTTTTTTGGAAGATGAGGTAGATAGAATAATTCATGAAAATATTATAAAATCAGAAAAAAGGCCAGACAAAAGACAAATCGATGAGGTAAGAAAACTTTCTACGCAGATAGGCATTCTTCCAAGAACACATGGAACAGGTCTTTTTGAAAGAGGAAAAACAAAATCTCTTTCTATTCTTACACTTGGCTCTCCTGACGATGTAAAACTAGTAGAAGGTATGGAGGCAGTTGGAAAGAAAAGATTCATGCATCACTATAATTTTCCTCCATATTGCTCAGGAGAAACAAAACCATTAAGGGGGCCTGGAAGAAGAGAGATCGGACACGGAATGCTTGCAGAAAAAGCTTTATCTCCTGTAATTCCTAATTTTGAAGAATTCCCATACACTATTAGAATTGTTTCTGAAATTCTATCTTCAAACGGATCTTCAAGTATGGCCTCAACCTGCAGTTCTTCTTTATCATTAATGGATTCCGGAGTTCCAATAAAAAATCACGTGGCAGGAATTGCCATGGGATTGATGTCCAATGAAAAAGGGGAATACAAAATACTGACAGATATCCAGGGACCGGAAGACCATTATGGAGATATGGATTTTAAGATTGCTGGAACTAAAAACGGAGTTAATGCTATTCAGCTTGACGTTAAAGTATCTGGAATAAATGAAGAAATAATAAAAGAAACTCTGGAAAGAGGGAAAAATGCCAGACTCCAAATCTTAAAGGAAATGGAAAAAACAATTGCAAAACCAAGAGAAAGCCTTTCTAAGTGGGCTCCAAGAGTATATATTCTACAGGTTAATCCAGAAAAGATTGGTGAGATAATAGGTCCTGGCGGAAAAATAATTCGTGATATTACTGAAAAATCAGGAGCAGAAATAAATATAGAAGATTCTGGAAAAGTATTTGTAACAGCAGAAAGTGAAGAATCAGCCCAAAAAGCAATTTCTCAAATAAATGACATTACAAGAGAAGTTCAAATAGGAGAAATGTTCCAGGGAAAGGTGAAAAGGATACTTGATTTTGGAGCGTTTGTTGAAGTTTTGCCAAACCAAGAAGGATTGGTTCATATTTCACAGCTTGCCTCCTTCCATGTAAATAAAGTTGAAGATATAATAAAAGTTGGAGATATTGTTCCAGTTAAAGTAATCTCCATAGACGAACAAGGAAGAATTAATCTTTCAATGAAAGAAGCAAAAAAATAAATTATTGTTATGGTTCAAAAGGAGAACCCATTAAGAAAAGTAAAAATACCGAAAGATAAAATTAAAACCATGCAAAAAGATATTGCTAAGTTTGGAATTGGAGG
>Ga0307992_1002215_pt1 | contig 11188 bp, 9 predicted proteins | sample EllFjometagen133_FD_203162 | JGI IMG/M metagenome (GOLD analysis project Ga0307992, IMG submission 203162) | Marine microbial communities from Ellis Fjord, Antarctic Ocean - #133 | ecosystem: Environmental > Aquatic > Marine > Unclassified | place: Southern Ocean | collected 2014-10-08
ATGTTTTCGTGTAATTGTACTACAGCAATAAAAGCATTTTTTTTATTCATAACATTTGATTTGCTGTAAAACTATAAATATAAAGGATTGTAGAGCATCTGAGCAACCAATTTGTCTATTAAGCCTGATATTTTATTGAAGATTGATATTATTCCTGTAGAATTAGCTTTAGTTCAAGCAGCAAATGAATCTGCATGGGGAACTTCATATTTTTCAACAAAAGGAAATAATATGTTTGGACAGTGGTGTTTGAGAAAAGGTTGCGGAATAGTCCCACGCAACAGACCTAATGATGCAACTCATGAAGTAGCTGTATTTTCTGATGTAAGCCAATCAGCAAATGCCTATATAAAAAATTTGAATACTCATAATGCATACACAAAATTTAGAATTGAAAGATACAAAATGAGACTTGCAAAAGAAGAACCAACAGGACTTGCTCTTGCAGTCAGATTAAAAAATTATTCCGGTATTGGAATGGAATATGTTAAAACTATCAAATCCATGATTAGGGTTAATAGGAAATATATGGGTCTGGAAAAGTAAAAAACATACTTTAACTTTCTTTATAACTGTCCTCACATACCAAGTAGTTTGGAAGTTTTCACCAGAAAACTGTCAAACCGTTTTCGAAACCGAAGTTAACAAAACTTTGTCAGACCGACAAAAATACCCAAATTACTGGTGATGTTATGTGCAGTTACCTTTTGCCACAAACAGGATTATATTGCTTTCTAAGCTCCTGTTCTATTTCCATTCTACCTGCCTGTTGCTTGTTAGGTGTATAATAAACTGAATAATTTATTGTCCCGTTGCAGTTACGCTCCCAACAATCACTTCTGTCATGATTTTCAACACGAGATTTAACTTCTGCACTTTCACCAATATCTAATAAATAATTCTCATTATTTTTCTTGCAAATAATTGCATAAACTCCAGATTTATCTTCAAGACTGTCAGTTGAAGAATATGGTCCATCAAATGTATATTTTCCTATTTTAATACTCATAATCCTGCTTTTAAAATTTAATATTACCTAATTTTTTAAATGATTTCTCTAATTCATTAAAAGATTTATTAATGTCTCGAATGCTCTTTTGAACACTTCCATTATCTTTTAGATGAATATTCACTCCACAATACTTACATTTTATTGTTTCTTCATTTGCTGCCTGCTCAAGGCGGATTTCAATCGTCTGTCCGCAACTTTCACAAGCAAAATCTACTTTTTCTTTACCAATGTTTAACATGTTACTTCAATATTAATTAATACTCCTTTTATCAAGGGATTGTACTAAGCCAATCCTCGAATTTCTAATTAGGTGTAGACCTACGATGTGGTTTCACCTTCACAGTTTTCCCGCCCTGTTTCCTTTTATAAGGTTCTACAGGAACAATCTTTTTTCCGTCTTCTGTTTTAGACATACATAATTGTTTTATTCCCAGTTAAAAGAGTGGGCTATGTTTCTCTTTAGGAAATCTGTTTTTGTTTTCTCGAATATTTAATTATTTTTGAAGTCGCATTTAAATAAAAAAAAATCCAAGGCCAGGTTAAATTTCCATTCAATTTCCTGTCTTTCGGTATGTTATGTTACAATTATTGAGCCTGACATAATAAAATGACAAAATATTTATTAACATAAGTTATTAATTATCAACAACTAAGTATACTTGCCTGATTATCAAATAATTAAAATTAAATTGTGAATTACAATTGCCTTAATAACAGTCCAATAGGTCTTTTATTGTTGTGACATAATGGCAAAAAAAAGGAAATTAATTTTGAGAAGAAACGCAATTATGACAGATGAGTAATTGCAAATAATAATATATAAACCCCTATTTTAGCAACCATGTTTTTTCAATTAAACCAATTTCTCATTTCAGTTAAAATGAAAGTCTTAAGACCTTTTCAAAAACAATTCAGAAACAGTTGTAACAACCAAATGGAGAAACCTATAAACACAAAAGACTTTTTGTAAAATTAAGTAATTCAACTACTTCTTCAAAGAAACAATCTGATCCTCAATCACTTTTATTTTAGATTCAGCATCTTCCTGTTTTTGTCTTTCTTTTTCAATAACCTGAGGTGGAGCATTATTTACAAATCGCTCGTTACTCAATTTTTTCATAACAGAATTCAAAAAACCTTTTGCATATTTTAGTTCTTCTTCGAGTTTAATTATTTCAGCTTTTTTGTCAATAAAATCTCCAAGAGGAACATAAAACTCAGTCGAACAAATAATAAATGACTGAGCCCCATCAAGTTTTTCATTAATATAATTAAGCTCACTAATATTACAAAGCTTTGCAACAACGCTATCAAAAGTCAGGTCAGCTTTTTGGTCAAGATTCTTTTTAATAGAAAATTCTATTGCATTTTTTTGAGGAATATTTTTTTCTTTACGCAAGTTTCTGATCGCAATAATAATCTCTTTTGCAAATTCAAACTGCTCAAGGATATTGTGGTCGATACGTTGTTTTACAGGCATTTCAGAAATCATAATACTTTCATCTTCGTTTCTTACTTTAAAAGTTTGCCAGATTTCTTCTGAAATAAACGGCATAAAAGGATGAAGTATTTTCATTAACTTCTCAAAAATATCAATTGTTTCGTTCAGAGTCTTTTTATCGATTGGTTTTTGATAAGCAGGTTTAATTATCTCTAAATACCAGGAACAGAAATCATCCCAAATCAATTTATAAACCCCCATTAAAGCATCTGAAATTCTGTACTTTAAAAAATTATCATCAATATTTTTAAGAGATTCATTTAATTTGGCATAAAACCAATTAACAGCAACTAAACTTGACTGAGGTTGTTCAATATTTTCATCAACTTCCCAACCTTTAATCAATCGTAAAGCATTCCATATTTTATTACTGAAATTTCTTCCTTGCTCGCAAAGAGCTTCATCAAAAGGTAAATCGTTACCTGCCGGTGAAGTTAACAACATCCCCACTCTAACACCATCAGCTCCGTATTTTTCGATAAGCTTAATAGGGTCAGGAGAATTACCAAGAGATTTCGACATTTTCCTGCCAAGTTTATCTCTTACAATTCCTGTCAGATAAACATTTTTAAAAGGAATTTCATTTCTATATTCTTGTCCTGCCATAATCATTCGGGCAACCCAAAAGAATAAAATTTCCGGTGCAGTAACCAAATCATTTGTCGGATAATAATATTTTATTTCTTCGTTATCAGGATTTCTTATTCCGTCGAAAACTGAAATCGGCCACAACCATGAAGAAAACCATGTATCTAAAACATCCTCATCTTGTCTTATTTCTTCAATTTTTAAATCAGGAAGATCAAAATCAGCTTTAGCTTTTTCAAAAGCTTGTTCTAAAGATTTGGCAACCACCATTTCGTTATTCGGAAGATAATAAACAGGTATCTGCTGTCCCCACCAAAGTTGACGGGAAATACACCAATCCCTAACATTTTCCACCCAATGACGATATGTATTTTTAAATTTCTTTGGATGAAACTTAATAGTATCGTCCATAACAACATCAAGTGCAGGTTTTGCTAGCTCCGACATTTTCATAAACCATTGAAGCGAAAGTTTAGGTTCAATTATCTCATCAGTCCTTTCCGAAAAACCAATTTTATTTACATAATTTTCGACTTTGTCAAGATGACCTTTTTCTTCAAGTTCTTTAAGAATTTCTTTTCTGACAACAAAACGGTCTTTTCCAACATAAAGCTCAGCTTTTTCACTTAAAGTGCCATTATCATTAAAAATATCAATTACATCAAGTTTATGTTTTATTCCGATTTCATAATCATGAATATCGTGAGCCGGAGTAATTTTTAAACATCCTGTTCCAAATTCTCTGTCAACATAATCATCTTCAATAATTGGCACCGAACGATTTACAAGAGGAACAATAACTTTTTTTCCTTTCAGATAAAAAAATCTTTCATCTTCAGGATGAACACAAACTGCTGTGTCACCAAGTATTGTTTCAGGTCGTGTAGTTGCAATTGTAACAATATCATCAGAATTTTCAACTTTATATTTCAGGTAATATAACTTTGAATTTACTTCTTTATGAATTACTTCTTCATCAGAAAGAGCTGTAAGAGCTTTTGGGTCCCAGTTAACCATTCTCACACCACGATAGATCAAACCTTTGTTGTACAAATCAATAAAAACATCAATAACCGATTCGTACATCGATTCGTCCATTGTAAATTTTGTACGATCCCAATCGCAGGAGGCACCAAGTTTTTTTAACTGCTCGAGAATTATTCCGCCATGTTTTTCTTTCCATTCCCAGGCATGGTCTAAAAATTCCTTTCTCGAAAGATCAGATTTTTTTATTCCATCTTCTTTGAGTTTATTTACTACCCTTGCTTCGGTAGCAATAGAAGCATGATCGGTACCCGGAAGCCAACATGCATTTTTTCCCTGCATTCTTGCTCTTCGTACTAAAACATCCTGGATAGTATTATTTAACATATGTCCCATGTGCAGAACACCGGTAACATTTGGAGGAGGTATTACGATGCAATAAGGTTCTCTTTCGTCAGGTACTGACCTGAAATATCCTTTTTCCATCCAGTGTTCATACCACTTCTCTTCAGTGTTTGCAGGATTATATTTGCTGGGAATTTCCATTATTAAAACGATTTTCTACTGTTAATTTATGAGTTTGCAAAAATAGTAAAATTTATAGTAATGTTTTTTCTGATATCAAATTGGATAAATAATATCAAATTTGGATAATTGGGTTTTTTGTCTATTTTTGTAAACCATTTAAGAAATTAGAAACAAATAATATTAATAATTAAAATTTTAAATTTATGTTAAAAGGACATCCGAAAGGACTATTAGTAGCCTTCTTTTCCAATATGGGAGAACGATTTGGCTTTTACACCATGATGGCAATCCTTGTTCTTTTTCTTCAAGCGAGATATGGTTTATCCGAAGAAGAAGCAGGAGGTTATTATAGCTGGTTTTATTTTGGTATTTACGGTTTAGCTCTTGTTGGAGGACTTATTGCTGATGCCACTAACAAATACAAACTAATAATTTTATTAGGAATTATCATTATGTTCTCCGGATATGCCATTATGTTTATACCCGGATTATCTCTTACAGTTACATTAGTTGGATTGTTTATAATTGCCTTTGGTAATGGACTTTTTAAAGGTAATCTTCAAGCAGTTGTTGGACAAATGTATGACAATCCAAAATACTCAAAAGTACGCGACACTGCCTTTATGATATTTTACATGGGTATTAATGTAGGTGCTTTTTTCGCACCATTTGTTGCAACTGGAATAAGAAACTGGTTTTTGAAGACTCAAGGATTTCTTCATGATGGTAGTCTTCCTGCTATGTGTCATGCTTATAAAGACGGAAATTTAGCTGACGTTTCAGCATTCCAAACTCTTGCCGATAAAGTTAGCATTAATGGAGCAGTTACTGATCTCGGAGAATTCGCTACTACATACGTTGCTGCTTTTTCAAAAGGTTACAATTATGCTTTTGGAATTGCTGCAGGAGCAATGGTAATTTCACTACTGGTTTATGTGTTCTTTAACAAATATTTACCGACAAAAGAAAAACAAGTAAAAGAAGTTAAAGTTGAAGCTGCATCAAAAGGTAAAGTTAAAGGAATGAATAAAAAGTCTGTAGCTATTATTGTATCCTTCATAATTGGAATCGTAATTGCACTTTTGATTTACCTTCCCACAGGAAATATTGATGTTGCATTTGCAGTTGGTCTTTTTGTTGTTTTTGTTGCATGGCTTCTTCAAGTTTCAACAAAGGAAGAACGCCCTCGAATATCGGCACTTCTATTAGTTTTTGTAGTTGTGATTTTCTTCTGGATGTCATTTCATCAAAATGGTTTAACACTAACATTATTTGCCAGAGATTATACTGTAAAAGCAGTTGATCCTTTCACAAATGTATTCTTCAATCTTGATTCAATTCTAGCGTTTATTGGTGCTATAGCAGGATTCTTTATTTTAATCTTACGTAAAAAATCAATTGAGAAAATCATTGGATTAGTAATGTTATTAGGCTTAGGTTATTTAACATATTACTTTATTAGTTCTGGTGATTCATTAAATTCAATTGCACCTGAAATTTTCCAATCTTTTAATCCATTATTTATTGTCGCATTAACATTTCCAATAATGGCATTATTTACATGGTTGAGAAAAAGAAAAATTGAACCTTCTACTCCTAAAAAAATTGGTATTGGTATGATTATAGCTGCTTTTGGCTTTGTTATAATCCTTGTTGGTTCACTTAATCTCGTTTCTCCACATGAATTACAATATGTTGATGAAATGGGAAAACTACAATATAATCCGGTACCGGACTCTTCACGTGTAATGCCGTACTGGCTTATTAACAGTTACCTTATTTTAACTATTGCTGAGTTATTCCTTAGTCCTATGGGATTATCTTTTGTTTCAAAAGTTGCACCTACTAGATTCCAGGGAGTGATGCAAGGTGGATGGCTGCTTGCAACAGCAGTTGGTAACAAGCTTTTATTTGTTGGAAGTTACTTCTGGGGCAGACTTGATTTATGGCAACTTTGGGCAATTTTTATTGTTTGTTGCGTTCTTTCTGCAATGTTTATTTTCTCAATAATGAAACGACTTGAAAGAGTAACTAATTAATACCTTTTTAAATTGACTAGTCCTAAATAACCGTTACAGGTTTTAAAGGGTTAAAAATACAATATTAAGTGAGAATGGAAGTAATTTCATTCTCATTTTTTTTATAGGTTCTCATTTTAATTTTATTTTGTTTATGCATCTGATCAGGAGTCAACAAAAAGCAAGAATAGTGAGGTCTTTGACTATTATAGATATCAATTGAGTTTCTGATAAAAAGCCACCAAAGCTTTTTATCGCTAATACTAATATTATTAATAAATTCATGCTTCAATATTCCATTAATTCTTTCAGCAACAGCATTTTCATATGGATCATGTTTTTCTGTCATACTGCATTCTATTTCATTTTTACTAAGTAAATTCTGATATTCATTGCAACAATATTGTAGTCCTCGGTCAGAATGATGAATTAATGCTTTTCTTTTATATATCCTATTTCTTAAGGCCATTTCTAATGCTAAAACAGCACCAGTTGAAGCTAAAGTATCAGATACATTATATCCCATAATTTTTTTTGAGTATGCATCTGTCACTAAAAATAAATACATCGGATTTTTTCTTGTACCAATATATGTAATATCTGACACCCAAACCTGCTCAGGCCTTTTTATATAAAGGTTTTCTATTAAGTTATTATGTTTTCTGAAGTGGTGATGTGAGTCTGTAGTTATATGATATTGTTTTTTGGGTTTTATCAACATATGATTTGATTTTAAAATTTGAAATAATCGATCTCTTCCTATTCCCAGATCCCTGAGTTGTGGAGAAAGCAAATAATATAACTTCCTGGTTCCAATTCTAGGCATTTGAATTCTTACCTGGGTAATCAGATCAACTACTTGCTGAGCTATTTGTTTTCGATTTTGTTCTTTCCTTTTGTATCGATAGTAAACCTGTCTGCTTACCCCGAGTAATCTACAGGTAGAAGCTATTCCTTCTTTGTGTTGTTTTTTGTATTGTTCGATTGCTCGGGTAAGAATTTTTTTCTAATAGGTATTCTAAATTCCTTTTCTGCTAAATCAATCATCATATCAAAAAGTATTGCCTTCTTGTCTGATTGTTCAACCTGATACTCTAAAAATTTCTTCTGTTTTTCCAGCAACTTTACTTTTTGCTCTAATTCCAGAAGCTTTTGTTCAGGGGTTTTTGACATATTACTAGGAGTTTGATTTTCCCAATCAAAGTTACCATATTTTCTTAACCAATTGACAACTGTAGATCTAGATTGAATACCATACTTTCTAATGACTCCATGAGTGCTTAATTCTCCTCTCTCAACTTCTTGAACAACTTGTAATTTAAAAGAATATGAATAATCTTTTTGTGTTCGTTTAACATACTTGTTTTCAGCTTTTTCTTTCATAACATTACTTTTTGTGTAACGCTATTTCAGGACGAGACAAATAATTTTAACAAAGCCTCTCAATAGATTTTTGGGGGGCTTTGTTTTTTATATTTACTTTTATAAGATGAATTATCCATGGAATCACGACAGACGTTTTAATGCTTATTCCAATTATTTTAAAACCATTTTTGGTGAGAGAGTGCAAAAAGTATCTATCGATGCAGGATTCACCTGCCCAAACAGAGATGGTTTGTTAGGTAAAGGTGGATGCACTTATTGTGATAATAATGCTTTTAATCCTTCGTATTGTTCACCAAAAAAAACTATAAAACAACAAATTACTGAAGGTATTGAATTTCATAAAGTAAGATATCGTAAAGCAAATAAATACCTTGCATATTTTCAACCATATTCTAATACTTACGCTCCTCTCGAAAAACTAATTAAAATTTATGATAAAGCCCTCAGTATTCCTGAAATTGCCGGTTTAGTAATTGGAACCCGTCCCGATTGTGTTGATGATGAAAAACTAAATTATTTCAGCAAATTATCAAAAAATAATTATGTAATAATTGAATACGGAATTGAATCGTGTTATAACAAAACTCTTGAAAAAATAAACCGGAGACACACTTTTGAACAAGCTGTTGAAGCAATAAAAAAAACTTCCCGGAAAGGAATAAAAACCGGTGCTCACATTATTTTCGGATTACCTGGCGAAAGCAGAGGAAAAATGCTTGAAGAAGCAAAAATTCTTTCTAAACTTCCTCTAAACAATATAAAATTTCATCAACTTCAAATAATTAAAAATACCGTCATGTCGAAGCAATATAAAGCTCATCCCGAAAATTTCAATTTCTTTAAGCTAGAAGAATATATTGATTTTATTATTCGGTTTCTCGAAAGATTAAATCCAAATTTTGTGATTGAAAGGTTTGCCGGAGAAGTACCTCCTCGTTTTCTTGACGGGCCAGGATGGGGTTTAATACGTAATGATCAAATTTTAAATCTAATCGAAAAAGAACTAAAAAAAAGAAATACATATCAGGGAAAGTTTTTCAAAACATAGAATTTCAAACTTTCCCTTTCAAACAATCAACTTAATTACACTTGTTCCATTAATTTATACTGACTTTTTTCTTTTATACAAACTCGTTTTACATTTTTGTAATTTAGATTTTTTATTAATTATTATTTTATTAAAAAAAAACATACTTTTGTTTAACTGAAAAAATATTATTAACCAAAATTTATTTATTATGAAAAATTTTACATTCTTAATTACGGCCATTACATTTTTAATGGTTATGTCCTTTCAATCATTTTCTCAGACTGTTGAGTTTGAAGATAATTTTGAAAGCGGTACTGCAAATTGGGTACTTACAGGAGATTGGGATTTAACAGATGCTCAAGCCTATTCACCAACACATTCTATGACTGATAGTCCCGGTGGAAACTACTCTTCAGATCAAGACACTTATTGTACAATGGCTGCAGGCGTTGATCTGTCAGATGCAACAATTTTATCAGCTAATGTTGTCTTCGCGGCAATTTACGACATTGAAACCAGCATTGATTTTGACTGGGTAAAAGTTCAGGCATCAGTTGATGATTTTTCTACATTTACCGAGCTTGGAATTTTTAATGGCGAAGGAAACCTTACTCCATGGATAGAATATAATTACTCACTCGGAGCTTATATAGGTTTCAGTAGTGTTAAAGTTCGTTTTCACTTCCATAGTGATGCAGGATATGAAGTTGACGGAATTTATTTCGATGATTTCATGATTACTTCAAGTAATGTTGATAATGCTGCACCTTATATTGGATATGATAATCCTCCAACATTTTATGAAGGAGTTCTTGATGATTATATATTCTCAACTCAATTAATTGATGTATCAGGTATTCAATCAGCAAAAGTTTATTATCAAGTTGAAGGTGGTGATTGGTTAAATGTTGATGGTACTGTTATTATTGATGATTATTATGAATTCATTATTCCTGCACAATCGGCAGGTAGTATGGTTGTATTTTACGTTGAAGCTATTGATGCTTCACCAGATAATAATATTGCTACAACAGATGATTATAAATATATTTCAGGTGAATATATTTTCTATGATGATCCTGAAGTAGCATTTTACACAAATTTAATGGCAGGAGGCGGTGCAGCAGTTGTATTTACTTTAGATGATCCTACTCGGATTGTTACAGGATTAATAAGAAACTATCAAGATCAAAGCAATCCTCCAAATAAAAATTTCATGTTCCATGTATGGACAGCAGGATCAAACGGACCCGGATCTGACCTTATTACTCCTTTTGAAGTTGTTCCGGCAGCAACAATTGTAGATCCAAACCCAATGACCGTAATTGATCTTAGAGATTATTCAGAGGAATTAAGCCTCTCACCAGGAGACGTATTTATTGGTATCACTATTCCTGAAGACACAGTTAAAATTACTATGGCCACTCTTGCTGCTAATCGTTCATTTTCATTATCAGGTGGTTCATGGGGAACATCAGATTACGATTTTCATTTCAGGATGGTTACTTGTGGTAGTACTGTGGGAATTAATAACAATCCAACAAAAGAGCTTGAATCAGCTATTATGTTCCCAAATCCGGCTACTGATATTCTTTATATTGATAGCAAAAATGAAATTCTGAATCTGAAAGTTTTAAATACAGCAGGTCAAATGGTTTATAATAAAAATATAAACTTATTAAAAACACAATTCGAAGTAAGCAGCCTACAGGCAGGTATTTACTTTGTTCAAATAGAAACCGTTAACGGTATTTCTACTCAAAAAATTATTGTTAAATAAGCATATTTATCATTTATTTCAAACCCCGTTTTATTTTCATAAAACGGGGTTTTTGTTTTAAAACAAACTACTCTTACAATATTAAAAACAAATAATAATTTCGTAATTTTTCATTTGACATTGTGTTTTACCCCTTTTTTTTTATTAAATTTGAGCAATTAAATTTATTATTCACAAAAATTATTAATTATGAAAAAATTTACTCTATTTGTTTTTGCTGTATTTTCAGCAATGCGAAGATTCAAGATGCAAGTGCGACATTATTATCAAATTTAGTTAAAAATACTTTTCCAGGTATATTATAATTAAGATTTTTTCTAGGCCTTCTATTCAGTTTCATTGTTATTTCATTGATATGTAA
>Ga0307992_1002216_pt1 | contig 11179 bp, 7 predicted proteins | sample EllFjometagen133_FD_203162 | JGI IMG/M metagenome (GOLD analysis project Ga0307992, IMG submission 203162) | Marine microbial communities from Ellis Fjord, Antarctic Ocean - #133 | ecosystem: Environmental > Aquatic > Marine > Unclassified | place: Southern Ocean | collected 2014-10-08
ACACTACCTGCAGTGATCTGATTAATGATCTGAATGCCGGAGTCTATGAAAAGACCCTGGACAAGAGAATGAAAAAGTACATCAATCCAGAGTTATTGCTGATCGATGAGATGGGACATGACCGTTTGGAGCTACAGGTAGTCAAGGAGGCTCACCTGCTTTTTAAAGTGATCGACCAGAGGTACAATGATAACAAGTCCCTGATCTTTACAACCAACGTCGAGGAGCCGGACTGGCCAGAGTTCCTCGGAGACCCTATCACTACAAGTGCCATATTGGATCGTATCTTCCACCACTCGGTTATCGTAAAAATCGATGGTCCAAGCTACCGCAAACACCAGAGTGAATTACTACAAAAAAAGTATGCTGAAAAGAAACAGGAAAAATCAGAAACAGGGTAGTGCAAACCGGATAACCAGAACAAAGGGAAAGGTGCTGACAAAAGTCAGTGCCTTTTTTAATATGGTAAAGTTGCTCATAATCATTGAAATAGCTTACATACTATCTTACGAAACCAGAACAACAGACAGCACTGGAACAGTTGCCTGTTTTAAAACGAAAATCGAACATGAAAATCTTCACCGCTTTATAGCAAATAACAACCTTCTGAATCCTGCAACTGATCAACTGCTCAGAAGGGTGGTAGCATTTTGTCTTGTTTGGTGGTAAGGTTTATAAACGGTGTTAAAAATAGAGCTGTGGATAAGTATGGAGATACAATAGATTTCTTGTTGACCAAGCGACGAATGAAAGGATCGGCACAGAAGTTCTTAAATAAAGCTATTTGTAACAATGGTAAACCACGTGTTATAAACATAGATAAGAGCGGAGCAAATAAAGAGGGGATTAAGACATTTAACAAGCGAAATTTTGTGAATGTGAAGTGGAGGCAATGCAAGTATTTGAATAACATTGTAGAGCAGAATCATCGTAATGTCAAAAGAAGAATAACAATCAGTACAGGATTTAAAGATTTTGAGTCTGCACAGCGAACTCTGGCTGGAATAGAAGTAGTTAATATTATTAGAAAGAATCAGATTAAAGATTCAAAATCTACCACGTATAAAACATTCAATTCTTTGGCAGTTTAATGCAGTATAATGTGTGATTTCGAAAATCAAGTTGGATTAATGCGACAGAACCTATTAATTTAAAATTAATAAGTAAAAAAATAGAACCCCAATATTTAATGTAAAATTTAAATATTATGAAAACTAAATTAATTACAACAGTTATTGTGCTTATTATTTCTTTCATTGGATGCAATGCACAGAACGAAAAAAAGAAAGTAGATTTTCCCGAATTAAAAGGTCCATATCTAGGTCAGAAAACACCTGGCTTAGAAGCGGAATTATTTGCACCTGATATATTAGTTCATGGCAAAGGTACTCATTCAAATATTGTATTTTCTTTCGAAGGGACAGAAGCATACTGGTGCTATAATGGAATCTGGTTTTCAAAATTTAATAATAATAGCTGGACAACTCCTATAATGCTTCCTTTTTCAAAAAAAGGCGATGATGCACCTTTTTTGTCTCCAGATGGGAAACATTTATTTTTTACTTCAAAAAGACCTATAACGAATTCCGATAAAAGTCAGAAAGAAAAAATATGGGTGGTAGACCTGCTTGAAAACGGATGGACAGACGCCCGTCCATTGCCACCAATAGTTAATAATATGTTTCAACATTGGCAAATATCAGTGGATATAAATGGAAATTTATATTTTGGGCATCGGGTTGATGTAAGCAGTGATAAAGATATCTACTCAAGCAAATATATTAATGGAGAATTTCAAAAACCTGAAAAACTGAGTGGAATGATCAATTCTGAACTTAATGATAATAATCCATATATAAGTCCTAACGGTGACTATCTGATTTTCTCCAGATCTAAAGACGGTAGGCTCTTTGATGGGGGATTATTTATCAGTTTCCGTTTGAATAGTGATAATTGGTCAATGGCAAAACCTTTAAAGCAATATTTGAATTTTAAGCATGCTGGAAACTGTGCAATTATTACTCAAAATGAAAAATATCTATTCTTTCTTGATGCTTTTGAAGGTGAATGGCAGCGTTATTGGGTTTCAACAAAAATCATTGAAGAATTAAAACCAAAAGATTTAAAATAAATGACTTATTAAAAAAACGCATATGATAAGAATTAGAATAACAGTAATAGTATTAATATTAGTACAATTATCAATAGTGTCAGGTTTTTCACAAAACAAAATCGACGCGGCATTTAGCAATGATCAGGATGTTTCTGTGATGATTGATAATTATATTCAGAATTTACCGCAATATAAATCATTAAATGGTGTTGTGCTTGTATCTCTTAGCGATTCAATTATTTACAATAAAGCTTTTGGATATGCCGATATTAGTCACAACATAAAAAACACTTCATCCACCCGTTTTCAAGTTGGTTCTGTAACAAAGCCTTTTACTGCCGTGCTTGGTTTACAATTGATCGAAAAAAGACTTTTATCTTTGGATGATAATGTGTCTAAATTCTTTCCTGATTTTCCTAATGGCGAAAAAATAACTATTCATCAATTACTAACCCATACATCAGGTATTCCCCAACATTACACAAGTATTAATAATTTCTTCAAAAGTTTTGATAAAGAATTTGTGACCAGAAAAGAGATGATAATAAAAATAGGTGGATTACCAAGGAAATTGGAGCCGGGTCAAAAATTTACCTACACTTCTTTAGGTTATTATGTTTTAGCTGCAATAATTGAAAAAGTAAGTGAATTGAGTTTTTCAGAAGCACTCGAAGAAAACATTTTTAAACCCGCAGGAATGAACAATTCATTTATCGAAAACAATAAAATGATTATCGAAAATATGTCTGTTGGTTATGAACGTGGTATTAATAGTAATTTGATTAAATGTAATTATGAAAACAAATCTGTTTTTAAAGGTGCAGGTGATTTGGTTACTACTGCCTACGATCTTTATTTATTTCATCAGGCACTGGATTTTGAATCCGGATTATTGTTAGAAGATGAAACCAAACAATTATTATTTAAACAATACGAGCAGAATTATGGCTATGGATTTATGAATTTAAGTTTCCCTTTAAGCAGCGGAGATACCATTTTACTCGCATCACATCAGGGCGGTTCATATGGGTATAGTGCTATTTTTGATCATATTCTATCGCATCATGCCAGTATCATTATTTTAACCAATACCCAAACACCAGAAGCTTTTATTTATCGGGAAGATATTGGTGATTTTCTAATCAATTGTATAGATCCCAATTTTCCGACTAAGAAATTAGATTTTGTGAATGGACCGGATGTCAGGCTGGATAAAATGCTTGGGTTTTACCAGCTTGACAATGGGAGAAAAGTAAGTATCATAAAATTGGATAATAGATATTATTACTGTATTCCCGGACGAGAACTAAGAACATTAATGAATCAAAATGATAATACATTTGATTTGAGTGGATTTGGAGGTCTAAAAATAATAATCAATTATGAGGATGTGAGATTTGATATTCTTCGATACAATAGTATCGTAAATTCAGCAGTCCTAAACACTCCTGAGAAGAATCCAGCATTAAAATACTCTGGGAAATATATATCTACTGAACTGCAAAAGACTTATGAAATAAGTACAGAAGGTAAATGTTTAGTTATCTCTGGGTTTTCAGAAGATAAAGATGTATTATTTTATCCTACTAAGAAAGAAAATGAATTTTTAAGTGAGGTTTATCGGATAAGATTTACTTATAACGAAGAGATAAATATAGTAGGATTCAAACTATTCACTCCGTGGACTGATCAAATGTTTGGTTCTGTTTTTGAAAAACTTTAGTGAATGGTTGATCAGATGCGACAGAACCTTCTCTTGCATCAGTAGTAATAATCACTTCTCTTACAATAGGTTTCCTTGACAGAAGAAGCGGTCGGATAAATCCTTCGGAAATACTAAAAAACGATTAATAATGAAAAGAACAAAGAACAAATCAACAATTCGTAATGTATTTATTGTACTTCTGGTATCTCAAGGTGTATTGAGTATAGGTAGTTGCGAAAAGGATATCCCAGAAAAACCTAAACTCGAAGACGCTTATATTCTTGCCTCTCAAATGGACAATCTGCAAAGTTTACTTATTGTTCAAAATGATGTTATTGTTAAAGAAGAATATTATGGAGACGGAAGTCCGGAGATATTGCACGATGTAAGGTCAGTAACAAAAAGTGTGAGCAGTTTACTAATTGGTATTGCCATTGATCAAGGTTATTTAAGATCGCTTGATCAAACATTGGAAGAATTTATTGATCCGCTCATATATACTATAAGTCCTGAAAAGGGCGCCATAAAAATAAAGCACTTATTAACGATGACCAGTGGATTTGAATGGGATGAGTCATTGTCTAATGACGTTCTTAATGAGTGGGTGCTTTCTGACAATCAGGTTCAATATTTGTTAGATAAACCATTGGTGTATTCACCAGGTCAACTTTTTAACTACAATACTGCAGCTTCACATCTACTATCTTTTGTTCTTACTAAAGCTACAGGAATGTCAACGTACGATTTTGCAATGGAATACTTATTTGGGCCCTTAGGAATAGATGAAATAGAGTGGCGGGTCGATAAGCAAGGATTTAATTATGGTGGAATTGGGTTAAAAATCAGAGCGAATGATATGCTTAAAATTGGAAAGTTAATCCTAAATCACGGTGTTTATAATGGAAATATTATTATTTCACAAGATTACTTAGACCAGTCTATTCAACCAAAAATATCAACCCATGGGGTAAATGATTTTGCTCCTAATTATGGATATTGCTGGTGGATTGGGCAAAACGAAAATGGAAATTTCCCTTTTGCCAATGGATATGGTGGTCAATTTATTGTTATTGAGCCTAGCTTAAATTTAATTATTGTTACCACAAATAAATGGAGTGGCGTTGGTGTAGAAATTGCGAATGATCAGTGGTACAGGACACTAGACCTAATCATAAACAAAATTATACCCGCTTTCTAATTTAATTACCAGGGAGAATAAACTGTTTGTCGTTAGCAAAACCTGGCCAGTTAATAGTATAAATTTAGAGGATACATTCATAAATTCAAAGGAGTGTTCTGAAATTCAACTAATTGCTCAATTAATCCTTAATAATTCATATGAAAAGATATTATAGTTGCAACTATGGAAAAATCAGAAATATAATATTATTACTATAACAGATATGTATAAAGAAATTGTTATGTTTAAGCGCAGATAAGATTTTAAAGCACCTGTTATACAGTTCTATAACTTTGAAAAACAAGAAAATTGAAATATTATGAGAATTAAGAATTACATATCTATTGCGATACTGGTATTATTATTACCTCTACCACTATTTGGCCAGGATAAATCAAATAAGCTAAGTATCCAAGATGCTATTGTAAGAGGCAAAATTGATTTAGTAAAAGAGATGATTTCAGAGAATCCCAAGCGAGTAAATATAAAAAACCAAGATGGTTGGTCACCTTTATTCTTGGCCTCATGGACAGTAAACAAGGAGCTGGTGGAATTTCTGACCTTAAATGGAGCCAACGTTAATACTTCTGACAAGAATGGTTATACGCCGTTACATAATGTTATTGCCGGAGCTGATTATAATGAAGATGCATATGAAATAGTGGTATTTTTAGTAGAAAATGGATCCATAATTAATTCTTCAAGTTTCGAAGGTTTAACCCCTTTGCATTGGGCAGCCAGGAGCGGGAAAGCTAATATTGCAGAGTTCTTGATTATTAATGGTGCAAATATAGACGCTAAAGACAATGTTGGTGACACCCCTCTACATATTGCTAGTAAAAATGGCCATCTTAGTTTTGTGGAGAAGATAATGGAGTTAGGCGGTAAAGTCGAAATCTTAAATAATGAAGGATCTTCTTGTTTGTTCGAGTCAGTTATTGGGGGGTATCCTGAAATTGTTCAGCTACTTATCGAAGGAGGATCAGATTATAGTTATTGCACGGAACTTAACGATCAGTCTCTTTTGCACTTGTCATCAATTTATGGATTTGCAGAGATCTCAGAGTATCTCATTGATTTAGGTATGGATATCAATCAAAATGATAGGTTTAGTAATACCCCGATTGAATATGCGATTAGATATAAGCATAGAGATATAGTTAAGCTTCTTAGAAATAAAGGTGCAAAAGAGAATGCATCTGAAATAATACAAAAGGTATCAAATTCATTGCAAAGTAAAACATCAAAAGGTGAAGCTATTGTTTACAAAATATGGGGAGGATGGGCAGTAAAATCAACCAATTATTTTACCATTCTAGGGTATTGGGAAAATAAGCAACTTCCTTCAAATCTATGTATGGCAAATGGTTATATAAATCCTGATGAAGTAGGGAAATTTAAGTCATTATATTTTGTAAACAGATATCACCCGCAACCAGGGGGTAAGAAAATATATGATATAGAAGAATATTTCAATGATATAACGTATTTCCAGCATAGTAACATATATAACAAAGACGTTGATCATTCGTTATATGTATCGGCAAGAAATACTGTGATGATTAGTGACAACAAAATAGTTCCTTTTGATCAACCTGGTGGATTAGGATATTATATAGAAATTGACAGTATAAAAATATTTAGCCCGTTCATGAATATTATTGAGAATCCCGATGAATCATTCATAGAAGAAGTTGATTTTATTGCTGCAACTGAGGGCAAATGCGATATTGCTTTCCTTAAGATTAATACAGAATCAAAGGATGTCCAAAAGAGATCTTTCCAGGGTTTATATTATTCAATTGACAAACTAAAACCCAAAATAGTATTTTTGAATATTGATGATTTTGAGCTCAGGGAAACTACAATAAATAACCTAAAGCTAGAATATAAGGATATAGATTTCTATAGCTATAATTTTCCAGGAGATCATTTCCTGGTTAACATAAAACGCTAGTCGATCTTATAAGCCAATAATGTAGTTGGGTGATTTAGATGGGGATGGGGGACTCGAAATAATAGATAGTAGACAAGAATTATATCAAAAAAGGGAGAATGACGTTCTCTATGAAACAGATATAACATTTTACTAGAAAAATATTCCGGATTGTCAACAGGCTTTTTCTTTTATTCGCTTTTAAAAGCGAGCTTCTAATGCTCAAAAACATTCTTATTGAATAAGATTGTCGTATTTACAATTATTGGAGTTCAGGAGTAACCTTTAATCATATAAATTATATCATGAAAAGAATCATTATTGTCCCTATTCTAATTATCATCTTCTACATTGTCTTGCTATTTAATAAAATTTGGATTGAAGAAATTCTATTGCTGTTTCTTCTTCCACTAATTATATCCTTTATTATCATTGGTATTATAACTTTGATAATTAAAATTTTCAAAAAGTGTAGTAAAAATAAGTATATCGTTAGCTCTATAATAGCTGCTTCGGTATTTCAGCTTTTTTTGTTATTATTTATTTTGTGGTCCACAAATTCAAGACTATATACTGGAGATCAAGTTAAAAAGGATATTGATTATGCAAAAGTGTATATGGAGGATGTTCACCCTGATTTATACGCTGAGATTGATGAGGATAAATTGGACAATATAATAGACTCAATAAAAAAGACTCTTCCTCAAAGTTTAGCAGAAGTTGAAGCTTATCAAGTTTTAAGTACTATTTTTTCAAATATTAATGACGCTCATACCATGTTATCTTTAAATAATTATTTAAGGAGAGGAGCAATATTTTTCAGAAAAGTTCCTCCATATAGATTGAGAGTAATAAATGATGAAATATTTGTATTAAAAAATTACTCTAAAAGGAAGAAAATACCAGTTGGTTCTCAAATTATTGAAATTAACAATAAAACAGCGTCAGAGTGTTTAATCGAACTAAGTCAATTAGTTAGTCACGAAACTAAAAATAATCTTCAAGCGAATCTGCAATTGCCTATGATCTGGGGAATGTGGAATAATTTCGAAAATTTTACACTTACTTATAAAACACCTGAAGGAAAAATAGAAACAATTGTAAGTTCTAGTGGATTATTTTCAAACATTTCATTCCTTTGGGATTTTACAGGCTTCTTTTTAAAAAACTACAGCTTTGAGATTCTTAATGATGATGTTGGCTATATTAACATTAAGGCTTTCAATAATCTTGATAAATGTAAAAAATTTTTTACGTCAACATTTGGTGAAATAAGAAAAGAAAACATAAACAATATTATCATTGATTTACGAGGAAACCAAGGAGGAAATGAAGAAGTCTCATTAGAATTGATGCGATATTTATCACCAGTCGACTTTAGATCATATGATACAATCACGGTAAAAATTAGTAGAGAGCGTATCAATCGTCTCTCTATTGATACAACAATATATACACCAGGTAGTCTGGTATTGGAAAAAAATTCAATGACTCCACTTCGTAATAATGACCTACACTACAATGGGAAATGTTATTTACTAACCTCAGGTTACACATTTTCATGTGCACTTGATTTTGCAGCAATGTTTCGGTGTTATAATATAGGTGAGATTGTTGGAACTGAAACCGGTGGCAAAACAGTAAGTTTTGGAGCCCCTCGTAATTTTATTTTACCAGAGACTGGATTAGAGATGAAAGTTTCTCAAAAGAGATTTTTTAATGTTTGTGGAGAAGAAAGCAAAAGAGGTTTAATACCTGATCACAAGGTTGAAAACTCTATTCAGGATGATATAAATGGCATAGATAGAGCACTTGAATTCATTTTATCTAAAATAGATAAATAGATTAAAAGTTCATTAGATTTTTCAATTGAGGGCTGTCGCAACTTTAGAAAATAAGCTTTCTCTCAAAGTTTAGCACATGACTAAACTAAGAATTAGGGATACCTTAAGTCACTTTTTCACGTAATCAATTATCTTCAAAATGCGGCTCATCCATATCGATGCTTATATCCATAGATTTGTATTGCCTATTAGACGAATAGTAAATTGTTAGAATTTTCACCTTTAACTTATGTGCAAGGTTGGTGAAGCTGTTATTAAATGGAGGGAATCATATAATAACACAAAAGGGATTGGGACCCAGGTTTTCCCATATAAGTTATGTCCAATTAATACAATATAAAATGAAGAAGATCTTTAACACTTTTTTGATGCTAACCTCATTACATTTGCTGGCAGGTACTTTGCAAGGGCAGGTAATTTTTGAGGCGATAGAGAATGATAATATTATAAAGGTAGAGTCTTTAATTACAAAAGATACATCTTTGCTCCTGCTGACAGATGACTTTGGTAATACTGCACTTCACCTGGCCGCTATAAAAGGATCTGTACCAATGATTGAACTATTGGTATCAAAAGGTTCCAGGATTAATTCTGTTAACAACCAATTGAATACGGCTCTACATCTTGCAATTATGAATGGTAATGATAGTGTTTCTGAGATCCTGATCAATAAGGGATCTAATTCTGAAATGCAAAACATTGTCGGAAAAACCCCTTTACACCTCTCTGTAAGGTATAATCGGACTTCAATTGCCCGTTTACTAATAAAAAAAAGAGTAAATATCAATAGCCGTGATGATCAACAGCGTACCCCTTTAGCTCTGGCTGCCCGTGAAACAGGGAATGTTGAAATAGCAAAATTATTGATCACCCATGGGGCATATATAAATACCAGAGATTCTGATAATAACATGCCGTTGAATTTTGCTGCATGGAAAGGCTTCAATGGGTTAATTGATTTATTATTGGATATGGATGCCGAATTTGATAAATCAAATGACAGGGCCTATAGTATGGCATTCTTTGCAGCAAATTGTGGTTCTTTGAGATTGTTTATTAATGTAACCGAAAATTCAGAGGAACTCTTTTCGAATGAGGTTTTCAACAAAGATCTAATGAAAGCTGCCATATCTGGTGGTTCTCTGGCGATTGTTAAGATATTATCATCAAAAGGTATTAAAATCATTGAGGAGACTGATATTTACGGATGGACACCCCTTCATTATGCTACTTTAAGAGGCCACGGTGAGATGTTGAGGTTTCTTGTTGAACAAGGATTTGATATCAACAGACGCACTATATCTGGCAAATCCTCCTATAATATTGCAGAAGAGGTTGGAAATAAAGATGAAATGAAGTTGATCCCTGACATGGGGGGAGACACCCTACCACAGCAATTCCCAATTCTCACTGGTGACTATTTTGGTCAGCTGACACCTTTGGATAGTCCTAAGGTCTTTGCACCTGATCTGGTCTCAACTTCTTTCTCAGCACATGCCTCTATTTCTATATCAACTGATAGGAAAGAGATTTATTGGGCCTCAAAAGGGACTATCTGGATGACAAAACTCATTAGTGGAGCTTGGAGCAAGCCTCAGATTGCATCATTTAGTTTGAATAAGGATGTATATTTGGATAATGCTTTTATATCTCCAGATAACACAAAAATTTTCTTTACCCTTCAACAAAATAATCAATCTCAAAGCAAGAATGATGGCCAGATTTGGTATGCAGAAAGGATGAAGGATGGGTGGTCAGAGCCTCAATCGATAAGCTCCATAGTCAATTCTATGAAAATGGCGTGGCAGTTTGCTGTATCAGGTAAAGGTACAATATTTTTCTCCGGTTTAAGTGAAGATGGATATGGGAAATATGATATATATTATTCTGAGATTGTTAATGGGGAATATTCAGAACCGAGGAATCTGGGGAGTGTTATAAATACTGATAATAATGAAATAACTCCATTTGTTGATCCTGATGAGTCCTACCTGATTTTTTTCCGTGAGGGGGAGGATGTATTATATATTAGCTTCAAGGGACATGACAATATCTGGTTAAAGCCAGTAAAATTTGGAGACTCGATATTTGGAAAATGCCCGATAGTTTCACCTGATGGCAAATACCTTTTCTACATAAACGAGAGTATTATGTGGGTCTCAGCTGATATTATTGAGAGAATGAGACCTTCCAAGGATTAGTCGATAAACATTATTACCTATTACTCCAACGCCGAATCCCTGGTCTGGAGAAATAAGAGTGCAGGAGTTATAACCTCCCAAATTACCAGTATGAGTATATAAACACTCTTCTCCTTCAGAATAATTTGCATTGATGCCATAGCAATAATTATTTATTTTGCCTGAGTTAAGAATATAGTTAGTGAATAACCTGTACTCGT
>Ga0307992_1002217_pt1 | contig 11177 bp, 3 predicted proteins | sample EllFjometagen133_FD_203162 | JGI IMG/M metagenome (GOLD analysis project Ga0307992, IMG submission 203162) | Marine microbial communities from Ellis Fjord, Antarctic Ocean - #133 | ecosystem: Environmental > Aquatic > Marine > Unclassified | place: Southern Ocean | collected 2014-10-08
TTAGAGCTAAAGATATGGCTACCCATCTTAGATTAAAAGAAAGAGGATATACACATGATGTACCTAAAGCACAGGATGGTGCTGAGGTTATTTCTAAAAGTGGATATGACTATAAAAAAGTAGTTGATCCAAAAACAAATACACTTAGTTATTATACTAAAAGAAAAGGTGCACAGAATTGGATGGACTTACAAGATCCAACAAAAGAAAGAGCATTAAAAGCTGTAAGAGCAGATGTATTTGGAGATAACATTGATGAGTGGGAAGGTACACCTGAAAAAGCAACTTGGAAAAAACAAGAGGCTCAAAGGTATACTGAAAAGCAGATAGCAGATTTAGATTTAGAAAATTTGAATCTGGAAAGAACTCTAGACAAAAAATGGATTATGGTAACCTTGGTATTAAAGTTGTACAATATCCCATGGGTTATAAAAACATGCCACCGGGCCATATAGAAGCAGGACTTTATGATAAAACTACAGGTAAATTAGTTGAAAGCGTAGATGGTAAATTAGGTTATGTTAATAGATGGCCTGACGGTAGAGGTCATCCATTAGATCCTAGTGGCTTTGATGGTGAAGACGTAAGAGTAGTAGATTTAGAAGTAGACAAAGCAGGAATTACAGAATTTCTAAATGGTGCTCAAGAGTACAGAGGAGGGAAAACAGATTATAGTAATATAAATCTTAGTGATCCAGGTGATGCTTATGTTATGGATAAAAGAATACCAACTTCAAATTATACATCATCAAACTCTGGAGCTTATGATTTTATAACAAGTAATTGTGCTAATGGAGTTTGTAAAGGTTTAGGTATAGATCCTAAAGGATTACAAACATCTGCAGGTATTACAGATCCTTTAAAAGTTATGGATTACATTCTCAAGGACTCTAAATTTAATAATGTAAGAAAAAATTCAAAAGGTAGAAGAGTAGATCAAGTTGAAGGTTTACAAAGAATTATAAAAGATGCCACAGGGGGTTATAATCTAGGCAGTAATGCTGCTGGAATGATTAAAAGTGCAGTAGAAGACTATGCACAGGAAGATGTTAAAAAGCTATCAACTGAAGCTTTTGAAATGATGGGTGAATTAGATGAAAAAAATTATCTAGGAGCAGCTGTTGATGCTGCTCAACTTTATAATTCAATACCCAGCAATACTATTCCAAAACTTGCTGCTGGAGCAGTATTGGAAGGTGTAGATTATATAGAAGATAATACTGATTTACAGTTTGACATGGAAGGTTTGAAAAATATACCTTCTTACTGGGCTGATAAAATTGGTTTCCAAAATGGTGGTCCAATACAAAAAAGAGATAAGTTTACTTATAGTCCTAACTATGCTAACCCAAATGCATTTGAAATGGGTGATGCATTTAACCCATTAAAAGCAGCTAATACTTTAGCTACAGGTGTTTCTAAATTATTTGGTGGTAAAGACAGAGATGGAGATGGAAATAAAGATGGTGTATTTAGAGATTCAAGAAGAAAGAAAGCAGAGCGTAAGTTAAATAAAGGTAACTACTATGATTATGATATTGAAGTAGATAAGAATGATCCTAATTCATATGCAGGTGATAAATTAGATTTATATAATGCATCAAAGCTTATTAATAAAGATGAGCTAAGAACAACAGATCAGTATAATAAAGATGTAGAAGAGAACTCAAGAGTTAATTATAACACTGAAACAGGTAAGTATGATAAGTTTATAAGTAGTAGAGGGCCTGAAGAGTATGAGTACCGTAATGCATTTGATTTTGTAACGGGTAAAGATAAAAGAACTTTGCTTGATAATGAAACTTATAAAAATGCATCAAAGGGAGAAAGACTTAGCTACTTTACTAATGCAGATGAAGGTACAAGACAGGAAATTTTAGATTTTGGTGAAGCTAAAAAAAATGGAATGCCTGAAGGGACAACACTTAGTATTGATCCAGTAACTGGTGGAACTAGTTATATGTCTCCAGAAGCAGATAACCCTAATGAGTATGATACAATGATGGGTTATAATACTTATGGTAAAGGTAATTTAAATCAACCTGCAACAACTCCTTCTATGATACCTACAGGTACTAATGGACAACCTCTTGCAGCTATGAATAATACACCACCTAGAGTACCTCAGTTATCTTTTAAAGAATGGACAATGCAAAGCCCAATGAATAGAATGGGTGCTAATGCTCAACAACAATATCAAGATTATCTTGCTGGTAAACAAACAACTCCTGCAAACTCTTACGGTAAAGCAAGCACACCTAATTTATTTAATCAAGAAGGTAAATCTAAAGATGCTATTGAGTTTTTTGAAAACAAATTTCCACCAATAGAAGATGTATATAAGTATGGAGGAGACTTGCCTAAAGCTCAGGCTGGAACATCAACAGGTTCTGGTATGGGTGGTATGTGGTTTGATCAATTAGATTTAGAAAATCAAATGAATACTGATTTTGAATTAGATACACAAGCTGTTGCAAATTCTCAATTACAACAACAAAATCCAGCATTGGGAAATACACCTTTACAAAATCAACAAGCTATTTACGGCAGTGGTCCTGGTTCTGGTATGGGAAGCATGTTTCTAGATCAACAAGCATTTCAAAAACAATTAAATGCATTAAATCAAAATGCTGTTCCTGCTCAAACTAATGTTCCAACTCAACCTGGATATAATGATCCTAAAATTAAAAGAACTAATAAATTTGAAGGAGGATTGAATAGATTTATGGATAGCAAACCTGTGCAAGCATTTGCTGGTGTTTCAGAATTTGCTGTTAATGCAGCTGATAGTGTAAGTGATTGGTTTAGAAGTAGAGATAAAATTAGTGCTAAACGTGATAACCGTAATCAATTTGGGCTTGCAGATAATATTTACGGCACAAATGAAGACCCTTACAATAAGAGAGGTATGTGGAATACAAACAAAAATGAAGCTGGCTCTGAAGGAGATAGAACTACAGGTTTGTATATGTCACAAAAAGGTGGAGAAGTACAAGTAGATAATGATATGTTAGCCGCATTAATAGCAGCTGGTGCAGATATAGAAATGTTATAATTATGGCAAAGATCAAAATAAATAAATTACCAAAAGGTTTTAAACTTGTTAATGGTAAAATTGAAAAAGAGCAAGTAATGAATAACGGTGGTTATGTTACTGGTGATCAAATGGATTATGGTTTGGTAACTACACCACAAGAATACTACAACAATACAAACTTTAATAATACAGAAGATGAGTCTATAAGATATAGCTTATCTAGTGTGCCAAGAGACAAAGCTAATTTAGAAGCTGAGGGTGGTGAAACTGTATTAACTGATTTAAACAGTGATGGTCAATTTGGTCTTTATGATATAAAAGGATCAAGACACTCTAGTGGTGGTGTACCTATGTTTTTACCAGAACAATCTTTTGTTTTTTCAGATACAAATCAAATGAAATTTACTAAAGATGAAATGGCAGAATTTGGCATTGAGTCAAAAAAGAAAAAAACACCTGCAAAAATTTCAAAAAGATTTGAATTAAATAAATATTATGGAGCAGTTAATGATCAATTTGCTGATGACATACAAGCAAGAAGTGGAGAGTTAATGCTTAAGAAAAATATGATGGGATTATCTAAGTTGGCTTTTGGACAAGAAGCTAAAAAGAAATTTGAAGATGGTGTGCCTTTAGCAGCACATCCTTATTTAGTTTCTATGGGAGAAGATCCAATTGCATTTACTGCAGAAGTTGAAAAGATTAGTCAACAGCAAGCACAGATGAATGCTATTGCAGCATTACCACCTGAGCAACAACAACAAATAATGATGCTTCAGCAAATGATGGCTCAAGCAGATCAACAAGGTCAACCTCAACAAGGTCAAAATCCTTTACAAGAAGCTGTGCAACAAGAAAATGCTGCTGATGTTCCACCTATGGCAATGTTTGGTAGAGAACTTAAAAAAGCACAAGACGGAAAAGAAACAAAAAAGACCTTAGAAAGAATAGCTAGAGAAGCTAGAAATCAAGTTGGTACAGGATCTACTCAAGTATATAATGATAATATTAGAGGACAACGAACAGCATTACAAGAAGCAGAAGGTAAAGAAGCTGGGTATGATTATATATCAGGTATATATTCTGAGGGTAATAGACCTTTGAGTCAAAATTCTGTTTATAATAATCAAATTGTTAATGGTGTATACAATCCAGATATTAAGGCAGATAAAAGCAGTGGTGTATATGCTTATGGTTCTCCTGAAATTAGAAGTGAAGAAGCTGTAGAAGATTTTAAATATAGATGGGGTGATATTATAGAACAGATTGATGGATTTAGTTTTGATAATGATGCTAATGATCCACAATGGAAAAAATTCCAAGTTCTTGCTGAGGAAACTAGAAAAAAAGAACATCTAGAACAATTTGGAAGTATGGATAGTTATGTTCCTTATTATTCTAAGGATGGTGTAAGTGGATCTAGATTTGATGGAGTAGAAGGTCTTCATACTTTTAATACTCCACGTTTAAAACAAGTGAGTCCAGAAAAAGTAGTTGAGCCTGAAGTGCCTGTTGAGACTAAAAAACGTGATCCAATTGACACTATAATACCTGATGAGTATGTTCCACCAAGAGCACAACCTTGGATACAAGATCAAAGAAACTTAAATGCTTTAGGAATGATAGATGATAATCTATATCTTCCTTGGGCACCAGATGCTGAATATAATAAAATTGATTATGTATTAGATTCTTATCAAGCAGATGTGAATGCTAATGCTGCTGCTGATATTGCAAAAAATCAAACAATAGGTGCTACTATAGGTGGGCCTAGTGCTGTTGCAGCAATGTCAATGGGTAATTCAATGAATAAAAATGCTCAAGCCATTAATAGAGTTAATACAAACAATGTTGGTACAATGAACCGTGTAGCATCAATGCAACCACAAATGGATAGAGCAACTGACATGGAAAATGCTAGAAGACAAATGGGTGTTTATGATGGGACTCAAAAGGTATTACAAGAGAATGATAATTTCTTAAATTGGAAAATTGGTGAACAAGCAAAACTTGCAAATACACTTACAACTAATAAAGCTAATACATACAATATGAATACTTTGTATGATAATTATGCTATTGATCCTACGTCAGGAGGTATGGTTGGTTTTACTAACTCTAAAGCATTACAAAAAGTTGGACCTCAAGCAGATGTTTTAGGTTCATACTATGATAAGGTTTTGGATTATAAAACACAAACTGGTGAGAAAATGCCTGATGCACTTGTTAAAGCTTTATATCCAGGTCAGATTGCTACACGTGATATGACTAATGCTCAAGCGGAGGCTATGAAGAAAGGTATGGCAACGGGCAGAACAACAGCAAAGAAAGGTAAAGAAATAAATAGAATGGCAGTACCATTCTACACAGGAAAGATGGGGTATTAAACCTTAAAGGTTTTAAGTTATACCTTGTTAAACTTAACAAATTATAGTAATTTTACATTATGGCAACATACGTACCAGGAACAGAGACATACTTACCGGACATTAAACCGTTTACACCAGACTATAAATTTTTGTCTGCTGTATTAGATACAAGACAAGATAAATATACAAGCAATTGGAAAGCAACCAATGACGTGTATAATAAAGTAGTATATGCTGATTTGTCTAGAGGAGATACAACAGAACAAAGAGACCAGTATGTAGAAAACTTAGCTCCTTCTTTAGAGAGGATAGCAGGTATGGATTTATCTTTGGCACAAAATGCAGATTCAGCTAAAGCTGTCTTTGCTCCTTTCTTTGAGGATGACCTTATTGTAAGAGATATGGTTTATACTGCCAACTATAGAAAAGAAATGGACTATGCAGATAGACTATTAAGATCTTCTGATCAATCACAAAGAGATAAATACTGGGAAGAAGGTAGAAAAGCATTGCAGTATAGAATGGAAGACTTTGTAAATGGGACACCTGAAGAAGCTATGAGTGCTCCAATAGTAAAATACACAGAAGATGCTAATTTATTTAAGCTATCTCAACAGGTTTTAGGTGAAATGAAACCACCTTTAAAAATTAAAATGGATACTTATGGTACTAATCCTGATGGCTCAGTAAATACAGATTGGATTGTTACACAACAAAATGGGGAATTAGTTACAGGGCCTGCATTACAGTACATTCAAGAAGCTTTACAGAATGATCCAAGAGTTCAACAAGCATATCAAACAGAAGCTTATGTTGCTAGTAGAGATTTTGCTGCATTAGAAATGCAAGAAGGAAGAGCATCATCTGTTAAGCAAGGTCAGAATGCTTGGGCTCAAAATATTTTTGCACAAGTAGATGCACAGAATGCAATAATAGTAGCAGAAAAACAAAAAATACTTTCTGAGCAAAATAAGACTAATGAGGATTGGGATACGTATCAAAAAATAAATGGTATAATTCCAGGTTCTGATGAAGATAAATCAAAGAAAGAACAACTAAGTGCATATGAAGCAACAAAAGCTGATTTACAAAATCAAATGCAGGTTAGAGAAATTCTTGATACCCCAGCTCCAGATGACATTGAGTCTAATTTAAATAGAGCATATCAATTAATAATGCATTCTGAAATGCAAAATGATATGGTTAAAGCTGCACAAAACTTTAGCATGCGTGACATGGAGTCTACCATGAGAGTTAATAAGTATGCTTTACAAGAAAAGCAGCAAAAGTATGACATGGCACAGATTCGTGCTAGAGCAATAAATGCAGAAAATTTAGAAGCTACAAAACAGGCTAATAGAATTGATCTTGCAAAACAAAAAGGAGATATACTTACAGATGAACAAAAAGCTGCAGCTGATGTACTTCAAAAATCATTACAAGCAGGAACAATAAAGAAAGGAGATGCTAATACACTAGCATTCTCAGTTGATGAGGATGGCAAGGTAGATCCTAATGCTGATGTTCATAAAATGACTAACACTCAATATAAAGAAAAAGATGATGAAATTGCTACATCTCAACTTCAATATGTTTTAGACGCAGTATATCAACAAAACCCTAATGGAGTTAATGGTGATCAGCAATTTACTGTTGCAATAGGTCAGTCTGAATTTAAGGGAAGTATAGAAAAAATTAGAAATGAACTTGGTGAAAAAGATGAAAATGGTAATTTAATTAATAGAGATGCAATAGGGGATGCCTTTAGTTTTTATCAAGCACAAATTCAAGATATAGATAATATAAAAGCAACTAATCCTAGTTATGCTCAATCTCAAGAGTATGCTGATTTATATGTTTCAGGTGCTGGTATTAAAGAAGCTAAAATAAATGCTGATAGAAATATAGAATCAGCATACGCAATACAAGCTGAAACCTATGAACAAACAAGGATAATTGCTAGAGATGATGGCAGTGAAAATGGAAGTGATGTAAGAAGGTTTATGGATGAAGGAGGAATGGAAGACATTACTTATGAAAGTAATGGTAAAGTCCGCTTTTACTCAAAAGAAGAATACATTCAAAAGATGAAGCAGAAAGCTGAAGCTGGAGAGCTTGTTAATGTTAATGATGATTGGGAGATAGATGCAGGTACTAATAACAAAGATTATAAAAAGCAAGCAACAGGGGCCATCAGTTATTCATCAACATATTCTTTGGGTGTTGGTGGTAGTGGCACAGCATATGCTGAGCTATTATATAATGCTGATGGTTCTCCAAAAATGATAGTAGATATGGCGGCTTTAAAAGATGAGGCTGGACAAGTTTATGATGCTCTTTATAAATCAATGAATGCTGGGTTAACAGGTGCAACAGGTAATGGTGATTTTAAAACTGCAACCTATAATAGTATTGCTCTAGGACGTGATAATACAATTGCTGATTTAGAAACAGGTATTACTTATGAGGGAACAGTAGATCCTAAATCTCCAACAGCTGCTGGAAATACATATATGGCTAATATGATTGACCAAATAAATACGTTGGAAGCTAAGGGTATTAAGCCAACTTTTATTCAGGGAGATATAGAAGCTGGAGGTGGTAATATTGATGATGGTTTTACTCTTGGTGAAAGAGTATTTGAAATGTATAAAGCTGATTTAAATAGTTATTACAATAATCCAAAAAGTTCAAGTGCAATTTCAGCAATGCCAAGAGCAACAGTTGAGTATATGCCTACTTATGGTGATCCGGAAAGTGGAGAAAAAACTACAGCTGGTTATACAATTACATATAATTCTGATTGGTTAGCTTCTAAAGTTAAAGGTGGTACTGCAGATCCAACTGCTCAATATGGTTCTATTAACTCAACTGATCTGGCAAAATTATATGAAGGTACTACAGTTCTATTTGATCAAAAAGAAGATCTTAACCCTAAGTCAGTTAATAATAATGTAGCGTATTCTTCATCAGTAGTATCACAAATTATGTCTAATCCAAATAGATATGTTGAAAATAAGCCTGTAACTGCGGGATATGGTAATACAGGTTCTTATAGATTTGTGCAAAACTCACCTACTGAGTATACCATGAACTGGCAATTTAAAGAATATCAAGAAGGTGGTACTTATATATTAAGTCCTATGCAAACAAGAAGAATTTCTTTACCAAATGCAAATGCTAGCCGTGTACTTGATGCAGAGCAAGTAAAAGCAAAAGGAATTTTTGCAGCGTATGGTGCAGAGCAACTAAGAAAGATGCAGAAGGATAAAAAAATAAACGGTAAGAAATAAACTAACTCATAAAGATGGAGAATAATTCAGAAAACACTAGTCTAGATAAAACTATCAAAGACAGTGAGGTAACACCAAACTTTACTATAGATAAATCTTTACCGTATATTCCAGTAGAAGAAATATATAGTACACCTGAGTATGATGCATATATTGATACTGCTGATGTTGCAATGCTGCAACAACTAGATCAATATAAACCATTTATTGATAAGTATGGTGTTGGTGCTTTTGCTAATGAAGGTATAGCTAGACCTAACATGGCAACAGATACTTTTGATCCTGTGCTTCAACAAAATCCTCCAACATTTGATAATGCTTCTGGTGGGTTTGATAGACTAATGAGAGATTCTGTAGATCAGACAATGAATGAATATTCTAAAAGTGCTGGTTCTGTAGAAGAAGGTACTGCTTTGGTTTCTCCTGAATATTCAAGTGTAAGGCAAGAAAGATTTGCTAGATATTATAATCATCCAAAGTTTGCTGAATTAGGTTTTTCACCTATGGCAGATATGGAGTCTTATTATAATGCTAACTCAACTGTTTATGATGATATGGCAAGAATGTGGGGATCCTTTGGGAGCTTAGCATATACAGGTCTTATTAGTAGTTATAGAAATGCAGGTGACTCAGGACCTGATTTACAAGCTGCCAATGAATTTGAAGATGCTATGGACATAGGTATGTCTTCTAGAGATGGTGGAATGGCTTGGACTAACAATATGCTATTAAACTCTGCTTATACGGTTGGTATTATGAGTTCTATTGCTCTTGAAGAATTGGCAACGGCAGCACTTACTGCTGCTACATTTGGAGGTGCTACACCATTGTTTGCAGCAACAACAGCAAGAAATGTTGGTAGACTTGGTAAATTAGGGTATACCTTGGCTAAGTCAACTAAAGTAGGAAGAATGGCTAGTAGTGTAAGAACTATGTCTAAGTCTTTGAAGAATGTTGACAATGCAAGAGGGTTTTATAAAACTGGTCAGTTTTTTGGAAACATGGTTGCACCTGAAACAATAGCGGCTATTAAATCTTTAAAGACAGCAAAGAACGGTGCTCAGAATATGAGCAATATGAAAAAAGCAGCCACTACTTTTGGAGGGTTTTATAGAGATGCAAGATCATTAAATCATGCATTATCTGAAAGCAAGCTAGAAGCTGGTATGACTTACAATGATATGTTAGATAGTGGTATAAACACCTTACTTAAGGAAAACTATGGTGAACCATTATCAACAGAGCAAATGGATAACATTGTAGATAAAGCTGGTAGAGCTGCATTCAAAACACAATTAATTAATGCACCTCTTATTCTTTTAACTAATCAGCTTGTATTAGGAAATGCATTTGGTGGTTTTAATAAATCATTTGCTAGAATGGCCAATGATAAAATTACAGGTGTTGGAAGAAGAATAATTAAAACAGGAAAGACTGTAGGTAAAGATGGAGCAAAAGTTCTTTCACCATTTGCTGATGCAGGAGCTGGTATTAAAGGTGTTTTTAAGTCTGTTAAAAATGCTGGTGTAAAAGGTAATACTTTAAAAGCAGGAGCAGCTGGGTTAAGATACTTTGGTGCTAACTTTGGAGAAGGTATTCAAGAAGTTTCTCAAGAAGCAATATCTCACGGTGTTAAAGATTACTATAGTACTTTACTAACAGATCCTATGGCTGGAGGCATGGATTTATTTAATGCAAGTGTAGGTTCTGCAGTTGGCTCACAGTTTAGTGCGCAAGGTTTAGATACATTTATGTCTGGTTTTTTAATGGGTGGTCTTGTACAAGGTCCACAGAAATTATTCTTCCAAGGTGTTCCGGCTATATATAATAGAGTTAGTGATCCTAAAGCATATGCAGAGCACAAGCAAAATAGAGAAAACTATGTTAACTCTGTTGTAAAACAATACAATGACGCATGGGATCAACAAGTAGCAGATCCTAATTCAGTTTTTGATCCAAAGAAGTTTAATTTTTTAATACAAAAACAAGCTGCTGGAGAATTAAAAAAGACTGCTTTTGATGGAGATAAATTTGGTTTTATAGATGCAAAAGATGTTGCTAAATTTCAACAGATATTTACTGTTATGAGTACTGGTGGTGCTCATTATTTTGAGCAACAGATGAAAGATTATATGAAGCTTTCTGATGAAGAGTTAGGACAAGCATTTCCAACAAATAAGGCTCAGGTAAAATCAGGAAAGTTAAGAAGTAGATTTCAAGATATGGTTAATCAAATTGATACCATGGAAACAAACTATGAAAAACTAAAAGATAAATATGAGAATCCTTTTGATGAATCAGCTTTTGAAAAAGGATCAAGAGAGTTTCAAGATGAAGCTATTAACAGACTAGCATTTGATCATGCTAGACATTTATATATGTTTACTCAAGATGGTTTTAACAGAGCAGTAGAAAGAGCTGATGGTATTTATCAAGCTTTAGAATCAGAGCCATTATTTAAAGATATGGCTGCAAGTG
>Ga0307992_1002218_pt1 | contig 11177 bp, 11 predicted proteins | sample EllFjometagen133_FD_203162 | JGI IMG/M metagenome (GOLD analysis project Ga0307992, IMG submission 203162) | Marine microbial communities from Ellis Fjord, Antarctic Ocean - #133 | ecosystem: Environmental > Aquatic > Marine > Unclassified | place: Southern Ocean | collected 2014-10-08
CTTCTGTCCCCCGCCATATAACACTCCAACCTCAACATAATCTGACCCCATTCTAATTCCTATGCTGCTCTCCAGCGTTCCAGGGGCGGATCCCTTGACAAATGATTGTCCTGCCGCCTGTGCCTGACTCTTCGTCGGTCCGAACGGGCATCTGTCCTTTTGCTCGCCCTCGACAAATCTTCCGACCTTCTTCAATCCGTCTTGACTTGCGCCCTTTATACTTAGCTGGAGCCTGTACAAATCTTCCGCAACGTCATCCAGTTCTGTCGTGTCCATCTTTAGCATCGTCTTCTCTCCATTTTCTTCCGCAAGTTCTGCAAAGCTTTTCTTGTGAGCTTCCGCATCGGTCTTCATCGCCTCCAACTATCCCGTACACGACTAACTCATATCCATTTACAAGAATCTTATCACCACAGCATAAACATTTGCTTCCATCGGCCTCGCACATTTCTGCTACAAGTCTGATCTTTATTGTCGGTGATATTGCCATTATGCCTCAACCTTCTTTACTCCTGCCGGCGGAGAATACGCTTTCTTGGAACTCGTCTTCGCCCTCTTCTCTGGTTGCTTAACCTCTGGCTTCGGTTCGCCCTTCTGTTCCTCAATCAATTTTGCGCCACGCTTTGATTCCTGAAATACTGCTATCGTATAGTGAACGCAATTTACGTGAAATCCGCCTGCATCAATATAATCCTGCAACGTCGGGAAGCCCGGAGTCTTACCTGTCAGCGATACAACCTTTCCAAGATAAGCAATACAGGCTTCCGCTGAGTTCGTCGAAAGTCCGCCACCACCTATCTTGACCAGATCATGCCCTTCTTCTGTCAGGCCGTCGTTATACGTCTCTCGCGCCACATTTGCGCTGACTGTCCTATTCAGCATCATAAAATAGTTATTCGGCTGCCATTTCGCCCCATTCGATGCTATGAATTTCCACGATTCAGGATCGTCTGCTATGCTCAGCAACTTACCTCTCAGAAGCTTATATCTCTCGACCGCCGTCATGCCCTCTACCCTTGCCTGCCGGAATACGTCTACTGTTGCATTTTGCATCTGTCTGATATCCATACCGAGCATACTGTTGAGCTTCGTATTCATCTCTACGTTTGTCGCCGCCATGCGCTTCGCATTCAAAGGATGCACTCGTTCAAAATATTCCTTGAAATGGTCTTCCTTGAATTTCACAAACGCCGCTGTCTTTCCGCCAACTTCTGCCAAATCCTTATTCACAAGCAGATAGCTGTCTTTCCCTGTGTTCTCAATACTTCGCTTTGTCCATGTATCCAGATCACCTTGATTCTTGACATACTGGTCTTTCAGGTTCACATATACGCCATCCCTGATATTTGCCGATGTGCCGAACCGCTTATCGCGGGCTGCCTTTACAATGGCATCCTCAACCCGTTTCCGGCTTTTCAGGAGTTGCGCGACAAGATCCTTCTGGTTCTGTGTCGTTGACCGTCTCAGCAACGCATCTCTGGATTTATCACCTATCACTTGCTATCCCCTTGCTATTTGCACGTCTGGATTCCTTGACCATAACATCCATCTCAAAGTTTCATCTGCCAATACTGGCAACGGCTCATTGTTCTCAGCATTCTTTGCTTTACCGCCCTTTGTCGCTCCAGGCCACTTCGGTCCGGTCAAATTTCCGTTTGCCGTGTGATCTGAATTTATCAGGATATATAACGCCTGCACATACGCTGCTCGGTCAGGATAATACTGTTCGCTCTGGTCAACTGTCTCGTCTGTCAGCGTCGAGCTCGTACTGCCAGTGATAATGCTTCCGCAAACATCACCATCGCCGCCTATAAGCCTCTGCTCGATTTGCTCTATTGCGGTAACTATTGCTCGTTCCTGCAAAGTGTCCTTATCAAATGCCGCCCATATATCTCTTTCCAAGTGCGTCTTGTAATAAGCGTCTGCCGTGGTCTTTGTGATCGTTACTGACATTTGATTGCTCCTGTAAAAAAGCCCTGAAACGCTGTAAAACGCTCAGGGCTGCATATATCTTCTGTCTGTTATACTATGTTGCCCCTACACTGTCGTCTGTTACTCGTCGTCAGCAGGCGCCATAAGCAATTCGATCTGCGCAACGATATTGGCTTTCGTCTCTGTCAGATCAACCTTGTCAGCAATTTCCGCGTACTTCTCATCTTCGAGGGCGGTAGCGATCTCGTTCTTCGTCATTTCAGCAGTGATACCTTCATCCTTGTCGTCTTTCCCCTCGCTTCTCATAACTGGAGTCTCACCCTTTGGAGCATTGCATTCTGCGTATCCCTTTTCTTTCCATACAGCCAAATCTTCTTTGTTGATTTTGATTATCCCGCTACCTTCTTTTGCCACACATAATGTTTCTACTGATGCCATATCAATTACCTCTCTTTATAATTTATGTTTCTCACTTCCTCGTACCTCTAAAGGCGGAGCAGGATAAACTGCTCCGCCTGAAGAATAATCAAATATCCTTAGTTGTCAGTCAGTCCGAGACTCAGCCAATCGGCACCGTTCCATATAAGAACGATTGTGTCATTTGACCCACCAGTGAGCGTCATGTCGCCACTGAACTTAGTATTAGCACTGTCCTTCAGTACAACATCTGCCGCGCCTGAGTTTTCAATAACCAGATAGTTATTAGCCGCAGAACCATCAGCGATTGCTGTTTCTACAGAACTTGTCACAGCTCCAGTTGTAGTCAATGAGACATAAGCAGACACGTTAGTTATAACAAACGCTTCTGTAGCCGCAATCGTGGACTTTGTTAATCCAAGAGTTGTGCCGATAGTCATGTATGACGTTGAATCAACATTCGCATCTGATGTATAACTGCCCGCTGTACCCGCACCAGCCACATCACAAGCACCTGGAGTTGATATGCCAGCGTCGCTAATTGTTAGATATGAAGTGGCTGTCCCGTCAGACTGAACTATAGCGTCTAGTTGTCCTCTCTCGACACCATCAGAGACGTCAAGTATCGTGCCTCTGAACCAACCATAAGCAGCACTATTAGATGCATCATTCATTGCTCGGAAACCAGCTATATCACTTACAGCGCCAACTACAGCATTCGCCTGGTCGGTAGAGTTCAGCAAGAACTGAGCAAGGTTTGTTACTGTTCCGTCATCTCGTGCATCCGCCATCGTCAACACAAGGGCTGAAGGATACTCGGACACAACAACAATATTACTGTTAAGCGTCAGGTCGCCGCCAATGCTTGCGGTAGTTCCAACTGCAAGAGAAGTGTCCATCGTAACAGCCTCATCAGCATTCACAGGACCCAAAAGCGTTATGATTTCTGTCGTCTTACCGATGTCAATAGCGTCTGCTGTGGTTATACCGATATTCAATTTACCACCAGCTTGAGTGTCTATACCAAGACCGTCCTCGTCAACTGTTAAGCTATCCACGTCAAGCGTCGTCGCTGATAGAATACCTACGACAACCAATCCTGTCGAGTCTACCGTAGTCACAGTAGTCAGAGTTCCGGCTTTCATTATTCTTGTCGCTACAGTAGCATCCTCAGTCCCGTCAGTCACATCTGTTATGACAGGAACCATAGTCGCATAGATAATAGATTCGTCACCACTGTTCTGTGCCTCAACGAGATTTATCACGATCTGGTCATTATCATCCATATCGCTAAATGTCTTCTCGCTCTTCAGACCAAACGTCAGCAATGTCACTGCATCTGTATCATCCACAATAGATATCTCGCCTGCGGTATTAGCGTCGATCTTCTGACCGTTATTACCGAATACGATTTGTCCATCGCCCCATCCAGCTATAACCGGACCGCTCAACATAGTAACAATAATCGCTACTAGAACGATCTCAAATATTTTGCTTGTTTTCTTCATGTTCTTTTCGTCTCCATTTTAATATATAGTTTATGTTTCCACATATTCCACAAAATATTATCAGCCTAAAATCCCAAGAACGCCTCATCTGCATTAGCCGCAAAATCTCCAAGTACTGCTGCTGCCTGAGTCATTCCATCCCTGCTGATACAACCATTCGCTCGTAGTTGCTGAGTATCCTGACCGCCAGCACCACCACTCAACTTCATTACGCACGCATAAAACTCATTCTCGCAAGCAACTGTATCTGTGCTGAACTCAACTCCACCTTCAAAGTTCATGCCGTTTGCCTTGAACCTGTCGCCAGCATTGAAGCAATCAATATATACAAGCCCTTCAATGTTGTTTCCGCCAAAGCCTCTGCCATGCATATATATTTTCACTAAACTGGCAACTGTGTGAGTACTCACAACCGACTTGTCTGTATCGGTATCGTTTAAAAATCCACAATCACGGAAAGTAACGATAAGTTTCTTGCTTGCAGTCATATTAGCATCCGTAATCTGTACACCGTTGACACCATCGGCTCCGCTGATAGTCAGGTTAGCAAAATAAACCAAATAATTAGCCGCGCCAATCGCCACAGAAGGATTTACGAGAATCGCTTGATCACCTGCCGTCGCATGGATGATAGTTGCCTCATAATCACCACTCATCCCTGTTATAAGAACTTCGTTGATCCCTACAGGAATACTAATAGATGCTCCCGAAGAATACGTCCCTGGCATAAGCATAACTTGCTTCTTTGCATCTGTCACCATTGCCAAAGCTTTTGACAGAGTAAGATACGGGTTTTCCTGTGTCCCTTGGCCCTTAGTGTCGTTGCCGTCTTCGCTGACCCATATATAATTTTCGCTTGCTCCGACACTCCTGTCGCCCCATCCGGCCATTACCGGAATACCCATCGCAACAACCACAAGTGCTATTAGTCCTATTTCAAATATTTTCTTCATTTTCTTTAATCTCCGTTTTTATTTACGCCGTTCTTGGTTTCCCTAAATCCCTATCCGGTTTCAGTTCTCGGAAGAACATTGAGAAATGGGCGGGGCATACGTTATGTACCCCCGCCCTAATTGATTAACCCTGAAGAATAACTCCGCCCTCTTCGACTATCACGTTTGCACCGAGATAGGTGTCAAACAGAATGTAGTCGCCATCGCCAGTATCGTCGTTGTTCATCGTCGATTCCAGAGAAGTCCTGATGCTCAGCCCCTCAAACTCACCAACCGATGAAGGCATGGCTGCGAAAGGCTCAGGTGCTATGATTGCTCTTGCCACGGCGTCTGGATGGAATATCACGTTTTCAGGCATAGCTGTTTTCCATGTCACAAGCGCACCGTCATCAGCAATTACCAAGTCAGCCGACACCGCCGGATATATGCTCAGAGTTGCCGCCCCTGAAGCTGCTGTGTTGTCCGCGGTTTCAGATATAACAGTATAAATCTGTGTGTCGCCTGCAACAGTGAATCTCGCGCCCTTCCAGACTTCGCCAGCCTGAACTGTAAACCCGTCCAGCACCAGTGTGGTAGCCGCCAGAACTGGTGTGCCATGCGTCAAAACTGTTCCGCCTGTATCACCAAGACCCTGCGTTGCCGCTGTGGTCGAAGGATATAATGCTGTCTGGTATATAGTCGCCAGAATCGCATTGCGCAAACCATTAGGCTTCTCGTCGCCGTAGTCCTTGTTAATGAACTGGTCGAGCTGCAAGAAACTAGCCGCCGTTGTTGAATCCAAGATCCCTGCTGAGCTCTTAGGATCGAGCTTGCTATCAAACATCAGCTTCCAAGCTGCTGCCAGATGAGCTAATGTGCTCGGTTGTACGCCTTCTGTTCCAGCTACATTTCTCGCGAAGCCAGGAATAAGAACATTATGAATCAGGTACAAGTCAAGGTCCTGCGCGATAGCAACCATCGCAGGCCGTACAACCTGAATATTGAAATCATCAATCTCGAATGTCTTTTCAGCCGCAGTCAGCTTATGCTTCACATAAGACCTGAAAACGAGTTTGACAGGAACGCTAACTTCTGTCACGTCCGATGTGGTGAATGCGCCTGTGCCAGTGTGCCTGTTGGCTGTCATAATGGGACGTTTTGTGACGTTTACCGTCTGACCTACTTTGCGGGTCGTAAACGCTGTCTCTATCTGGTCAGGCACTAAAGCGGCAGCAACCAATGCTCCGTGAAGTTCAATCGCCGCGTCTCTTACTACCAATTCTGTGTTGTTAAATACATTAGCCATAGTCTTTTCGTCTCCGTTATTGTTTCACCTTGGAAAGACTACAGCTAATGTCGTCGACACCCGTCAACGATTACCTGCGACTGTTGAGGTCTTTTTGTCTAGCCTTCGGTGTCATTTCTTCGATTTCTTTATCTCTCGCGCTCTTGTCACTGTCGCCTGCCCCTGTTCCCCCGCTAACTTTCAATGCAGGCGTTCTCCCTGTACCATCAGCCGCTTTTGCAACCAGAACGCCTTTATGCGTCGTCTTAAATAATATCTTCTGCGCTTCTACAGCGGTCGCATCATTCAAATCGACGTCTTTGAACGCCGCTTCGATAAAATGTATTCGCCCTGCTCCTTCTGGTAAGCCCTCAATAAAGTGAAAACCAGAACCGATCTCATCAAGTTTGTGAGTCCTTGCCGCTGAATCAATGCCTGACTGCAACTCTTTGTTCTGAGCGTCCGATGCAACTAACGCTGTCTGAGCGTCTTTAACTGACTTTTGCAGATCAATTAAATCTTGTCCTGCTCTGTCCTTGTCATTCATCTTCGACTTTTTGAACTCTTCGAGTGCTGCTTCTGCCAATGCCGCTTTTTCTTGAGCCTTTTTCTTGTCCTCAAGTATGCCTGCTGCCTTACCATCTGAAGCTTCCAATTTCTTGGTCACTTCCCCCACAGCTGCCTCTATTGCCGCATCGTTTATCTTCTTCTGCTCGTCCAGCATACCTTGAGCCTTCGCCTTTAGGTCTTCTGCGGATAGATCCTTGTTGTCTTCCATCCCTTTGAGCATTGCGATAAGCATTTCCAGTGTCATAACTAACTCCTTGAATTGCGTCGTTGTAGTAACGCCGACTAAATACGATTTCGATGGTAACCGTAAACCAATAGGGACGTTTAAATTGGTCGTCCCTCAACCATGCGAGTAAGATACACTATTTCTTCCCTAAAACACAAGTATTTTCTCGCTCTTGATAAAAACTAAGCTATTATTGCTCGTTATCGTCTATCTCTTCCTCTTCAGCAACAACATCTATCGGGATTTGTACCGCCGTTTCTTCCCATTCGGCTATAGCCTCTAGTATGGCTTCTTGTGCGTCATCTGGGATGCGTCCATTGCCAAGTGTCTTCAAATGTTCGAACCATTTCTGCAACGCAAGCTTTTTCAGCTCAATCGGCATATCAATATTATTCCCCGCCACAATCGAGTCGATTACATCCTTGGCTGTGCCGACACTTACCTTCCGATTGTACTTCGGATCCCATTCCTTAAATTCAGGGTCCCACATCTTGCTCAGCTTAATCGCTTTCTTCTCTGCGTCTTCGAGCATGCCTGCTCGCTCTCTTACCACGCCTACGATATCTTGGAAATCATATTCCTTCGAGATTCCAGATTGCGCAGATGTCGTCTGGTTCTGATGGATGAGTCCTATGGTCCCGAACATCTCATGTACCAGCTCAGTGATTTCTTTGCGTATGCTTTCTATGCTCGCTGCATCCGGCATAAGCAGTCCCGGCTCTTTGTCTTCCGGATCTACAAATATCGGATACTTATAGCCCAATATCATATCAGTTGCCTTCGTCGCTGTTACCTTGAATGATTGCATGATCGTCTTTAGCACTGATGCAGGTAAATACATCTGAGGATATACGCACCTGAAGAAGTTCGCATAATTACAGCTACCGAGATTCATGATAGCCCTGTTCGTTCCTTCAGTGTCGTCAAAGAAATGCGGCAATGCTGATATGTCGCCTACGGGGAATATCGGAACCTCTGTCATTTGCTCCATTTCTTTTTCTTCTTTCTGCACCCATTCCTCTTCGCTCTTATCATTAACCATAAGCTCGTAGTCGGTTATCTTGCCAGGCTCCCAAAGCGTCCGCATTAAAGTCAGCGTAGGCAGCACTCTTGGATCATCGGCCTCGTAATTTTCCCACTCTTCCAGAACCCACAGCATGTTGCCCTGATCGTCCATCTTCCAGTCGACTACGCTCATCGGCGACATTACCGACCAGTACGGTCTGATCTTCTCGTCTATCTTTTCCTTTTCTGTCACTTCCCTGTCAGAAGTATTTGGAGCATCGACTTTAATCCAGCACCATCTAGTTGCCGTGATATAACTGTTGACCTCGCCCATTACCTTGTCAAGAGATTCGCCTGTTCGCGTGATGTCCGCTAGTATCTTCGGGTCCGCTCCATCTCTGTCTGGTAAGACTCCGAATGTGTATTGATTGATCTTCTCAATTATTCTCGCAAGATATGGAAGATTGTGAGCCTGCTCTCTGCGTCCTGATACATTGAAATCCCCACGTTTACCTCCATTCCAATCTGTATCGCTTTCTGCTGCGAATCTTGAAAGCCTTGTATCGATGTATGGCCTGCCGCCATGCCAGCCCAATATGTTAATAGTCAACTGCTCTTCACGGGCATGCATGATAATATGCTTGCGTGTTCCAACGATTTCTGTCGGTGTAATGTCTTCATCAGATGATCCTGCCGTTACTCTATTCCATAATTGCTTGATATTCATTCTTGCTCCTTGATTTTACTTCGCTGTCTATTCGATCTGTAGGCCGGAAGCTGGAATCGAACCTGCGACCTAGTGATTACAAATCACTTGCTCTACCAACTGAGCTATTCCGGCATTCTGCAAATTGACTCCTATGCTATTGGCATTACAAACGTGCCGACCTTCGTTGTCTCGTGATAGATAATAGCAGCAACATCGCATGCGTCGTCATGATTGCCTTCAGGAAATGCCGTGAACTGCTCAATAAACAAATCATTCCAATCGCCTCTCATCAAATGAACGTGTCCCGCATCGAAAATAGGCTCTAGTGCCGCACACTTTGCTACCTTGTCACCTGAGAGCATAGACCTTTTTACTGTCCTTTTACCAGACAAAACTTTCTTTAATGTTGTGAACGCATCCTTGTACGCTCCAAATGCTTCAACATATATCGGGATGCCTGCACCGTCATTATTCGTGGTATTCATTATCTTTGCATCGCGCTCAGGTGCTTCCCACTGCCCCCATACGCAATGCTTTATCCACAAATGGAAGAATCCGAATCTATCTTGTGTCACGCTTCCAAGACCACCAATCGTATAATCTGGATCATTGCCGGTCCGCTCTTTTATCGTACTCGCCAGATCCCATGCCCTGATATAGCTCGTATCAGGAAAGTCGCCCTCATCGTCGTGAATCACTATCCCGTCCATATTGAACAAGTTGCCTGAATCTGGCACAGGATTACAGTCAAGCAACGGAAACGCCCATTTGCCCTGCGTAGCGTACTGCATATCGTACCACTGTCTTCCGAACCATTCTTCAAATAGATATTCGCCTGTCCACTTGCCTTCTTTGTCTAAAATCTTAGCCGGATAACTCACATGCCGGAATTTCGGGAAGTTTGGATCTTCTAATTCCATTTTCTTCATTCTCTGCCGTGGATCATCGATATGCCATGATGTCGCACAGATGATTACTATGTGAACAGGAGCTAGCCTTGTAATTGCATCGGTAATTGAACTATAGGTCTTTTCTCGTTCAATAGATCGGCGTGCTATCTCTTTACTTTTAAGGAAGTCATCAATAATTAGGAGGTGTGCCCCTTTTCCAAGAATTTGACCACCAAGCCCTGTTGCTGTCACTTTCCCCGTATGCCCCGCGAGCCGCCATTCCTTGATTGTGTTTCGATCCGGGTGCATCTTAACATCTGGAAATAGCTCTCTGTACTCTGAACTGGCTATGATGTCTTTCACGTCCTGCGAGAATCCCTCAATCAAGTCATTGCCGTAACCAGTCATTATCAGGTCTGGATTCTTTTCAAGAAATCGCCCAATGAAATATGCAGGCAATGCTCTGGAAACTAGATCGCTTTTCCCATGGCGGTAGCCAACCTCGATATCAAGATAGGTACACTCGCTGTTCTCAAACGCTTCTATAGCGTCGTCAATCTCAAAGCAGATATGTCTTGTATGCTTGCCTATGACAAAATCCCAATCTTGCCACCACACATACTGCACAAACGATAAGAAACTACGCCTTGCCCTGCGCATAGCCCGTTCCTTCTTGACCTCAAATCTCTTTCTCTTCGCCCAAGATATCTCCGTATCGCTTTGCTGCTTCTTCAAGTTCTTTGTCTGACATGTTTTCAAACTCTGTCTTTCTTTGATCGTTTACATTTACATTCAGGCTTTCAAGCCATTGTGTTCTCATGCGATTCTTTAACCAAAACTGCTGCGCCCTGACGCTTCCAAGCTCATGCTTTTTCGTCCTCTCCGTGCGCTTCGGCTTACCTGATTCCATGATCTGCTTTTCTTCGATTACCTCCCTGGTACGACAGTTTTTGAGCAGTTCATTCTGCACTTCAATGTCGATTTTGCTCTTGCCATTTGCCACGGCGTTGGAAAACTCAGGATATTTCTTCTTCCACTCGTAGAAAGTCGTTCGGTGAATCATCATCGCTTCGGATATCTCGTCGTCTATAAGCCCCGACTGAGCAAGAGCTTGTGCCACAACTGGATGAGTCATTGGATTATACTTTGTCGGTCGCCCTTCTTTCTCGTAGCTTTTCGACTTAACGAGCTTTCTCATAGGCTTCTTTTTGGGCTTCTTTCCTTTGACTGTTGGTTCTTTCTTTGATTTAGCCATTTTTAGTCCTTTTATTCAATTCTATGATTTCTTCCAACTTCTGCATCTGGAAGCCATTTCCCGTTTTCTTCCTTCACGCAAAACAGCCTGATACCGTTATTTGTTTTAACGTATATTCTCACAAATTCATTATGACGCACCTTTATCTTGATCCTACCCTCTGGAAATCCTGAAAGCGGTTTAATCTCTGTAATGCCAAATACTAACAGTTTTCCTATCTTTATTGATGCCATTTTTACTGCCTTTATTCTACTACTCTCTAGGCGGATAAACTCCTGAACTTATTGCATAAGTGATATCGTCGATTTCTAAATAATCCTTATCTACCGATATCCAGTGTACATAACCACCGTCCGTTGCTTCTGCAAATGCATTGACCGCTGCCAGTACTGATGCATTCAAAGTCTTCTGAGCTTCTTTGATTCCTGACTGCCGTGCTTTCTCTTTG
>Ga0307992_1002219_pt1 | contig 11175 bp, 18 predicted proteins | sample EllFjometagen133_FD_203162 | JGI IMG/M metagenome (GOLD analysis project Ga0307992, IMG submission 203162) | Marine microbial communities from Ellis Fjord, Antarctic Ocean - #133 | ecosystem: Environmental > Aquatic > Marine > Unclassified | place: Southern Ocean | collected 2014-10-08
TTTCCGAAAGAGGGTTTTGATTGGATGATAAAAATATAATATATGGACTTTGAATGGGTAAATGAAATATCGGTAATATACATAGGGTTACAATTTAAATGGTACTCTAGTTTAGTGGGTGGGTATGCAGTAGATTATACAGTAGATGAGTTAACCAATTATTTAGAGGACACAACAATAAAGGAATTATGACAATAAATAGGAAAGTAAAACACGAATACACATTCATTGAGACGCACACTGTGGGTATTAAACTAATGGGTTCAGAGGTTAAAGCTATAGATGACGGGAAAGTTTCGTTGGTTGACGCTTATTGCCTTTTCCATGAGGGTGAATTATACTTAAAAGGTATGAACATACCTGAATCTAAGGTTGCCTACACACACGAACCATTAAGGGATAGGAAACTATTGATGAAGAGAAAAGAACTCCGTAGGTTGGAGAAACAACTCATCAACGGATTAACCATAGTACCATACAAGATGTTCAGAAATAGTAAAAGAATCATCAAACTTGAGATAGTACTCGGGAAGGGTAAGAAACTTTATGATAAAAAAAACACTATAAGGGAACGTGATATTAAACGTGACTTAGATAGAGGTGATATGTAAAAAAATTTGTTTTATAACTAAATTATCACTATATTTGATAATCCAACGATAAATAACATAAGATATGGCTAAGATAGATAATTTAATAACGAAATATAAGGTGGCTAAAAGAACGGCTAATGCGTTAAATGATATTGACACAACATCTAATGGTAAATATTTAGAGTGGTTGTTTAAGATGAAGTTTGAGAAAAGGAAGGACACCAAGGGTGTTGTTAAATACTACGTTAGTAAAACCTTTCCATCGTCACTACATCATGAGGTTAAGGTGGTTTTATTATGGATGGATAAAAATAACAACAACCCAAAACTTAAGACAGAATATAAAGATATTAACTTCTTTAAGGACGTACAATCTTTACTTAGTGTTGTGGGGCCATTGTGTGTCCCATCTAAAAGAGAGATAAAAGAACAAGTGACTAAGGTGTTTGAGGATGATAAGTGGTTATTAATTATACCGAAATCATTCGAAGCATCTAAACTATATGGTATGAACACCCAATGGTGTACAACACAGAAAACATACTACAACCAATACAATAAGGATGGGTTTCTATTCTACTTAATAGATAAGGTACACGATAGAAAGTTCGGTATACCAATTAAAACGAACACTAACAACACAACATTACAGAAAGGTGGTGTGGAGTTTTATAATAATGAGGATAAACCATTAATGTTTAATGCTTTAATTAATGTATATGGTAAAGCCTTAGACCCGATATGGGATATTATGAGTAAACACTTCAGGGAGATAACTTTACTAAAGAATAAAAGGAAAACGTTGGAATCAGCGGTTAGAAACCTTCACCTTATTTCAGACTCCTTTAAAAGAAATGATGTCTACGAAAACGACCAAACCAACCAACTAATGACAGAACTAATGAAAATATTAACGGAGGATATGAAATAAAATGATACAAATAACAGGTAAAATACAGTTTGACCCTAAGGATAGGACAAAAAAACACTCGTCACAAGCGGAATGGAAACGTATGGCACTTGTCGTTTTCGATGATGATACCACAGAATATTACGCATGGTTCATTAAGAAACGATATAACCTAATATTAAATAACCCATTAAGAAATACACACATTAGTTTCATCAACGACTCAATCAGAGATATGGGTGAGAACACTGATAAATGGGAAGATATAAAAAGGGAATATAATGGAACTGAGGTTACGTTAACACTCGACCCTGATATTAGGTCTGACTCAAAACACTGGTGGTTGGTTGTTGAACACGAGAGTAGAAAACCATTATTAGAGATTAGGGAAAAACTTGGGTTGGGTAAACCTTATTGGGGAATGCACCTCACAGTGGGGTACGCAAATTCTAAAAATATAGAACACTCTAAGTATATACACGGGTTAGTTACAAAATATGGTGGTAGTTACAATTAAATGTGATTAATGATAAAAAAAAGGGGGTATGGTTGACATGTCCCCTTTTTTTGTGGATTATTACTCTATGATTCAAAATAACAACATTAAACGACATGATTTTATTTCAGGTAAACCACAAGACAGATGGTGTGGTGTTATTAACCTAGATTATCAGTCCTTATACCCTGAGATAACAAGAAGTGTTGAGAATATGGTAAGATTTTACGAAGATTATATTAAATAAAAAAATAATGGGAAAAAGAGAACTAAAAAAACAGTATAAGGAATTAGAATTCAACTTCGTTGACATCATTTCTTTATTAGACACAACAACAACCAAAAAACTAACACCCTTCTTGGTGAAACAATTCAACGATTGGATTCAGTATCGACCTGATGAGGAACAACAAAAGACTGGTCCATCATTTAATAAATTGAGGGAAACATTGGGTCAACCAAAGAACGAGTTGGATGAAATCGTTAAATGTATGGTATTCAAGTGGGCACAACCCAAACTAGAAATCATCGAGGAATTCACTGAACACATGGATGCAAACCGTTTGGGTGAGAACGACATCAACGAGTATGATAATTGGAACGCAATTAAGTTAGCTATCAATGAAGTGGAACTTAAACAAGGTGTTAAGAATAAGAAGAATCGTATAACGATATTACATAAAGATGAAGAATGGTTAATCCTTAAACCCCTGTCAATGGAGGCATCAGTTAACTACGGTTACGGAACTAAATGGTGTACATCGATGAGGGATAGTAACACTTACTTCCACAAATACTCTAGAGAGGGTGTGTTGGTCTTTGTTATTAATAGAAAGAACGGTGTAAAATACGCCTTCTATTCATCACCTAAGGAGTACTCAGTGTGGACAACAACTGACGCTAGAATCGATTCAATGGAGACAACAATCCCATTTGAGTTATTAGGTTCAGTGAGGTCTTGGACTAACTTTGATGAGGTAGGACCTAACTACAACTATTTTGAGGAGGGGGATAAGGAGAACAGAGTAGAAATGAAAATGTTAACCCGAGAACTATATGTAACTGATGATTTGATTGAAACCCCTGAACATCAACCAATGACCCCTGAGGAGGAACCTATGTTAGAATATGGTGAGGATGTGTCGGTTCATGTTGATATTAGACCCATTCGAGAACAAATGATAGGGGAAATAGACCCAATACATGGTTCGATAACAATCCAAGGTGAAAGAACATGGGATGAACCATACCCGAGAGGAGCTGGTGGTGGATTTGATGTCGGTGAAGTTGGAATAATGGGTGACTTCGGAGGTGATGAAGAAACCACTGAACACATGGGAGTTGGGTTCGATGAAGGTGGTGACTTTGGTGATGAACCACAACAGGGGAACTAATGGAAATCAATGATACAATAAGGTTGGCTGATGGTCGTAGGGGGAAGATTCTCGCTACACCAACAGGTTTCCTATCCAACGGTTCTTATGAAATTGAGGTTGATGGTGAACGACAGTGGTTGACTGATGAACAGATATTATATATTATAGACACAGAATTCGAAGATGATATAAACAACTACTTCGAAATTATCTTCGATAAAGACGGTATTCATATGATACCAAAGAAGTTAGGGGAAATAACAATCCTTGACGAGTTTGATGAACTTAAATCAATGGAGTTCTCCATCACAGGTGAAAGACATAAGAAAGTAACATTTCACGTTGGTGATACCGATATATGGTCGTCAGATAAACCAAAACCCGAAGAAGAGAAAGAACCAAACGAAAGTAAAAAACATAGAATAATATGAGAGGAAGACCTATGATAAAATATAGTTATCAGGAAGTGGACGTTGAGGTGATGATTGATGTTGATGATGTTATTGGGTATATTAATGATTACGCATCCATAAGTGAATTAGAACAAATTAGACCACATCTTACGATTGATGAACCATTCCCAACAAAAACATTGGTGGACACCATGAAGGTTGATTTACTTAGGAAGGCTGTTGAGAAGTACACTTTAGATGAACTAGAAGGGTTATTAAAACTACAATACATATAATTATGGAAGAAAATAAAGATAGATTTAGAATGTATGGGTTAGTCCCTTATAATGTGTCCAGAATCCAAGCAGGAATACAATTCTCACACGCCTTACAGGAATATAATAACATGTTAGGTGAGACATACGGTGGGAAACCTAGTCCATCTTATGATGAGATAGGTGAGGACTTTAACACATGGAGACTTGAGGATAAGACCGTTATCCTATTGAATGGTGGTACGTCTGTGACCATGGAACAACACATTCAGACATTAAAAAACGCTGGCATTCATGTTGGTGTATTCAGAGAACCTGACCTTAACGACATGGTTACAGGTATTGTGTTCTTGGTACCTGAACAAGTATATAAAAGAGGTGATTACCCCGACTTTAAATCATGGATGGTCAACAGTGACAATGACGTATTACACATCACCAACCCAAACACTTTAAATGAGATGACAACTGAGTTCATGACTAAAATGTATAGTGAATACTACACTAAATGGTTAAGTTTGGTTGGTGGGGAAAGGAACGCCTTCCTAAAAGGGTTTACAAGTCAATTTAATTTGGCATAATAAGAAAAAGATGATAAGATATCACATAAGAAAAACAATAATAAATGAAAAAACAGAGTTAGAAACAAATGTTTTACTAACGAATGGTTACTCCGAAATATTGGAGTATGGAGATAAACACAAAGCTGAGTTAATAGTTAGTGTGTTGAGAGATAAATACCCACACAGTACGTGGGGTTATAAAGTGATACCAGTAGGTAAATAACACCTTTACTATAGGGGTTTAGTTAGTATAATTAAGGGATGGAAGCAATTTTAAAACACACAACATCGGATGGACATACACACCACGAGGTTGATATAATTAATAAGAAACATAAGGTAATAACATTAGCCACAGATGACGTAAAAGAATCATCAACAACCGAAAAATGGGGTACACAACAGAAATTTGTTGAGAAACTCGTTATGAAAGCGATTGAGGTCATTGGTGAGAAAATGGTAGAACAAAAGAAAACCATAGCTGATTGTGAGACATATAACTCGATGGGGAATCTCGGTGTAACCAGGAAACGGTTAGATATGAATCGTGAGTTATTGGTGTTTCTAAATACGTATGAATATAAGTAGTGGGTGTGAAAAATTTAACATACACTGAGAACGTGACCCAAATATATCAGAATCACCTAGATGGTTGTAACTACACACATATGAGTAGTTACAACCCATTTTTAACGGGTCCTGAGTTGTCCACCTTATTTAGAGGTGTTAGAACCGAAGTGGGTGAACAACTAGAGACTATTAGGGTGTATGGTTTAACTAGTCCTATTGCTTTCGTGTATTCAGATAATAATGATTGTAGGCGTACTGTGAGTGTTCAAGGTCAACTATTCGATACCATCGATGATATTCGTGATTATTTAGTTCAGGAACTTCTCAGTGATAATGAGGTGTATATCTACACAGTGGATTCTATTAGGGTATTTAGTCCCGAATTTCGTGAGGTTAGGAAATTTTCTATAAGATGTTCCTCATTCCATAGAAGTAGATGGGTGGGAACGAACAAAGAACCAATGATACGACCATTACATAAACTTAAAAAACATAACTTTAATTAAGTATTCATTAGTTAATTAAATAATTTACCGTATCTTTAGAATGTTAAATGTGGTTATATACAATAAGTTGGATATTTATTGGTATGAACCTTAGAAACAAAATCAAAAAAACAATAAACGAAGTGGCTGGAATATCATTTGAAGTACGGGAGTGGGCACAGATTCTATCGAGTGAGATAGATAGGTTAACATTGGAAGCTGATGAAGCTGAGTCTAACAAACAAGGTACCCCGAAAGAGGTTCAGGCATCACCAACGACATATAGTGATAATAATGACGAAATCTCCCACTTCGAAGATATGGGTGGTGGGGAATATTATGATGCTATCATACCAAGTGATGAATTAATGTATGACGCTGAGACAGTAAAAGACTTTCCTGAAATCACAAGTCTCATAAGGGGTAAAATTATTAAAGTTAGTGTTGAGGAATACGGTATTAGGGTCTATGTCGATGGTAACTTTGATGATGTTAAGTATGGTGAAGTATTAGAGGACATGGTGTATGAACATTCACAATGGGGTCAGCCACTCTACGACCCAAATACACACAACGAACTTACAGCCATGTATTTTGGTGGTACTAATAGTATTGAGGTGGAGAAAAGTTACGGAGGTAGATTCTTAGACATCTTCAGTAAATGGAAACCTAAACCAAAAGCTAAGATTGATAAGTTAGTAATCAACGGGAAAGACTTCCCTGAGACTTATGGGAAATTCAAAGTGGATAAATGGATATTCAACGATGCGAGTCGTATTGAGTATGACCACTACAAGTCGGGTTACAACAAGGAGAATGGTGATTACGAAGTGTACTTTAATGTACCAATCAGGGGGTTAAGTATGGGTATGTTTGTTCACGAAACGAAACACGCTTACGATGATTGGAATAGAATGAAAAACGGTGGTAAACCGATTAGGGATAGTTGGGAAATCAAAAATATATATACAAAGGATTTTGAGAACCTAATATTGGGTGGAGCTATGAAGTTCCCACAATTAGGTGGTGTTGTTAGGATGTACTATTTAGGTTCTAAATTAGAAACACCAGCTTATTTAGAGAACGAATATGATGCACCTATGGCACAAACATACAGAAACACAGGTAAGAAATTAATGAACTTTAGTGTAGACCACTTCTTTAATAAGAAAGGTAAACCAGCTAAAGGGTTAGAAGATGAATTTGTTAATATTTTAATAAACTACGACATCCCATTCTTTAGAAAGTTTAAAGATGTACGTAGTTTTTTAACACACACTGAAAAATACTTCAACAAGAGGGGTAAGGATATAGTGAGACGTATCGATAAAACAATGTACGTACACGGTAAGACTCAACAAAGACCAGCAAAGGGTACGGGTAATAGGTCAAACTATGGTACGAAAGGGACATTACCTTTCTAATTAAATAAAAAAAATATGATATTCGGAATTAATTTTAGTTTGATGTTGGGGGTAATTTTACCACCTATCTTATACGCAACCATAATATATTTAACATCACCATATAAGAGTATAGTAATTAACCGTGGACTCAAACACATAATAGGTGGGATGTTATCTGTAACACTTTTGGGTTTTATATCTATCCTTTTACCTAACTGGGATTCAAGTTCGGTAGACTTCTTTAATACGTTTTTCTATATAGCACCTAGAGAAGAATTAGTTAAACTATTAGTGTTTCTGATGTTGGGGACAGTAGTTAAAAGAAAAACTGACCACCCTGTCGCGACGATGTTCTATATGGCTATGATTGGTTTAGGGTTTGCGTTAGTCGAAAACCTCCAATATGTTAGTATATACGGTGAAGGGGTACTACCAATTAGGGCTGTGACAGCAACCGTAGCACATATGTTATTCGGTATGTTCATGGGGTATTGGATAGCTAAAGGTAATATTAACAATGGTTTAGGTAATCGTTCAGTATTTAGTGTGATGATGTCCTTGAACCCTAGACTTAAACAGTGGGTATTTGTGGTTATAGGTTGGTTATCCGCAATTGGTTACCACGGACTATGGAATTACAACCTAATGTTATCAAACTCAGCTTATGGGGTGGACTATGACGATGTATCGTCTTCACCTATAATGATTATGATGTTAATCTTCGGGTTGGTGGGGTCAATGTTTGCTAGTAAGGACCTAAATGATAATTATAGAAGAAATTTAGAAAATAAGGGTTAACTTATTGAATCATTTACCATATATTTACACCACATAACAAAATTTAAAAATAAAGAAATGAAAAAATTATTATTCTTACTATCATTAGTAACCCTATTAACTTTAGGGTTCAGTAACAAGTCGACAGCACAAAACATATTCTATAATAGTGTGAGTACTTATAACAACGACACAAAGTTCGTCTTCACCTACGACACCCACAACCAATGTAATAACAACATTAGGGTAACCAATAACCGTAATTACCGTAACACATTCAACTTCAGTGTGTATCTTGATGGGTACCTCAAGTACAAGGGGAGAACAACATTATCACCATACGGGTCACTATTTTTTAATAATGCATTTTTCCATTGTTCTTCATCTAAATCCTTTATTAGGGTCTATTGTTGGTAACAAAAGAACAACTAACTTAAAAAGGAACTAACTGTTCCTTTTTTTTATGTTATATGATGATATTTACTTGAATTAATGGGTTTAATTATATACATTTAAAGTCGATAGTATTAACTAAAACACGAATAATATGGAGAAGTTTATTGAAGAGAAGATAAAAGAAATGGGTCATGGTATGGTAGTTTCATTCAAAAAAGGGACGGATAATTATAACACAATGAAAACAATCCTAATTGAAGTTTACAGTAAAGGTGTGTTCGATGGTTATGATGACTTACCTAATTTCTTCGCAATAACACATGAGGACTAATGGGTTGGATTAAGGAGGCTAAGGTGATAGTACAAAAGAGGTATGGTAATTACTGTAGTATGTGTAGTGAATTGGGTATCGAACCTAAACCCTACCACACCTTTAAGGATGGTGACTACGGTACTAAGGAGTATAATAATGTGAGGGAAATATACCTCACATTTAAGAGGAAATATCGATAAATGGGTCTAAACAATACCTTGAATCACCCACACACGCCAAATAAAAGGTAATCTACCTAAAATATATCATAAAGTCATTTACTAATGTTAGTTCTCCACATATTTATAATAAAAATAGAGAATGAAATTTAATTTAACAGATATACTAAGAAGTACAATCCTTTTAGAGGGTAGACTTGAAGATGTGAAAGCAAAATATTCAGGTAACGATGATGTGATTGATAGATTATCACAAGGTGACCCATCGGGTAATAATAAATACCTTGGTTGGATGTCTAAACAATACTTCAGTGGGGGTGTTGGGGATTCAGATTTAATCATTGAGTTGGTGGGGAAATTCCACGTTAGTGGTGATAGACTTAGGAAACAACAGTTATCAGCTGATATTAATCAATACAAATCAATTTCAGATTTAGAGGCAGCTTTTAATAAATTAACGAGAAGAGATGCACCTTCGAAGAAAGACCTTAAGGGGTCTGGTGAGTTAGTGTATGACGGACCAAAATTATATATTATAGCACCAAGAAACTACGAAGGTTCATGTAAATGGGGAACTGGAGCTAAATGGTGTGTTGCATCTGATTCAACAGATTCACATTGGAAGAGTTACACTAAGAACAACTTATTTTATTTTGTTATTTCTAAAACACTACCATCGAGTGATAACAATTATAAGATAGCTATCCAAAAGGAGATGAAGGACAATAAGAACACTTATTGGGATGTCCCTGATAGAAGTAGTTCCACACCACAAAACACAGATATCACACCTGAAGTATTAGCTATTGTTGACGCACACGCTATCACAGCTAAGAAACACGTCCTTAAGAGATTGGTTGAAGATATGGTTAGTGGTGTTAAAAGTACATTAACTTATGATAACATCATGAAGACTAAAGAACTTCTTAATGATGGTCAATTGTATAAGATTATATCAAACGACCTTATGGTGTTCAACCAAAGGGGTGGTTATGGTTCCGATAACTCAACCAATCTATTTGGATTCGTAGCAAATAAATTTGGGGTGGAAAACACATTAAAGTTATTGAAAACACATTATGATAACTTTGCTAAGTTATTGGGTAATGAGAAGGTATTAAATTACGTTGATGAGAATACTGAAAGACCTCAGAAATTAGAGTTAGCTAACGAACTTAAAGGTCACCTTAAAACAGTCTCACCGAACGTAAGAACTAAGATTCAGAAGTGGGGTATGACTGATGATGCTTGGTCTAAGTATGAAAGTGAATCACAATACGTATTTCTTGGTGACGCGAAGACAACAAAACCGACTGGTCAAATATATAAGGTAGATAAATTTGAACCTAAATCGTATGACATTATCTCACAATTAAAGTTAAAACTTAAATACAGGGATGTTAACCTATATGGTGCTATTACTGGTAAGGATGTATTAGATGACTACATGGATGGTACGGAAGTTCCCGATGAGGTGATGCGTGGGATTAAGACACAGAAGATAGCTTAACACAAAATAATAAAAAAAAAAGGTTGTGTTTCACAACCTTTTTTTTTTATATAATTATATCATATGGACATTTATAAAATTATAAAAGAGGAAATCAACGATTTCGATTGGGTCAAGGAACACGAATTCACCCAAGAGGAGGTGATTCAACATATTAAAGATAACGACATCACCGAATGGACCTTTGGGGAACATTGGGATGGTGATTTGTATTTGGATGGGACAAAAATCACATCCCTCGGAAATCTCCAATCCGTTGGTGGTTATTTGTATTTGAGAGAGACAAAAATCACATCCCTCGGAAATCTTGAATCCGTTGGTGGTAATTTGAGTTTGTGGGGGACAAAAATCACATCCCTCGAAAATCTTGAATCCGTTGGTGGTTATTTGAATTTGAACGGGACAAAAATCACATCCCTCGGAAACCTACAATCCGTTGGTGGTGGTTTGAATTTGGAAGGGACAAAAATCACATCCCTCGGTAATCTTGAATCCGTTGGTGGTGGTTTGTTTTTGGATGGGACAAAAATCACATCCCTCGGTAATCTTGAATCCGTTGGTGGTAGTTTGTATTTGGGTAGGACACCAATCAGTAAATCACATTCCGAAGAACAAATAAGACAATCGGTTCAGGTTGATGGTGATATTTATATGTAAGATATTATGAAAAAATTAATTAAGAAAATATTAAAAGAGAGTGATTTCGATTGGACTGGTTCAATTAAACCAACCACTGTGGGTGTTTTATTTGATGATGATGATGTTTCATTTGACGATGACGATGAACAATCTATGATAGTGATGGGTCCAAATACTGTAACATATAGAATTGACTATGATAGTGATTTTATTAATATGGTTTTGGATGGTGATATTGATGAATTCTATTTATCTGACCTAATACAAACTAGTGGTATACCATATGGGTATGATG
>Ga0307992_1002220_pt1 | contig 11174 bp, 11 predicted proteins | sample EllFjometagen133_FD_203162 | JGI IMG/M metagenome (GOLD analysis project Ga0307992, IMG submission 203162) | Marine microbial communities from Ellis Fjord, Antarctic Ocean - #133 | ecosystem: Environmental > Aquatic > Marine > Unclassified | place: Southern Ocean | collected 2014-10-08
GAGCATAATTGAGCAAAAAAACCTCTTAAACCAGAAGTAACCATATTTGAAGTAAATGTTAGGAATATCTTAGAATTGCTTCTTTTCATCTTTAGGATTACTTGCACTGCTTCTGAAAGTTCTGTTGCTTGGTATCCTAATGAGTTAAAACTATCAACGCATTCTTCTATAGACATGCGTGGTTTCCATAAAAAATCTTTAACTTTCTTCATTTTAATTGTTCATATGAAATATTTAGAATAAAAGTATGACTAGCTTTACATAATAGGTATTGCCCTGTTAAATGTAAATTTTTTCAAACTCATAAAATTATTCGTTTGAAAGTATATTTAAGTGTTTCGAAATGTGGTTTTTCATCACAAGAATCTTTTTAAACAAAAATGACTGAAATAATATTACAATGAATAGATGGTTAGAGATTTTATTTGGGTTAATCCTTGTAGTTGTTCCTCTTGCTCTTATTCTTCCGGGAATGCCTTTGGCAGTGTGGGGAATTGCAGCATTGACTGTTCTAAAGGGAGCAATAGTTTGGATTTTACTTTTAGTGGGGTTATTATTAATAATTCTTGGAATAAACGATTTGAAATAGTTAGTTAATTTATTAAAAATATTAACAAACCTTCAATTATTCCTGCGATTAGCAATAAAGGGAGCACAATTAGTAAGAAAACTTTGATTGAATTTTTAAGAAAGTTTCTTAGCGATTTCTTAGGATTTTTTTGAAAAGGGAAGGTCCCTAATTTTAGGCCTGTTCCAAGGGCAATGATTACTGCTGGAAGTTCAAAGATTCCATGTGGGAGTAGTTTTAAGAGAGAGGAAGCACCTTCTAGGTTAATACTCATAAGGGCCACGAACCCTAAGACATACCCATTTATTATGACTGTTATTACGGGGAAAATGCCCAAAACAAAACCGAATATCATTCCCAAGAAGCTTGCTTGGACATTGTTAGCTATTATAAATGTTACTAATTCTCTAGAGCCCATTCCTTGCGTTTTATCTAATATTTCTTCAATTAGTTCAAGTATTTGGTTTGAGATAAATTCTGGAGCTGGAACAAAATATCCTATTAACGCCATAACTAAGAAAACAATAGCAATTATCCAAATGAATTTCTTAGTTTTTTTTAAGTAATCCCAAGTTTTTACGTATTCTTCTTTTAAACTAAAATTTTCTTTAGAAGTTTTTTTCACATCTTTTTTCTTTTTTTTGGCTGCCATATTAACTAAATCTCTTATTAATGACTTTAATCTTTCTTTTATACTTTTTCTTTAGGTAAAATCCATATCCTAGTCCGACGAGTAATCCTCCAAGGTGTGCCACGTTTCCGATTGGGAGGTTTCCTGCTATTGAAATTATCCAAAGAACTATTAGCATCCCAGGGGCTGCATATTTGAGTTTTATAGGAATTGGAATAAACATTATGTAAACTTTTAAATCTGGAGTTAAGAACATCATTAACCCGATTAATCCGAATAAAGCTCCTGAAGCTCCAACAGCATAGGCGTTTATATCCGCTGGAAAGATGAATGCAGAGAGTACAAAAAGCAATCCTGAAACTATTCCTGCTATTAGGTAGAATTTAAGGAATCTTTTCTTCCCAATTATTTTTTCAATTAATGCCCCCACGAAGAATAATGAAAGCATGTTAACGAATAGGTGAAAAAATCCCGCATGCATAAACATGCTTGTTAGGAAAGTCCAGAGATACATTCCTTGAAGTATATTTGCTGGCTGTATTGCAATTAAATCTATTGTCAAGACATTTAATCTGAGCAATATTTCAAAGATAACAAAAAGTAGAACATTGATTGCTATTAAAGCTGTGTTCATGCTAAGGGAATTGAAAATATTTTTTTTCTTTTTTGGAGGTTCTATTTGGTAAATTGCCATTTTTATGTTAAATAGAATAAGTAATCTGTCTTTAAATTATTTCTTTTTCTTTTTAGGGGGTTTTTTCTTAACAACTTTCTTTTTAGTCACTTTTTTCTTAGCAGGAGTCTTTTTCTTAACAACTTTCTTTTTAGTCACTTTTTTCTTTTTAGGGGGTTTTTTCTTAACAACTTTCTTTTTAGTCACTTTTTTCTTAGCAGGAGTCTTTTTCTCTGTTTTCTTTTTCTCTTTTGCATTTTTCTTCTTAGTCGCTTCTCTCTTTTTAGCAGCTTCTGCTCTTTTGATTGCTCTTTTTTCTGCTTTTTCTTTTTCTTCTTTTTTAATCACTCTTTCTTTTGTTTTATCGAGTTTTCCTTGTTCTATTTGTATTTCGTTTGTTATGTCTTTTAATTTATCTTCAAATTTTTCTAGCATCTTTTTCATTTCCTTAAGTAATTTTTCACTATTTCTTGTAATAAATACATCCCCACATTCTGGGCAAGAAAATTCATTTAGCATGGCATTTTCTTCATTCATTTCAATGTTGCATCTTTCACAAACGTAGAAAACTTTTGTTTCCCTATTTTTTATTTGATTTCTTAGTTGGTTTATTTTTTTCATAATGTCTTCTCTTAAAAATTCTAAACATTTTAGGATCTCAATTTTCCAAAAATATGTGTACCATCCTTTTTTCTTATCCTTTTTTCTTATAGAAGTAACTAAACCATGATCAGATATTTTATATAGGATATTTCTAGTTTGGTTGATTGTTATGTCTAGTTTTTTGGCAATTATAAATTCATTTACGTGTTTTTTTCCGTTTAATAAATCTACGATTCCTTCCGCTTGTTTTCCGACGACAATAGAAATAACTTCTTCTAGAAATTTTTTTACCATTTGAAACCTTGAATTATGATAGCTAAATATCTTTCTTTTTTAAATCTTTGTTAAATTTTGCTAAATTCTTGAAAATTATTTTTTATTTCAAAAAAATAAAGTTTTTAAACCTATATTCTCTCATATATATATCAAAATCTATATATAAAAAAGATGGGATTACTTAAAAAAAAGGGGAGAGAAAAAAGGGCTAAGAAGGGTATAAGTGATTATAAACTTCCAGAACTGCCGGATTTACCAGAGTTTCCTTCAGTGGATTCATCTCCGAAAGAATCTGTGATGAAAGAGAAAGAATTTTTACCGCAATTACCAAGTTTTCCAAATAGTTCTATTGGAGAAAAATTTTCACAGGAGAGTATTAAAGATGCTGTTTCTGGGAAAAAAGAGGGGGTTGAAGAGGAAGATAATGTAGAGGACTTTACTCTTCCAGGGTTACCTGATGGGCCTCCGACGATGCATGAGCCTTTAAAACCGGTTATGACAAAGAGCTTTGATAGTGTAGTGGAGAAACCTAGGATGAAGGAATTCCAAAAAGATGTTGGGGCATTAAGCTCTAGGGAAACTATGACTGAAATGTTGGAACCTGAACGAAAACCTTTTCATCATTCTTCGAGGGATTCTAGTTCAAACCCAAGAGTGAGAAGTGGAGCAAGTGCTAGAAATGAGCCTGTTTTTATTAGGATAGATAAATTTGAGGAAAGTTTAAATGTTTTTGAAAAAACAAGAGAACAAGTGAGAGAGATTGAAGATTTAGTTAGGCATGCACAGGATTTGAAAGTTAAGGAAGGCGAAGAATTATCAAAGTGGGAAGAAGAAATTCAATCTATCAAAGAGCAAATAGATAAAGTAGATAGAGATATCTTTTTTAAAGTATAATGAAAGACTCAAATTTAATTCATATAAGGTTAGACCACAGCGAGGCTGTTATTTCTAAAGTAGATGTTTTATCAACACAAGTGTATTTAATAAAGATGCTTAAGACAATGAAAGCGTTTCATAAACTTAGGGCTGAAGAATTGAAGACAAAAATCAAGATCCAGAAGAAGTTAAAAGAAGTTAATTCTAATATACATAAGTTGGAGGTTTTACTCCCTAAGATAAAGATTCCAGAAATATTGCAACATGGAAGTGTTGAGGTTAGGGAAACGTCCGTTAGTGAAACAGCAAGCGAACGAAAGAAGAAGGCCGATCCTCATGAAAAGGATTTGGAGAAGCAACTCCAAGAAATTCAAGATAAGTTGAGAAAATTAGAATAGTTTTTGTAAATAAGAATCTTTTAAAACATTGGTTATTAGGTTAATTTATGAATAGAAAGAAATTAATTAAAAAGTATATTAAGTTTTTTGAAGGAAAAGACCATAAAGAGATTCCTAATTCTAGTTTAGTTCCTGAAAACGATCCGACTGTTCTTTTTACAACTGCAGGAATGCATCCCCTTGTCCCTTTTTTGTCTGGCCAAAAACATCCTCAAAGTAAAAGGCTTGTTGGTATTCAAAGATGCATAAGAACAGGAGATATTGAAGAAGTGGGAGATGAAGTTCATCATACCTTTTTTGAAATGCTTGGTAATTGGAGCCTTGGAGATTATTGGAAGGAAGATGCAATAAAGTTTAGTTATGAGTTTCTTACGAAGAAATTAAAAATTCCTAAAGGAAAAATTTCTGTTACTTGCTTTGAAGGAGATGAGAATGCAGCAAAAGATGAGGAATCTTCTGAAATATGGAAAAAGTTAGGTGTGGAAGCGGTTGAATTTAAGGGGAAAGAAGATAATTGGTGGGGGCCAGCAGGAGCAACTGGACCGTGTGGGCCAGATAGTGAGATGTTTGTTAAGGGAGTAGAAATTTGGAATGATGTTTTTATGCAATATAAAAAAGATGAAAATGGGAAGTACACGGAATTGGCACAAAAGAATGTTGATGCGGGAATGGGCGTTGAAAGAACTGTTGCTATTTTGAATGATTTAAAGGACAACTATCTTGGAGATAGTTTCAAACCAATAATAAAAAAAATTGAGAAAATTTCTAAAAATAAATATGAAGATAATAAGAGGGTTTTTAGAATAGTAGCAGACCATATTAAAGCAAGCGTTTTTATTATTGCAGATGGGGTTGTTCCAAAGAATACGGAGCAAGGATATGTTTTAAGAAGATTGATAAGAAGGGCGGTAAAGTATGGGAGAGAGTTAAATTTAATAGATTTTACAGGCAAGGTGGCGGAATCTGTTTTTGAAATTTATGAGGATTATAATTTTCTTAAAAAGAATAAGGAAAAAATTCTTGCAGAATTAAAAAAAGAAGAAGCGAAGTTTAATTTTACTTTGGAAAAAGGATTAACTGTTTTTGAAAGGATAACTAAGGGAAAAAAAGAGATTAATCCTAAAAAATCTTTTTTACTTTACCAAAGTTATGGGTTTCCTGTTGAAATGATTGAAGAGGAATGTAAAAAGAAAGGAATACTTTTTTCTAGAGAAGCATTTGATAGGGAAATCAAATCCCACCAAGATCTTTCTAGAACGGCTTCTGCAGGGAAATTTAAATCTGGCTTAGCAGACAATACTGAGATGACCACCAAATTACATACGGCAACCCATCTTTTACTTGCCGCGTTAAGGAAAGTTTTGAAAGACAATTCTATAATTCAGAGAGGTTCAAATATTAATGCTCTAAGGGCAAGATTTGATTTCTCTTTTCCAAGGAAGCTTGAACAGGAAGAGATTTGGGCTGTTGAGGCATTGGTTAATGAGTGGGTTCAGAAGGGGTATAAAGTTGTTAGAGAGGAAATGACTTTTGATGAAGCAAAAGAAAGAGGGGCTGCAGGAATTTTTGAAGATAAGTATGGAAAGGTAGTTAGCGTTTATACTATTGACAAAATTTCAAAAGAAATTTGTACTGGGCCTCATGTTAAAAATACCAAAGAGATAGGTAAGTTTAAAATTAAAAAAGAAGAGTCTTCCTCAAGCGGTGTTAGAAGAATTAAAGCTATTGTAGAGTAAGACTCATAGATGCTCGTTAACGCAGTTACTCGCATAAAGATTCACCCTCAAGCGGAGTAAGATGTATTAAGGCTATTCTTGAATAAAGTTATAATCTCGATTCCCCATTAAGACCATATTTTTTCTTAAGTCTTTGATTCATTAAATATTTGTAAAAATCTAATCTTCCTTCTCTTTTTCTTAGGGATTTCTTGATTTTGTCCATTCTCGATGCATCTTTGAATTCTTTCATTCCATTTGGAAGCGAGAATCCATCACTTAGCAAGAATATTGAAGGGATGGACTGCATCTTTCCAAATCCAACATAATTTATTTCTTCTTCAGTCATGATTGATGGGCCTGTTGTTTCAATAAAACAATATCCGCTGCTTTCAACGCTTTCCTTGAAAGGACATTTTATTCCAAGTGCTTCATGATTTTCTTCCTGGAAGTAAAAGAAAGAAATCCCATACCCTAATTCTCTAAGGAGGAATGCAAGAAGTTCTACTTTTTCTCCACAAACCCCTTCTCTGTCGTATAGAACTTGGTAAGGATATCTAAAATAATTTATTGAGTTTCCTGCAAATTTTATAGAAGCATCTGAATTTCCGAAAGGAATATTTTGAACTAGGCTTATTGCAATTCTTGCTTGATCTTCTTTTGTTTCTGCAGAATTTTGTATTTCTATGACTAGTGGAAGTAAGAAATCTCTCTGAGCCTCTTCATTTATGCTGTTTAATTTAAAGTCTGCTCTAGAAGATATTTCCCCATCTTGATAACTTATTGATCTTGGAGTTGTGTAAAGATAATCGTAAACTCCTTTATACATTATGAAATTGATTATCCCTGTTTCTCCATTTAGAATATATTCAAAAGAGACTTCTCTTGGCTCTCTTGCAAAGTTTGAGACGCAAATATCCTCTTTTTTTTCTAGCCCCTCTGGACACCCACAAAGAATTGAGCTTTCAATTAAGAGCCCCTCATCACAGAAGTAAGGTTTTGTTATGGAACATGTGTTATAAAATGTTCCGTCTCCACAAGTTTCTACGGATTTTTCCCCTGTTAGGGTTTTCATTTCAAGAATAATATATCCTCCAAGAACAACGATTCCTATGATCATTATTATTAGAAGCATAGAAAGAACTTTGTTTGTTGTATTTGTGGGGGCTTTCCCCTTAGTATCACTCTTTTCAACCATAGTAGGGCTTAGTTTAGGAATTATAAAAAGGTTTTTATTCTAGATAAATGCCTGGTTTGCCAGGTTTTGTTTTTTTAGAAATATTATTTGGGTCATGTTTCTTGGAATTGTTAACTGCAAAGATTTTCACCTCTTTGTGTGTTCTCTTGCTTATCGCTTTTTCATCGTAGAAACTTAGTTCGTTAGGTATTACGTAAACAAATGCTTTTTCTTTTTTCTCCCCTCTGGCTTCCACTATCTTTGTTATATTTATTATATCCGAGACTATTTTGTCCATTGCTTGGTCTTGCTGGTCAAATTTTTCTTTAATTTTTGAAAGTTCTGGTTTTGGCCAGTTGCTTAAACTTATTAGGCCTTTTCCTTTTATCTTTTCCCAAAGTTCTTCTGTTATGTGTGGACAGAATGGATGTAATAGTTGTAGGCTTTTTTGTAAGACTTCTTTAGAGGTTTCTTTTGGAAGCGAATTAAATAATTCACGGACTTTAATTATTGCTAAATTGTACTTGAAGTTTTCAATTTGGTTTGTAACTTCTTTTATTATTTTATTTAATTTAGATTCTGTTTTTTCATCTGCTTTTTTTATTATCTTTATTTCACTAAATTGGTTGTAAACTTTTGTTAGGAATTTGTGTCCTCCGATTAGCACTTTTTCCTCCCAATTTGTGTCTGAATCTGGAGAAGCAAAACTAATTAGTGCAAGTCTTAATGAGTCTGAACTATATTTTTTTATAACATCTAAGGGATCTACTGTATTTCCTAGAGATTTACTCATCTTATTCCCATCTGCTCCATGTAACATTCCCTGGTGGAATAGCTTCTTTGCTGGTTCATCAAAGTTTAACATTCCTATGTCTCTTAGAAACTTCGTATAAAATCTGAAGTAAATTAAATGCATGCAAGCATGTTCTGCTCCCCCGATGTATTGATCTATGGGATTCCAATATTCTGCTTTCTTTTTATTAAAAATTTCTTTTGAGTTATTTGGATCTGCGTACCTTAAGAAGTACCAAGAGGAGTTAACAAAAGTATCCATTGTATCTGTTTCTCTTTTAGCATGCCCTTTACATTTAGGGCATTTGACATTAATCCATTTTTCATTTGTCTCTAAAGGATTTCCTTTTCCAAACGTCACTTCTTTTGGAAGTTTAACTGGAAGATCTTTTTCTGGAACTGGGACCGCCCCACATTTATCACAGTGAATTATTGGGATAGGGGTTCCCCAGTATCTTTGTCTGGAAATTAGCCAGTCTCTTAATTTAAATTGTGTAACTTTCTTTCCCAGTTTTTTTGATTTTAGAAATTCTGTTATTTTATTTTTTGCTTCATTGTTATCAAGTCCGTTGAATTTATCAGAGTTAATTAGTTTTCCTGGCCCAACATAAGCACTCCATGATTTTGTTTCTCCGTCGATTACTTTTTTAATTGGTATTTTGTATTTTTTTGCAAATTCAAAGTCTCTTTGGTCATGTGAGGGAACTGCCATAACCATCCCGCTTCCGTAATCTGCTACAACAAAGTTTCCAGCATAAATGGGTATTTTTTCATTGTTAATTGGGTTAATTGCATAAGAACCAGTGAAAACTCCTTGTTTTTCTAAATTCTCCATGTCTTTTTCAGAGACTGTCTTTACTTTTTTAAGAAAATCTTTTACTGGTTTTTTTTGCTCTTTTGTAATTAAATTCATTAGTTTTGTATGTTGTGCTGAAACAACCATAAAGGTTACTCCATAAATTGTGTCTGGCCTTGTTGTAAATATTTTCCAAGGTTCTTTATTAATCTCAAAGATGATTTCTGTTCCATTGCTTTTCCCAATCCAATTTTTTTGCATTGTTTTTGTTCTTTGGGGCCAATCTAAATCATCTAATTTTTCAAGAAGTTCATCAGCATAGTTTGTTATTTTTAAGAACCACTGTTTGAGTGTTTTAATTTCAACTTTTGAATTGCATCTTTCACAGTTTCCTGTTTGTGCTTGTTCGTTTGCCAGAACAGTGTTACAAGAAGGGCACCAATTAACAGAAGCTTGTTTTTGGTAAGCAAAATTTTTTTCAAACATTTTTAAGAAAATCCATTGATCCCATTTATAATAATCTGGTTTGGAAGTGTCTACAATTCTGGACCAATCATAACTGATTCCTAAAGATTTTAATTGTTTAGTGAAATTCTTAATAGAATTTTTGGTATATTCTTCTGGGGGGGTTTTATTTTTTATAGCAGCATTCTCTGCTGGAAGACCAAGAGCATCATAGCCTATTGGGTGTAACACGTTGAATCCTTGCATTATTTTTAATCTAGCATAAATATCTGGAATTGTATACATGATTGCATGCCCCATATGAAGTCCTGCTGCAGAAGGGTAAGGAAACATTGGAACAATGTAGAATTTTTCTTTTTTGGAATTTTCACTAACTTGAAAAGTTTTTTTCTCTTCCCATGTTTTTTGCCATTTCTTCTCTATTTTTTGAAAATTTATTGTTTTATTTGGCATGGATTATACTTAGAATTACTTGTTTAAGAATTTATTGTTAGGATTATATTTTTTTCTTACAGCACTATCTAATTGTTCTGGGGTGGTGCAATTATTTGGTTCAATTCCCATGATTCTATAAACATTCTGCATTGGATCTCCCATGTTATATTTAATTGGCCCAATTTCTTCATAATTATTTGCTTGGGGTATTTGTGTTGTTGAAGTATCAACTTGTGTAGCATCTATTAATTGTTCAAGAGGATTTAGTTTATTTTTGTTTAATTCATTTGCTCCAAGTACTAAAAGAAGTCCTGTCCCCATTACTAAACTATATATTTCCCACAAAGCTAGTTTTCTTTTCGAAGTCATAATTTCTAAATCCTATATTTATTTAAAAGAATTTATATAGTATTTTTATTTATTCATTTTATGGCAAAGATACCAACACAGTTAGTTGGGGAGATTTTATCAACCAATGAAGCGGAAGCTATGCAATTGCAAAGAAAGTCTAACTTTGGAGAAATGGTTTATGGGAAAGTTCAATATTCTCTATCTGAAGGGCTTTATTTAGTTAGAAATGGAAAGATAGATGTTTTTCAACGGGGTAAAAAAGTTGGTTTTAATGATTTAATTGTAAAGTTTAAGAGGATTGATGGAAAAATTCAGTTAAAATATCCAGTTTTCAAAGATTTACGTGATAAAGGGTATGTTGTTAAGACCGCTTTAAAGTTTGGGGCTGATTTTAGGGTTTATCCTAAAGGAAAGAAGCCAGGGAAAGAACATGCAAAGTGGATTGTTTTTGTTGAACATGAATCTAAAGGGATTAAGTGGCACGAATTTTCAGCTAAGAACAGAGTTGCACACAGTACAAAGAAGAAATTGTTGTTGGCAATTTTGGATGAAGAGTCAAAACCAATTTATTATGAAGTTTCTTGGGTTAAAACATAAATCTTTATAATTCCGAAGAATCTTTTTCTTTGATGGTAGCACAAGATACAACTGCATTAAAAGAGAAAATAATTTCAATAATAAAAGGTAGAGGTCCTAGTTTTCCAGCACACATTTCATCCCAAGTCGGATTGAGTATTCTTTTTACTTCTGTATTTCTTTCTGAATTACTTTCTGAGAAAAAATTAAAAATTTCTCATCTGAGGGTTGGAAGTTCCCCCATTTATTTTATCCCAGGACAAGAGCCTTTACTTGAAAGGTATTCTGGAAGTTTAAAATCTCGTGAAAAAGATGCTTACGAACTTTTGAAGGAAAAAAAGTTTTTAATGGATTTAGAACAAGAACCTGCAATTCGTGTGGCTCTTAGAGTAATTAAAGATTTTGCAATTCCTTTTCAAGCAGAGGATAATTTTTATTGGAGATATCTTACTGTTCCAGAAGGGGATTTTATTTCAAGCTCAAAGACAAAGTCTTTGGCAACGTCCGCCTCGACACAGTCAGTCGAACGTAAGAAAGAACCAAAGAAAGAGCTAGAAATCTTTGATAAAAGCTCAAAGACAAAGTCTTTGGCAACGTCCGCCAGTGAAACAGGAAGCGAACGTAAGAAAGAAATTAAAAAGAAAGTTGTGAAGAAAAAGACTCCTACAAAGAAGAAATCTGGAAATGCAAGTAAGGGAAATGATAAGTTCTTTAATAGAGTTAAAGAGTATCTTTTAGGAAAGGGAATAGAGATTTCGGATATTGTTAGTTTTAGTAAAGATGACCTTGTTGTTAAGGTGAAGGAAAATGAAATTGAAAGCATTATTTTTGCTTATAATAAA
>Ga0307992_1002221_pt1 | contig 11171 bp, 9 predicted proteins | sample EllFjometagen133_FD_203162 | JGI IMG/M metagenome (GOLD analysis project Ga0307992, IMG submission 203162) | Marine microbial communities from Ellis Fjord, Antarctic Ocean - #133 | ecosystem: Environmental > Aquatic > Marine > Unclassified | place: Southern Ocean | collected 2014-10-08
GTCAATTTATTGGAGAAATGATTGAAAAATGTCTCAAAACACTGAGAAAGATACCCTTGCAACCACATTTTCACACAGCCTCTTTAAGGCGGGGGTACTTTACACTACTAAACTAAAATAGGACTTTAGTCCAAACTCTCAGGGCTAAAGCCCTTTTACCTCGGCGGCTATTTATCCCCAGCCTGAAGGCCAGGACAATTGAAGAATTAATTTATGAGTCTATCAGCCAGTCGTAAACATTTGAACCTGAGGGACTTCCGCCACCACCGAGCCATTCACTCCCTTCGACTTCCACGGGACGAAAATCACCAATACCTGCACCGCCATGATCATCCTGGCAACCCACTGCAATTTGAAAAGTGGCCTTTTCAAGTGGTTCAGAAAACAAGTCCTTGGGCAGGCTGAACCTGATTCGCTCTGTATCAACATTCCCAATGGCGCCCACCGAAGTTTTGGGCATATACTCAGCCAGCGGATCATGCTTGTCATCAACCAGAAGGACACCGCCACTGATATACATGATTTGATCGGCCTTAAAGCCTGCCTGAAATCGTGTCTGGGCATTTTTCCCTACTTCAGGGTTCCCACCGCCAGATGCATAGCTGATACCGATGGCACAGTAGGTCAATTGATATCCATATTCAGGGTGCCAGCCAGGATCAACCAGATTTGAAAAAACCAACTCAAACTCGTAATGATCAGGCCCCTGTTTAACTTCAAACTCAAGAATATCGGCCAGTCCATTTTCAAATTGAGGATTGGTGGGGTAAGTATAACTGGCATTCAGACCATGGTCGTCATTGGCAACATCAAAAGTTTTGTGTATGGATTTTGCCTCAGCGCTATAGTTGCTCATTTCTTTTTCGCTGAGAAGTCGGTGTTCTGGTCCCATCAAAGCCGGAATTTCCCGTGTGGTATCCAGTTCACAGAAGGCCAGGCTGTTTGGGGAAATTGAAATATCCTCACGGGTCACCAGATAATCTTCCACATCACCAGGGACTGTCCACTGCCCCATTTGCTTCTCATAGCGGAGGTGCAAGTTGGTTTGCTTCCAATCAAGGTCGAGATGAGTGATTTCCACATCAGCAAAAATCTCAAATGACAGCTTCATTTCCTTTGTGGAGGAGCGGGTGAGGGAAATATCAAATTGTGATTCTGAATCTGTGTACTGAATCTCCCATTCATCCTCACCCATGGGATGCTTGAAAGTCACTTCCTTCAAATCATTGAGGAGTCGTGGTGCAATGGTCACATGCGATTTTGATAAATCAGGTTGAATACCCAGAATATCCTGATAAAAACTGCGCAGGTACTCTGCCAGACTCCAGGCCTGACTAAAGGTACTTGAGAGGTGAAGCTCACCCTCTCTGGGCCAGACATCGGTGAGTTCTGCAATCGTTCCAATGGCTCCACGCTTTAAAATTTGCTGAGTCAAATCACTAAATATGGCTTCGGCATAATGATATTGATGGAACTGAATGGCTGGCGTAATGGTAGCTGCCGAATTCCAGGTCCAGATAATACCATTGTGATAAGCTGCATCCTGAACATACAAACCGGGTTGGTGGTGATATGGGTGAAAATTCGAGTCATCCTGGGCTAGCGATAAGACCCCATTCCGTGTGATCAGTTGAGGTCCCAGGGTCTCAAAGGTGGACCAATCGCAGGTTTCATGAAACAAGGGCGAAACGAGGAATACATTGGGACGTATTTGAGCATCCTGGGAATCATCAGTATTGAGATGGTCAACCAAGTAGGTCCCATCCGTTGATCTGAATTTTTCCAGGGCAGCATTGCAGCTGACAATTGTCTCCGCCACCTGTTCTGCCAACTTAGCATCTCCAAATTTTTGCGCGAGACGCTGGGTGATTTCCAATTGGTCCCGCCAGATAAATTGAATATCGATGGCGCGATCCCCCCGGGGACTCCAGGGACCATCAGGACCCTTGGCATCCATCCAGGTATCCGCATCAGCATGGCGCAAAAGACCATCTTCGTCAACCCAGTTCATCAATGAACCCTCAGTGGCACGATGAATGGCTGGCCACATCTTTGCCAGAAATTCAACATCATTGCTGTAGCGATAATAATCCCAGACCGATCTCACAAACCAGGGAGTTCCATCTGTGGTATTGTAGATAATATTATCAGGTTGTGCCCGATTGGGGACGCGACCATAATCTGGATCCAATTCGTCTTTGTTCTGGAGATCTGCAAATGAGAGAAGAATCTCCCGGGCATCTTCATATTGCCCACTGACAAGAACGGCACCAGCAAATGAAATAAAGGCATCCCGCCCCCAGTAATCATCAAACCAGGGCAGCCCAGCATAGATACCCTTTCCTAACTGCTTCATCACCAGTGCATCCAGAGATTGGTGTGCCCAAAAAATGGCCTTATCCAACTCAGGCATATTACTCTGCATTATTGTTGACTCGGCACGCTGGTCAATTCTTTGCTGTCGACGACTGCGGGCATTTTCCATCCAACCTGGCTCTATTCCCATCTCCTGTTTTTTTCGCTGAGAGATATGGCAATGGCCAGTCGGTGAGAGGAATCATATTCGGCCCGAGGAGTCAGATATGCCGTATATAGCTGTATATCAGGGATTTCTGAGGAAAGCCAATTCATTGATTGGGAAAACCAGATTTTGAGATGGGGATAACTGGATGGAATCTCCTCCATACGCTTTAGGACAACATTCAATTCCTGATCTGACGTACTGATCTCAAAATCTTGCGGTTGATTACCTCCCAGAATGGCAGGCTGGACGGTCCAATGGGTAGCTTGTTCAGCTTCAAGCTCCACCAACAGCATCCTCTTTTCGTCCAATAGGGTCCAGGTTTCCCGAATTCCCAACCTGGGATATTGACGTATGAGAGCGGCGGGAGTAATGGTCACAAGAGCCTCTTCACGAGGTAGCAATTCCCCCCTGCGGAAATATAAAGATCCTCAAAATACCCGCGCTTAGACGCGGTAAGTCCATGCCAGGGAGAGTTGTTATACCCACCAGCCCGGGTTACCCAATGTGCATCCTGCTTATCGGTGTAGGCGATCTCTCTATGGCTGCCTGGAGATAATTCAAATGCTTTAGGTACTATATGTTCATTGTCAGCGCAGTGAGATAAGATGATGGTGATAACAACAGGGGTGAACCACTTCAAATGCATGTATCTCCTTCCAGAAGTGCAGAGGACAGGCATAAATCCTGTCCTCTGTTCTCCAAAATTCTTTCTATATACATGAATATTCAAATACTAGCAAATCGTCAGAATTAGTCATTGCGAGGGAGTGTAACGACCGCGGCCTGCCTATGCCGAAGCGGCTTCGCGCAGGCAGGCAATCTCCGATCTCTTGGGTAGCGAACAGTCCGAGATCGCTTCGTCGGTCTGCGACCTTCTCCCACGCCTCTGGCGGGGTTCCGCGAAGACATATACAGTGCATTTGAAATTGAATTGGTTATTACACATTTTAGAAAAATTGATGAACTATTTAACCAGCATAACTTTCTGGACTTGATGATATTCTGGTGTCCTCAGTTCAACAAAGTAAATTCCAGCTGCCACGGGCTGGTTGGAATTATTTACTCCCGACCAAATCACTTCATGGGATCCAGCGTCGATTTGGGCAGGTCCTGCACTTTGTGACCATATTTCGCGTCCCCTGACATCAAAAATCTTCAGGCTCACCAGTGTAGGGTCAGGTAAATCAAATCTCAGGGTTGTGCTGGGATTGAACGGATTGGGATAGGCAGGATGCAGAGCAAAATCCAAAGGAAGTTTGACCTGGTTATCAATGGCCACCCATAATCTTTCACTGGTAAATATCCAGGCTGAAGATGCTGGCAAAGTATAAGACCCAAACCAATTGGTTTCGATTTGGACTGTATCATCTTGCGTGAACTCATACCAGGTTCCCGCCCAGGGAAACTCAAGATCCATGGTTTGAAGCGATGTGCTGAAGTTGATAGCTACCAATGCTCCTGCTTCACCATCTAGTGTACGTTGAAAAACAATAGATTTCTGGGGTGTTGATTTATGGACCACGTTGATATTGTTTGATCTAAAAGCGGGATAATTATTTCTCAACCAGATCAGGTTCTTATAATTTTGATGAATGGCAGCTCGTTCAGGCTGATCCAGATAATTTCAGCGAAGTTTGTTATAATCAATGGTTCTTTCAGTATCCATACCAAATTCTGCGCCCATATAGAACATGGGAATTCCTGAACTGGTCAGTAAAACCTGGGCAGCAAGCTCGGCTTTTTGAAGAGCTTGTGCTAGACTTAATCCATTGGTTCGCGCTTCAAAAATAATGCGCTGTTCATCGTGACTTTCGATATAATTAACACAGGCTTCTGCATCCTGAAAACCATCAGCAGAATAATTGATCCCCTTTTCGGTTGTATTCATATCACCATAATAAGACCCTTCAAATTGCCCCTGTCGCAAATTGGCCTTCATCTGATCATGAAAAGCATCATGCCAGTGCGAGTTGATGCGTGTCAAGGCAATCAGGTTACCTACATTGGAATCAAAATGCTCTGCAATTTGATAAACTGAATTGTCAGCGAGATAGGCTTCATTGGCAAAATAGTTGATTCCATCCCAACCCACACCCAGTGTGTGATCATAACGATAACCGTCAATATGATATTCTTTAATCCAATGCTTGACCGTGGCTCGGGCCAACTTTCGGGTCCCAGTTTTACCATGGTCAAAATCAGGCATGCCCCAATCGTTACTTTCGGCATGCATATATGGAGAATTTTCGTAATCTTCACCATACATCTGTTCATAAGGAGACTTTCCATCAGCATGATTAAATACCAGGTCAACCAGTACTACCATCCCTCTGTTATGCGCCTGATTTACAAACTCTTTAAACTCATCAGGAGTTCCATATGAAGATTCTAAAGCCAGGAAAAAGGCTGGGTTGTATCCCCTGACTCGCCTGGAAATTCATTTGGAGGCATAATTTCTATGGCATTAATTCCCAAATCTTCCAGCTAATCCAGTTTACTGATGAGACTTTCGATATCACCAGCATCAGAAAAATCACGGATCAGGGTTTCATAGATGATAAGGTCCTTCATGGCAGGCTTGATAAAACTTTCATCAGTCCAGATATAGGGATCCTGACCAACCGATATGATAGACTTTTGGTTTTAAGCATTCCCACTCTCGTTGCCAAATAAATCCGTCCAGTCCACATCTGTGGCAAAGGGATCGCCCACAAGCTTCTCTCCATCAATAAAATACATATATTCATAAACACCAGCTTCCAAGCTCAGATTGAGCCAGAATATGCCCTGATCAGAATCATATTTCATCAGATCTGCTTCATTGTCCCAGTCATTAAAATCTCCGATGAGAGTAACGAATCTTTTCCCCGGGGCACGTATGGCAAAAGTAAAAGTGATAATAAGGCTAAAATAATCTTGGTAAATTTATGCATCTGCAATCTTAGGATAAGTGTCCATGGATTTCAATATAAAACAATTTCAATCCACCCGCTTTTGACGTTGGCTGTTCAGGTCCTCTGCTTAATTTCATGGGATGACAAGAAGCATAGAAATAAATCTGACCGCAAAAGTCAAGGCCGCTGGCTGAGCAGGTAAAATTGGTCCAGGGGACCTGGACGACATACTCTGTGGGATTGATATTCCATCACATCCCGACCTGCTCATAGGTATTGATCACCGTGATGACAGCTCCGTTTATAAACTGAGTGAGGACATTGCTATGGTTCAATCTCTAGACTTTTTCACGCCCATTGTGGATGATCCTTTTACCTTTGGACAGATTACTGCTGCCAATGCGTTTAGTGATCTTTACGCCATGGGTGCCCAACCAGTAACAGCCCTCAATATTGTAGCCTTCCCCGTTGATGACATGGACAATTCTGTGTTGCGTGATATTCTGAGAGGTGGGCTGAGCAAAATAGTGGAGGCAGGAGCTGTTCTAGCAGGTGGTCACTCCATCAAAGATGATGAATTAAAATACGGTCTTTCTGTCACTGGAGTCATCCATCCAGATAAAATGATTTCCAATGGGGGTGCTCAACCTGGAGATGCTCTGGTCCTCACCAAAGCTCTGGGTACGGGAATTGTCGCTACAGCCCTGAAGCAGAAAATGAATTCTCCTGAAGAATTGGAAGTGATGATATCCAGTATGGTTCAATTGAATAAATATGCTGCTGATGTCGTTGCTGGTTATTCAGTTAATGCCATGACAGATGTAACCGGTTATGGACTGGTTGGTCACCTTCTGGAGATGTTGGATTCCAGCATCATGGATGCTAAAATTTTCGTGGACCAGCTACCTGTCCTGCCTGGAACCTATAAATATGCTAAACAAAGAGTGGTACCTGCTGGTTTATTGAGTAATCGCAAATTCTACAAACCACGAATTGCTGTTGGATCAGGTGTAACCAGATTAGAAGAATTGTTAGTGGTTGACCCCCAGACTTCTGGAGGATTATTGATCAGTATTCCTGGTGAAAAAGCCGAAGCATTTATTGATGATCTGCACGCCAATGGTGTGGCGGAGGCCAGAAAAATTGGTGAAATCAGCAATTCAAGTGCTAAGCCCCGCATTTCCCTTCAGAAATAACGTCTTAACTATATTTGAAGTACCAAATGTCCAGGATTACCCTGGATTTTTTTATAAATAGAAGTGAATCTGACTCAATATCTGAGATTCAGAATCTGGGTTGCTATCAAGTAAATCCAGAGTACTGGTACGATAACTCAATTTCACTTCGACTCCACGAATCGGGAAAAACTCCAAACCCAAACTGGTTCTCTGAATGGCTCCTGTCGTGAGATCAATATTGGGGTCAAAGAACTCATAGCGTCCTACTATATCAAGTCCCTGGAACAAGCGGTAGCTCAGCTGATGAAAAGTTGCCATATTGGTGTTCTCAGGTTGAATCCACCCATTCATTTGAGCCCACTCCCCCAGCCAGACAAAGCCATGGCTGGAAACGCCCGAGGTAACTACAGATGCATTCATCAGTTTGTTCTCATCCAGGTAAGCCAATCCGACCTGAGCAGTGAAAAGGTCTCCTGAATACAAATAATTCACTTTGGCTGCAGTAAATAGATTTCCATCAACAGCCATGTTGGGTTGAATAAATGGTGTTCCCGCCATGACAGACAGATCCAATCCCACAATGGGAGAACTTCCTACTTCAAGGAGTTCTGGGGACTCAAGAAAAGGTGTGTACGGCATGCCTTCCTGGGGTAATCCTTGCAGAGTCAAATTGCCACCCCGCGTAAAAACACTGTGATCATCAATTCTCCAGCCTAGAACGGGCAGGGCTTTGGCCACACCAATCCAGCTTTCAAAAGGCAATCCTTCATAGCGCAAGCCTCCACTCAATCTGAACTCCTCAGAAATCCTGGAAACTTCTGCGTGTCCCACCAGACTCCCAAATTCAGCACCACCATAGAGAGCGAATTGCATGGGAAACTGTCGGAGGTCCTCATCTGATTGAGCGATCATTTGATAGCGTGTGTCCAGACCAAAATAGAGGGGAAATTCACTGTCTTCTTTTTCCCAAGGAAGGGTGAAATCTTTCAAAACTAAACTTTCGCGGGCATACTCTTCACCATAGGATGTCCGGTTTGCTCCACCCCCCTGATAGGAGTGACAGGACCCACAACTCACTTCTTCCATTAATGCGAATCTAGGGAGGGCAAAAAGGCCAGTCACCGTGAAAGCAAGAAGCGCTATTCTTAGTAATATTTTCAATTGTTATGCGCTCCCTGGTTTATCCATGTTTCAATAGATGTAATAGTAGCCGTTGACAGGGCAGGTCCACCCTGGGGCATGAGCCCCCCAACTTCGCCTTTAAGACGTTTGACAATCAAACTATTGGCTCCATCTCCAGCTACCACGACAGGTCCACTGGATGATGTGCCCTCCATAAGATTAGCATATGATGTTAGACTCAAACCACCACTTGACCCATGACAGCCACCACAACTCGCATTCCAGACGGGCTGAACTGTGGCAGAATAACTCACAGGTGCTTCTGCTTCAGCAGAGAGACCAACTACATCGGGTGTGGATGGGCTGTTTGAATTGAGGGACATCTCTCCGTTAAACGAACCAGCTCCATCAGGTTGAAAAGTAAGTGTCAAAACCTGAGAAGCTCCTGCTATCAGCTCAAGTGGTGCGCTGACATCCACGCTATATACGGCGAGATCAAAATCTATTGATGCTATACGCAAGGTATCATTTCCCGTATTGCTGACTGTGAGTTGCTGTTGATTGCTTGATGTACTCAGGATGGTGCCAAAATTTATGGTGCTGGTTGAGAGCGATAGTGCTGGAACTGGCAGGGCTGTTCCCACCCCACTCAGACCAATCGTGATATCAGGATTATCCAGGTCATCACTGGTTACTGTAACCTGACCGCTATAGGTCAATTCAGCTTGGGGTGTAAAAGTGATTTCTGCGATGAGGGTATCATCCGGTAAAATCACGAAGACACCTTCTGGCTGCAAGACATAGGTCGTATTATCCTGAATCAGTGTCAATTCCCCATTCAGCTCACCTTCACCCCTATTAATGATCTGAATTATTCGGGTTTGAGGGGAACCAATGGTAATGGTGGAAAAATCAATTGCTGTAGATTCAATTACAAGCTGAGGTAACAGGACTTCAGGTTGACCCATGTCGCTACAACCCAGGAACAATAGAAGAGCCATGGCTCCAACAAGTTTTCGTGATAAATAATTTATGTCACCATATAATAATTTCTAGGCTAGTCATCAAGAGCTAACGTGACCATATTTGTCGCTTTTAAAATGTGTCGAATTTTAAAAATCTAATTGTGTCCTTGTGACGAATTGTGCGAATCATTTTATTTATGTTTACTAGCTGACACATCTAATCATATTTAAGCCCTAAATTAATAAGCAAAGAAAGACTATATGTCAGAGCCCAGCCCCAAAATATTACCCTCACAGCACAACTACCAATTTGATGTTGAAGGCATGAGTTGCGCAGCATGTGTGGCCAATGTAGAAACAGCCATCAAACAATTACCCGGGGTTCAGGAAGTATCAGTTAATCTGGCGACTGAATCTGCCTCGATTACCAGTCTAGAGTCAATTCCCATTAAGAAGTTCACCAGGGCTGTCTCAAAAATGGGCTACAAGTTAGAGCCCCAGGGTTCATCATCATTGGCTCATCGACAACAACGTACCATTGCGACCTGGATGCGGTTGCTTATTACACAGGCAATCTTCGGTATTCCGCTACTGGTCTATGCCATGCTGGAAATGTTCCTGGATGTAGAACTACTATCAACTTCCACTAATATCCTCGTGCAGCTCACACTGGCCACCATCCTGGTCATCAGTGGATTTGGGTATTATCAGCGCGGTTTCAAACATTTGCTCATGGGTGTACCCAATATGGATACCCTGGTGGCCCTGGGGACGGGTTCAGCTTATACATATTCTTTAATTTCAGCCTTAAACCTACAATTCGGATGGGGCATAAATGGGTTCCAAGCCCTCTATTTCGAGGCTGCTGGAACCATATTGCTGTTTATCACTTTTGGCAAGTGGCTGGAATCAGTAGCCAGGGGAAAAACAACCGAAGCATTGACTGGGCTCATGGAACAGATGCCTACTGAAGCTGAGGTGAAAAGGGATGGCGTCTGGGTGTTACTTCCCATGGAAGCGGTTCAAAAGGGCGATGAAATCAGAGTCAACCCCCATTCCAAAATTCCTGTGGATGGTGTTGTCATTGAAGGCAGCAGTAATGTAGATGAGTCTTCCATTACTGGAGAGTCCCTCCCCGCTGAAAAGCTTCTGGGGAGTAAAGTGATGGGAGCTAGCTTGAATCTACAAAACGCTCTGATTATCCGTGCCGAACATATTGGGCGATCCTCCGTGTTTGGGCAAATCATTGATCTCGTGGAAAAGGCTCAGATGCGCAAACCCAAGATCCAGAAGCTGGTCGATAAGATTGCCTCCATTTTTGTCCCCGTCGTATTGGGACTGGCTGTCCTCAGCGGAATCACCTGGTTCGCTCTGGGATTTGGGTTGACATTTGCCATCAATGTGATGATTTCCGTACTGATCATTGCCTGCCCCTGTGCCCTGGGTCTGGCCACGCCAACCGCCCTGGTGGTGGGAAGCGGGATTGCAGCGAGGGGTGGAATTTTAATCAAATCTGCTGATGCCTTCCAACTGTTGAGTAAAGTTGATATCATGGTTTTTGATAAAACCGGGACCATTACAGAGTCAAAGCCTCAGCTTATTGCAAAATATCCAGAGGATAATCTGAGCTATCTGGGTATCGCTATGGGACTTGAACAACATAGCCAGCATCCCCTGGCAAAAACGCTGATGGAGTATGGTAACCAACAATCCATCCAGGCAGTGGAGATGTCTCGTGTGAAAGAAGAGGCTGGTCTTGGTCTGGAAGGCGAAAATGCTGGCACACTGTATCGCATCAAAAAAGTTGATCAAGCAGATAAGTTGCCCGATGACTTCGCTAAGACTTTAAAAACATATCATGAAAAGGGTTATACCATTTCCGGTGTATTTATAGGAGATTCCATCAAGGGACTGATGGCTTTCTCAGACACAATTAAATCCGAAAGTTCAGCAGTTGTTCGTGCATTAAGTCAGAGAGGTATTCAATCCGTCCTCCTTACCGGTGACAAGGAACAAGCAGCCCAATACGTCGCCGGGCAGATTGGCATTCAGAATTATAGATCAGAAGTACTTCCTGCCGATAAACATGATCACATTCATAAGCTGAAGGCTGAAGGCAAGACGGTAGGAATGCTTGGCGACGGCATCAATGATGCTCCAGCATTGGTAGCTGCTGATGTTGGACTTTCCTTTGGTGGAGGAACCGATATCGCGGTGAATGCTGCTGATGTCATTTTCCTCAATAATTCCTTAAGTAATCTTGTGTTTGGGCATAGAATTGCCCGAGCAACGATCTCAAAAATTCACCAGAACCTCTTCTGGGCATTTATTTATAATCTGGCTGGCATCCCCATCGCCATGGGTATCCTGTATCCCTTCACCGGAGCACTACTGAATCCAATGTTTGCTGGAATGGCCATGGCATTTTCATCAGTGTCAGTAGTCACCAACACTTTGTTGCTACGCCGTAAAAACTATTTCTGCGAGA
>Ga0307992_1002223_pt1 | contig 11160 bp, 13 predicted proteins | sample EllFjometagen133_FD_203162 | JGI IMG/M metagenome (GOLD analysis project Ga0307992, IMG submission 203162) | Marine microbial communities from Ellis Fjord, Antarctic Ocean - #133 | ecosystem: Environmental > Aquatic > Marine > Unclassified | place: Southern Ocean | collected 2014-10-08
CGTGGCCGCGGGCGAAGGCCCAGTCAACACAGGCACAGGAGTCGTCCAAGTAGACTGGAGCGCTGCCCAGGTCACCGCAACCGCAAACAGTGAGTTCTGGGTCTACATCACCAGCGCCGGCGTCGTGAGCATCGCGATGATCGAGCCCGATAACGAAACGAATATCACATTGGCTGGTGGTTTCGCAGACGCAGCTAACATCGTGTACCTGTCCGCTCACATCTTGCCTATCGCCCATTCCACCTCGAGCAGGCACGCCTGGACGAAAGCAGTCATCGGCTCGATTTGGCAGTCGGGGCTCATCACGACGACGCCCGGCCTTCTCGCACTCAGCGTCTCGGGCGGCACCTACTATCGCAGCGACGTGTTGAAGACTGCGGTGGGCGCCGCGCCCGCTACGTTCGTGACCTGGTACAACGACGGCGACTGGATTCCCACAACGGGCGCGGTGAATGCCTCCAACACGCAGTACAACAACTTTGGCGTAGGACTCGCCGGTATCCCTGCCGGTGAGTACGCGCAGCACGCCCTGTGGGTCACTGTCGGCGGCGCCGGTACGCAGTACCACTTGGTCTACGCACAGACCACCTACGCGGTCCAGGCGGACGCCGAAAACGCCGCGCTGCCCACACCCCCAGGATGGTTCAGTGAGACCGGCATGAAGCTGGCGGGCCCTGTTGTACAGCAGGGTGCTGCGGCGATCGTCTCCATCATCGATCAGCTTCCTGTTATCCAGACCGGGACGCCTGGGACTGCAGTGGCCGCCACCAATCACAGCGCGTTGCTCAACCTTCCCGCCGACGACCACAATCAGTACGCGTTGCTGTCCGGCGCCGCGGGCCGCAACCCCATCACCGGCGTCTTCGACTTCGGCGGTGGTGGGCTCGGCCTGCCGCTCTCCGCCGCACCTACACAGATCCTCGACGGCTACGTGGTCTGGGACTCGGCGACGAAGCAGATAACCGTGGGCGACGGCGCAGCACGCAAGACCATCGCCGACACCACGACGGCGCAGACGCTGGGCAACAAGACGTTCACGACGCCCACCGTCGCCGACCTGACGAACATGCAGCATGACCACAGCAACGCTGCCGGCGGCGGGCTGCTCGAGACGCCGATCCAGCGTGCTGTCTACCAACACCAGGAAGCTACTGGCGTGGATGGCGGCGCATTCGCCACCGGCGCTTGGCAGGACCGAGACATCAACGCGACGCAGGCAAGCAACGGCGCTGACATTTCACGCGCGGGTTCTACCATCACGCTGGCAGATGGCATCTACCGGGTCAGTGCGTGGGGCGTGGGCTACAAGGTGGACGACCACAGGCTACGCCTCCGCAACATCAGCGATGGGGCCACTGAAATCCTCGGTGGCGTGGTTCGGACGAAGGACGGCTCTACTGCGATGCTCGACGGCTACCTGGTGGTGGCTGGTGGGCCGAAGAACTACCAGCTACAGGCCTACTGCAGCAAGACAAACGGCGCAGGTCTCGGCAAGGCGTTGGGCGATGGCGAGGCCGAGGTCTACGCGTCCATTCGCATCGAGCGTATCGCTTAGGGCCTGGGCAGGATGCGCAGTTCTGTAGTACGATAGCAAACGCGCCGGAGCCTGGTCGCCCCGACGCGTGAACACACCACAGCCTATCAGGAGGCCACGATGCCAGTAAAACCTAACACGGAAGCGTGTGTGATGTGTGGCCGCCGTTGGGGTACGCGGGGGCTCCGCGGGAATCCTTTGACCGCGACAACGCGTGACATGTGTGCTGCGTGCTACAACAAGTTCAGGAAAAGTGCGGAGTTTACGCCGAAGATCACGTGGCTGACCGACGTAGCGCACAGCCCCGGGGATGGCGTGTCAACGTGTGCATATTGTGGAAGGCCTCCGTGGGGTCCGAGGAAAACCATGACGCGGGGCTACTGCGAACGGTGTTACACAGCGCTTCGTGGGCGTGCCATATTGCCGGTACTTACGCAGCCGGATTTGTTTTGGGCCAAGGTCGACAAGGCTGGTCCGACGATGGCGCACATGGATACCGGCTGCTGGGAGTGGACGGGTAGCCGGGACAAGCCCTACGGTTATGGTCGGATGGGCTTGGTTGGAAGAGGCGGCCAGACGGTTCGCCGTGCGCACGTGTTCTCTTGGACGTTGGCGAACGGCCCGATTCCAGCTGGACTTTTCGTCTGTCACCACTGCGACAATCCCCCCTGTATCCGCCCCGATCATCTCTTCGTCGGGACGCCCAAAGAGAACACGCAAGACGCATCGCAGAAGTGGCGGCTGTGTCACGGCACGGCGCACCCAAAAGCGAAGCTGAACGAAGATGCTGTGCGCGAAATACGACGCCGTTTCACGCATGGATCGACAGCATCGTCGTTGGCCGTTGTGTTCGACGTCGCCCCTTCGACCATCATGCAGGTAGTCACGCGAAAAACCTGGCGGCACGTCGCGGTGCACTAATTCGGTCGTGGAAGTATGCGAGGATTCAGCAGCCCGCCCTTGTCGAACTTCGCCGTGACGCCACCCTTGCGGTACTGGTCCACCTTGCGCAGGAACACCGACCAGGGGAAGCCCGGGCCCGGGTCCGGCTTCCAGTTGGCGATGCCCGTGGCCTCGGGGTGCTCACCGTGGGGGAAGACCACCGAGTCGATCGGGGCGTTGCCCATGCCGTACTTGATCAGCAGCCAGGCCACCAGGCGCGCACCAGCCTCGAGCTGGTCAGGCGGGAATCCCTCCCACCAGCCAGGCCCACCCAGCTTCGGGTGCGGCCAGGCAGACTGCACAGCGTGTGGATCCCGCTTCGCGCGGCTACCGCTTTTGTTGAAGCCGTACTCAGCGACGAAGCTCACCCCGATGGTGTTGGTGTTGGGGCTCATGCCGTTGGGCGTCCTGGTGTAGCGCTTCCCGTCGGCCACCTGGTGCGGCTTCGGGGGCCGCGCCTTCGGGAAGTCCGACCCAGGTCCTGTGGCCTTCACCTTCCCGCCGGCGTGGGCCGCGACGATGTTGGGGTCGATGAGCATGTAGACCAGGGGCGGCCGGCGCCCTACCAGGAAGTTGTAGCTGCCGTGCCCCTTCAACGCCCGCACCACACCCTCGGGCGTGCCCGCGTCGCTGCCGCTGCCCGTGGAGAAGTGGATGGTGACGCCCTTGACCTTGTCGGCGTTCCGCTTCGATCCGCGTGGTAGCGCCTTCGCCTGTACGGTCCAGTTGTCCAGGTGCAGCGTAGTCATGGTGGGCCTCCGGAGGCTCTGCAGGGGAGTGACAGACTATCACTGCTTGCGTCAGCCTGTCACTATGGGTAGAATCACCGTGTTCAGTGCGAGCACCCGCACCCCAGGAGCATCATCATGGCCCGCAAGCGCAAGTCCTTCAAGAAGGGAAACCCGTACTCCATGGCCCTCAAGATGACCAAGGGCCGCGGCGCAAGCTGCAAGAAGGGTCGCTCGAAGCGCGGCTGCTGCGACCGCTCCGCCGTGCTCAAGGCCGTCAAGCGCGGCATGGCCCCACGTGCCGCCGTCGCCCGCCACTGTGGGTAGGCTGCCGTGGTGGCCACGGTCCAAGTAGAAGAGGAAGAGGCGCTGCCCACCGCGGCGCTGCCTGTCGTGGTGGCGCCTGCGCCGCTACAGGACCCAGCACCGCCACCCGCACCGATGCCTTCGATGCGCAGTGCCTTCGGGGCGGGCTTTGGCCGCATCCTCGGCGGTGAAGCTGCCGTCGGGCGGCAGCCGTGGTTCGTCGACCTGCTGAAGGACGAAGACGCCCAGGCTGCCTGGCGTGAGCTTCTGCCTACGACCCGCGGCGCCTACCGCCGGCTCGGCCTGTCCTACGGCGGCAACGTCGTACAGGAGGCCTGGACCAAAGAAGAGGCCATCACCATCGTGAGCAGGAAGACCGGCGTGCCGCGCGAGCTGCTCGAGGCCATCGGCTCTTCGTGAGGCGGGTAGAATGCCGCCCGTGAGGCGGAAGCACGAGAAGAAGCACCGGACAGTGCGGGAATCGAGTGCGTGGGAAGGCGAACCTGAACGGCCACGAACCACGACGCGCGGTAGGCCCCGCAACGCCGAGCCGCCCAGGCCCGACGGCTTCAGCGAAGGTACCTGCCGCAACGTGGTAGGCCGCTACGGCTGGCGACGGGTCCGTGCGCTCATCCGTGCGTGGGAAGCTGGTAAGCAAACTGACGCCCAGCTGGGGGCGAAGTTCGGCATCTCAGGTAGCGTGATGCGCCGTTGGCGCAGGGCCTTCGGGATCAGGAGCAAAACGTGGACTCCGATCCCAGAAGTTTCTTCGCTGCTACCTGGTGACGCTGCGGAGTAGGGCGAAAGCCGGGACACCCGCAAAAACTGGCGGAGCGTCAATGGGCGATAGTGCTGTTTGCACGCCCACAACGCTTGACGCCTGTTGACGTGACAACTACGGTCATGGGGCTCCCGTGTCACGTCGTGTAGCGGTCCGAGGACAACCCCCCGAACAGCCATGCCCCACGACGACGGTGCGGATTCCACAGCACATCCCCCCACCAGGAGAACGCATCATGGCTCGCAAGTGCACCAAGTTCGGTCGGTCCAACGGCAAGAAGGTCTGTCGCAAGTTCAGCGGGGGCCGCAAGGGTCTCAGCGGTATCGGCGGCAAGAAGCGCTGCCTCAAGTGGTCCAAGCGCTCCGGCGGACGCAAGGCTCGGTGCCTCAAGCGGGCCAAGCGGTAGTCGAGGGTACCCCCCTTGCCCTCCCCCATCCTCATGATCGAAGGAGTCGACACCATGAGCGGCTACTACGGCATCGTTCCTCCCGACGTGGCAGGCCTCGGCCAGCTGACCAAGTACCTCCCCAACCGCGATGAGTTCATGCAGGCCGGCATCGCCGGCGTCGGCGTGGCTGGCGGTATGATCGGCGGTCTCGGTCTCGAGCGTTTCCTCAAGACCAACATCACCTACATCCCCAACTGGGCCTACCCCATCATCCACGGCTTCGTGGGCGTGGTCGGTGGCAAGCTGGTGGCTGACTACAACGCGCCCTTGGGCGTGGGTCTGGCCTCCGGTCTCCTGGCCCTGGCGATCCTTCGCGGCCTGCAGGGCTGGCTGAATCTCGATGTGAGCTTCGCGGGCCTCCAGGGCCTCGACGCTGACCTCGGTGACCTGGCCGACCTGCTCGGTGACGACGATGCGGATCTCCTGCCCACCGACCTCGACGGCCTCTCCGGCGTCCAGGTTGACGAGCAGGTCGCACTGTCCGGCTACGACGGCTGGCCCGCGATGTAGATCGAGGCCTGGCCTGCGGGCTCACGTCCGCGGGCCGCCTACGCATTCAACACTTTCGCTCTACCCTCAACTACCCTCTCGCTGGCTTCGTCCAGGAGAAACCCCCATGAGCACCCTCGTCCAGATCCCCAACCAGCCCGGCAAGTTCGCCATCCCGGGTCTCGGTAAGCAGATCGATATCGTCGAATGGAACGAGCAGGACATCTACGACACCGTCGTCTATCCTGCCGGACTGCAACTCTCCGCCGCCGCGCAGGTCAACTTCTTCACCCAGGTGAACGGTAAGGCCCGCATCCAGACCAACCTGACCACCAACAGCAAGGTGCCCGCGCGTCACAGCGCCATCGTGCTGAAGGCCGGCGTCTTCGTCCAGCCCAAGTGGGGCACCGCGGTGCCCGAGCTGGCCGACCAGATGGCCGTCTACCAGGAAGGCTCTTGGGATCTGCTGAAGAACCGCAAGGTGCAGATCGAAGAGACCCACATGTGGGGCGCCGCCACCGGCTACGGCTTCGTGGCCTACGGCGTGGACTTCGCGGCCCCGGCCGTCACCGTGGCGCCTGGCTCCAACGGCGTGGCCTCCCCCGCCGCCATCCCGCCCCTGCTGGTCCCCTTCGAGCTGTCCAGCGACGACGACTTCGAGGGCCACATCTTCATGCGCTCCCCCGCTGGCCTCACCGCCGTCGGTGGTGTCGCGGCCCCGGCCTTCACCAGCCACACCCTGGCCCAGGACACCCCCGTCATGTTCGTCCTCCACGGCTTCCTGCGCGCTCCCGCCACTCGGTAGCAAGCTCGGCGTCATCGTGGAGAGCCGGGCGGCGTGACTTCGGTCTCACCGCCTGGCCTACAACGAGTCGGACGCCTCGGTCAAACGGGGCGTCCTTCTCTGCATAAACCCTGACCCCACAACGACGTGGGTGAAGGCGGTGCGGGCACGAAACCCCGCGCAACCCTGCCGTGAAACACCCCCAGGAGATCGAAATGTCCGCAGCCGTGCTCCGTCAGCAAGAAGCCCGTATCCAGCGCCTCGAGGCTGACTACGTCGCGCTTCGCCAGGCCCTGCAATCTCGCCCCGCCCACGGCGGTGGCGGTGGTGGTGGCATCCCGAAGAACCTCGGCGCCGGCTGGGACTTCCTCAAGCGCATCCCTTGGTCCGATCGGCTCATGATGCAGTCGCACTCGATGACCTTCGAAGTCGAGCTGGAAGGTGTCGGCGTCGCTGGGGCCGCCATCGACGGCCCCGCTGTCGTGGCCAACACCCAGGTGGTCGCCGATGACTACTTCTTCGTGCACACCCTCACCGGCCGGCTCGAGTACGACATGATGAACCCCGATGAGTTGTGGGGTGCACAGTACGTCCGCTGGCAGCTCGGTGACGACAGCCGCAACGCCGACTACGGCCGAACCAGCATGCCATTCTCACCGTTGGTGGGAGAGAACGTCACCGTCCGCGGCGCTGCGTTGCGGTTCGATGACGCACCCATGGGCTGGTACCCGAACGCGCGCATCCTGGTCACCTTCACGCCCATGGCAGGCTACGGCATGGCGGCGGCCGGTGGCGGAAGCTCCACCCGGGGCACCACCACGCGCCAGGCGGAGATCACCCTCCATGGGATGCGCGTCCGTGCTGACCTGGTGGACAAGCTCATCGCCGACAACCGCGAGTTCCTGCTCTCCCTCGACATGGTCGGGTAGGGGTAGCCCATGCGTCCGCTGAAGCGCGAAGAGCTGCTGCGAATGACCGACCATGAGCTGCAGGTGTACAACATCCTGCTGCTCCAGGACGTGCGTACGCAGATGACCAGCCTCGTGACGGCTGCCGGGGATCTCATCTCCACCTCGCGGTTCGCGCGGGGCAACTTCATCGGGCCCCTCATGGACCAACGGCCCTACGTGATTGGCCGCGAGGCCGTGTCAATCTGGGACGGTGGCAAGTTCCCCGTAGCGCTCACCATGGAGTGTACGGGAACGGGCAAGGCTACGGACTTCCTCTACGTCGGCCATGACCCCCGCGGGCTGCGCAACGCCGTCAAGATCCCGTTGGACAAGCCCCTGAGCATTGCTGCCGGCAACGCGCTGCAGGTGCTCGCCGACCGTGGCCAGCGCATCTACGCCGCTGCGGACATTCGGCTGCCTGAACAGCTCAATGTTGCCGGCGTCGTCGTCACCGAAGAAGGTACCTTGGGCGGCGAAGTACAGCTCCGTGTCTACTACGGCCGCAACTGATCGACGCGTGGTAGGCTGGTGACGACGGCGTCGGCAGCCGACCCACCCAGGAGCCTCCATGAGCCACTACGGAAACACCATCATCATTGACGGCGCCACTGCCGTCCCCAGCCCAGACGGCGGTCTCCACGGCCGCGTCTTCTCCGACGTGGGCCTCGAGGCCTTCGACCTGCAGCAGCTGCTCGCTACGGCGCAGCAGGTGGCCGGGTCCGAATTCGGGCAGCGGGTTTTGGCCGCAGCTCAGCAGCACGGCCCTACCGTCGCCCAGATCTTGGTCGACAAGGCACAGACCGACCCCGTCGGTACTGCCGTGTCCAGCTTCCGCGTCGTCGCCGGCTCCGGTGGCTGGACCTACCAACAGGACGCCGACGGTGCGATCACCATCCTGGCCGTGCCTGGGGTCAACTACACCAGCAGTATCGGCAAGAAGTTCACGTCGGGCACCGCCTGGACGGCCATCTCCAACGAGATCGGGCCCTACCCCCTGGCCGAGGAAGCTGGTGTGGGTGGTGGCGCTGCTGCGGGCCTGCTCACGGCCTTGGCGGCTGGCGCGAACCCCGACTTCAGGAACAGCGCCGGATCCATGATGACCACCGATGATGACGCCCTGAAGGCTACGCAGCGCAAGCTGGCCCTGAAGGCTGCCGGTGTTCTCACCACCGCAGCGGCTACGGCCATCACCAGTGGGTCCGCAGCTGCTGGGGGCGCCGTTGCAGCGGCCTCGACAGCGACGGCTTCCGGCCTGGTCGGCAGCATGTTGGCCGCCGCTGGTGTCTCGGCCTCCGTCCCCGTCGTCGGCTGGATTACTGCAGCTGGCATCGCTGCAGTCGCTGGCGGCATCTCCATCGTGAGGGCCGTCAAGGGCAAGAAGGCCGGCAAGAAGATCGCAGCTGCCGCCGTGAAGCTCGGCATGGACAAGAAGAGCGCCAAGCAGGTGCCCGCCTTCGTCAACCGCGTCAGCAAGATGTCGGACAAGAAGATCGACAAGGTGGGCGCGCGGCTCATGAAGGCGCTCGAGCGTGAGACGTCGAAGCCCAAGTGGCTGACGCCCTTCCGCAACAAGAAGCGCCTGAAGGCGAAGCTGGCCGTGCTCGCCGCCACCGACCTGGTGCGCCGGGCCGCATCGAACGGCCTGGACGGCTTCGCGCTGGGCGAGCTGATCGATAACGGTGTAGCGCCGGCTGCCGCCCTGTACCCGCCCCCCGTCGTCGAGGTGCCCAACGTGCCCCTCACCCCCCGGGCGCCTCCCGCCTACGGCCCTGGCCACTGGGCCGGCGGCATGAGCTACCACACCATGGCCCACAGCGCGTGGGCTGGTGCTCCTGTCATCGGGCAGGCAACCTCGGTCCAGCAGACCGACGAAGAGGTGTTGGAAGCGCAGCAGGGGGGCCCTGAACGCCCTTTCGTGTAGCCCCGGGAGGCTCCGTAGAGGGGCTCGAGGGGATCACCGATGTCCTGCGCGAGAAGGCTGCCCAGGCCGCAGCCGGCGCCAAGGCGCTCATCCCAGACAGCGCCGTCGACGCTGCCATGGCGGCGGCCGAAACCGCAAAGAAGGTGTCGTTGGCGACGGCGGCTGCAGTCGCAACGGTCGCGCTGCCTGCGCCCGTAGCCGCCGCTGTGACGGTTTGGGCCGTCGCCACGAGCTTCGGCGCTGTTGACCCCCTGGCTGTCCGGCTTGCGCGTTCTGCCGGCGGCAACCTCACCGAGGGCGGCGTAGAAGATCCCCGCGAGGCCGTGGCCTTCATCGTCGGCTACACCAAGCTGCGGTTCATGCCTGGGATGCTGGCCGACAAGGCGTTGACGCGTGCGCAGCAGTCGAAGCTCGCCAAGCGGCTTGCGCCGTGGGAGACGGTGGCCAAGCTGAAGTCGAAGGAAGCTACCGTCGAGGCCGCTGCGAAGATCGGCGCCGACAATGCCACCATGAAGATGGCGCAGGCGTCCATGAGCGGCGTGTTCGGGACTATCCTGGCAGCGTCTTCCACTAATCGACGTTCCTCCATCGAGATTCTCATGCGTGCCGCTGCGTGGTTCTCGGCGTCGGGATTCCCGGCCCTGGGCGAGACCATGGTTTTGGCCGCCGACACCTCGGCTGAGCCCACTGGGTTCTTCGCGGCCGTCGTGCGCTTCGCGGAAGAAGCTCCGCGTGCAGCACTCGAAGAAGTCAAGGACTTGGGCGCTGCGGGCATTCGGGTCGGCGAAGAAGTCATCACGGCTACAGGCGAAGTGATCAAGGAAGCCGGTGAGCCGCTTGTCGAGGCTGCGGGCCACGCCGTAGACAAGGCAGAGCAAATGGTCGATGGCGGGTTGAACGTGCTCAACGAAGCCGCCAAGGCGGGCAAGAAGAAGCTCGAGGACGGACTGGCCGAGGCCAAGGCTGACTTGGTGGCCCTCAAGGACGCAGGCGCTGACGAGCTGAACCAGCGCTACGAGCAGCTCCAGCAGCTGGCCACCGAAGCCAAGGCCGCTGTGGGGGAGAAGAAGGATGAGCTGCTGGACCGCCTGCGTGTCGCGGCAGCGTCCTTCGAAGCACAGCTCGCAAGCCTGAAGTCGCGTGGCACAGCAATGCAGCAGGCCCTGGCCGAGAGCCTCACCGGTGCACTCGACAAGGTGAAGGCTGCTGGCCTCGAGGCTCGCGAGATCGTGGGGAAGCGGATAGCGCTGCTCGAGACGGCCGTGGCCGAGCAGGTTGGTGACGCCAAGAAGATGCTCACACAGGCGAATGCCGTGCTGGTGAGCGTCAAGAACGACCCCTGCCAGTTCGTCGGCAGCGGCCCTGCAGCCTTCATGTGCCGCACTGCTACCGGCACGGGTGGCGTCGCCGGCTCAACCCTGGCCTGGGTGCTCATCGGGGTGCCCGTGGCCCTGCTGCTGCTCTTCCTGGCCGTCCGCAGCGCCGGCGCAGCCAAGGCCATCGCCGGGCTGAAGGCCCTGGCCACCGCGTAGCGGCGTGACGTCGTCGGCCAGTGCTTCGTCGTGCCGGTCCAGCACCAGGATGACGTCGCCCCCACCAGCTGCTTCGATCTTCTCACGGATGGCGCCTTCGTCGTGAAGGTCGGCAAGCTCGATCACCACAGCGGTCTGGCCGCTACGCGCCAGCGCTTCTGTCACCTCTTCGGTGGCGGAGACTTCGATCCGCGGTACAGGTCGGCGTAGCCGTTCCAGGTCGGCGGCCAAGGCGTCGGCGGACCGCTCCCGAATCTTCGTCATACCGAAGCTGAACGCCTGGCCCGTCATGCCCTCCGCCAGCAGTACCGGCCACGGCTTCTGTGGAGGCGCCCCTGCCCGACGCTGGTCCCTCTTCGCCGTGCGCTTCGCCCGCCGGGCCGTCTTCTTGCTGCTGGTACGGCTCATGTCGACTCCTTCGCCCAGTCGGCGATCTCTCCGGTGATGTAGTTCTCGCCCAGGCATTCCCAGATGGCTTCTTCGAGGCCGCCATAGACCCACCCGCAGGCGCAGTAGTCCTTGCGGATCTGGGCGCAGGGCAGGCAGGTGCGCTGGGTGTCCCACGTGCCTTGCCAGATCCCAGACGCAGCCTCGTGCCGTGTGCCCACCGGGATGGGCTGGTGGCATTCGCAGCACTTCCATGGCTTGCGGGCAGTGACCTCCGTCGCCGAGAAGCAGCGTGGGCTGGCTTCGAAGTCTTGATCGGTGGAGCAGTCGCAGGTGATGCTCACGGCAGCTCCCCGAC
>Ga0307992_1002224_pt1 | contig 11159 bp, 9 predicted proteins | sample EllFjometagen133_FD_203162 | JGI IMG/M metagenome (GOLD analysis project Ga0307992, IMG submission 203162) | Marine microbial communities from Ellis Fjord, Antarctic Ocean - #133 | ecosystem: Environmental > Aquatic > Marine > Unclassified | place: Southern Ocean | collected 2014-10-08
AGTTTAGTGATCTTCTTTTTTGACAATTCGTTTTTAAGGTAATTTAGCCAGCGTGAAAGACGGAATAATGTGATGAGGTCCAGTTCATTTAATAAGTTATCTGCTGGCCAGAATCGTGTTAAACGAGCATCTTTACAGTTTTCCGGAATATTGGGAACGGGTATTTTTATTCCGGGAATGTAATAAAATGGAGATATACCCAGGATCAGAGGTAGCTCGCTTAGGATCGCCATGGTTTTCAGGATCTCTTCAAGTCCTTGTTGAGGAAGTCCGGCAATAAAATGTCCCATGACCTTCAACCCTTTTTCGGCAGCATATCGGGAAATATATTTAAAATGTTCAATATTCGTATTGCGGTGAAGACGTTTTAGTTGTTCTTCAGAACCGGTAGCAATTGAAAGGTTCAAAAGCTTCATTTCGCTTTTTACGAGCAGGTCAATGATCTCTTCATCCAAGTGTTCCGCGGAAAGTCCGTTCATGGCATAAAGTTTGATCTTGTCTCTAAATCTTTGGGATATTTGGGTGAGAAGATCAACACAATGTTGACGTTTAAATGTGAAGTTATCATCTTCTATATCAAAGGCACGAATACCACGGTCAAAAGCATCTTGCATCTCTCTGATGATCATCTCAATAGGTTTTAGTCGCAGAGGAGAACCAAATGTGCGGGAAACGGAGCAAAATCGACATCCCATAGGACAGCCCCTAGATGTAGATAACATGATCGCGGGTTCACCGGCAATACGGTATTTTTCTACAGGTAGAAGATCGGCATTGGGTTTAATATCAAATGAAGAAATTAATGGGTTATCATTCCATTTTCTTCTTTTAGGATTCCACTTACCAAGTATGTTATCAGATATTTCTCCATTTTCAAGTATGGATTGCGCATATTGCCGGAAAGCTTTTTCACCTTCACCCATAATGCAGTGATCAATATCTGGACATTGGGTGAATAGTGCATGTTCCGGCCCGACATTTTGTCCGCCGACAATCACGCGGGAATTTGGTGAAACTGATTTAATAATGCTCGCCAGTTTGATGACTTCTTGGGAGTATGTATAGAAATTTGATGAGATGGCACAAAGATCATAATGTTCTTCACCGAAATATTGCTTGATAAATTCCCAACTTGCTCCCCAGTGATAATAAGTGTGAAATACCGAGATCGGAGAACGGTCATAGGGGATATAAGGTTTGATGGCGTTAAAAGTGGATGGGACTGGAATGGTCTGACGACCATGACCTGTAATGAAATCAATGATATTGACTTCAACAGATAGGTCTTTAAGAGCTCCCGCCAAATATGTTAACCCAAGAGGATAGGTTCTCTGAACTGTTGAATAGAAATCTTCGATGGGAGCTTGTATGAGTGCAATACGCATGAAGAAATTTACTTGAAAAAGATTTCATTCACAAAATCTAAATCGTGTATGTAGAGACGCAAGATTTTGCGTCTCTACATCTCATTGACGAATATTTCTGTTTCACTCAGCATGAAAATTGATTAATTTTCATTCTTGGGGATTAATAACATCGAATACACAGGAGTTCATTATGTTATCAACCGTACTTTGGATATTATTTTATTTGGCTTGTCCGGCTTTAGTCTTATGGTTGTGTTCAAAAAATAAGTTTCTCGATAGTCTTGGCGCGATCGTTGTTTGCTATGTGATAGGATTAATTATTGGAAATATTGGTATTCTCCCTGAGAATATTGGTGGGGTACAAGAAACACTTAATATGCTGGTGATCCCGCTTGCCTTGCCTTTGATATTTTTTTCAATGAATTTACGCGGTTGGGGCAAAAAACAAGCAGGTATGAGCGCAAAAGCATTTTCGGGTGCATTGGCGGCCATTATCATTGCTTCATTTATCGCATTCACGATTTTTCACCCGTATTTAGGAGATGAAGGTTGGAAAATGAGCGGTATGCTGATCGGTTGTTACAGTGGCGGAACACCCAATCTTGCTGCGATCGGTACAGCATTGGAAATGAGTTCTTCGAATTTTATTGCCGTAAATACTGCTGATGTATTTGTTGGTGCAATTTTGTTGATGATGTTATTATCTGTAATTCCGCGAATATTCAGGAAAGTACTTCTTCCTTTTAAGAAGCTATCAGATAAAGAACATAAGATAAACATGAGTCAAATTGATGCCTTTGAACTTTATTTTAAAGGATTTAAAATAAAGGATTTTCTCCCATTACTGGGAGCTTTTGGAATATCGGTCGTGATCTTTGCTATTGGGGGAGGCGCAAGCTTTCTGGTACCCGAAGGACTGTCCTCTGTCGTGGCTATTTTAATCATAACGACTCTTGGCGTACTGGCTTCATTCATTCCTAAGATTCGAAAGATCAGAATGACCTTTCAATTGGGACATTATTTTTTGCTCGTATTTGCTATGGTTATCAGTTCTATGGCTAATATTCGTGACCTGGTTGGCGTGGCTCCTACTATTATGCTATATATTTCAGTGCTGTATATTTTTGCTTTTACAATCCATGGACTGCTCTCAAAACTAATGAAAGTAGATTCAGATACCCATCTAATTGCAATAACCGCTCTCATTTATTCTCCGCCCTTCGTTCCTGTTGTTGCGGCTATTTTGAAAAATAAACAAGTGATTATGACCGGTATGCTCGTTGGAATTGTAGGCTGGGTGATCGGTAATTACGCAGGAATCGGCTTTGCTTACCTAATGCAGGCAATCTTTGGTTAAATACCTCATACCAAGTCACAAAAGTTAAAAAAGACACAAAGTTATAAATAAAGCTCATCTTTGGTGAGCTTTTATATTTTAGCAATTAGAACTCTTGGTGTCTAAATATTTCTTAGTGTCCTTGTGTGAGGTGAAATTAAGCATTTGAATTATCCGCTTTTTCGTGTAATTTATGCCCGAAATAAAAGGGAGTCCTAATGCGCTTAAAACGTGATCATAACTGCGGCGATCTTTCGAAAGCCATGGTTGGAAAAGAAGTCCGGATCAATGGTTGGATTAACACCCGACGCGATCTCGGTGGAATATTTTTTGTAGATATCCGTGACCGTTATGGTCTTATTCAGGTTCGTTTTAATAATGACCTTCCTGCGGTAATTCTTGATGTGGTTAAGCATCTTAATAATGAAGATGTGATAGCTGTTGCTGGAACTATTGTCGAGCGTCCTGCAGATTCTGTAAATAAGAAGATGGCAAGCGGTGAAATAGAAATTGAAGCAAGGGATTTTGAATTGCTGAATAAAGCCATCCCGACACCTTTTGAGATAACAAAACGCGAGACCGGATCAGAAGATTTGCGTTTAAAGTACCGTTATCTTGATTTGCGTACAGAAACATTAAAAAGAAATATGCATATGCGACATAAAGCTTCTCAGGCTGTTCGTCGTTACTTGACAGACAAAGAATTTATGGAAGTGGAAACACCGATCCTCATGAAATCCACACCGGAAGGTGCACGTGATTTTCTAGTTCCTTCACGCGTGAATCCGGGCAAATTCTATGCTCTGCCTCAATCACCTCAGACCTATAAACAATTGCTGATGGTGGCGGGTTATGATCGTTATTTTCAGATCGTGAAATGCTTCCGTGATGAAGATCTTCGCGCAGATAGACAACCCGAGTTTACTCAAATTGACTGCGAAATGTCTTTTGTGGATGAACACGATGTCATGTCAATTATGGAAGACATGATCTCTAGCGTTTTTAAAGAATCGATCGGTGTCGATATTCCAACGCCCTTACCGATAGTTAGCTTTGATGAAGCTATGGAACGATATGGCTCGGACAAACCGGATGTTCGCTTCGATCTTGAGATCAAGAATGTAGAAGCATTTGCTAAAGCGACTGACTTTTCAGTGTTTCACAGCGCTATGGATAATGGGGGTGTTATTAGGGCATTACCTGTTCCTGATGCTGCTGTGTTCTCACGCAAGAAGATCGATGAATTGACAAACCATGCCAAGAAATATGGAGCTAAAGGGCTGGCTTTTGTAAAGAACACTGAAGAAGGTCTACAAGGTGGTATTGCGAAATTTATTAATGAAGATGCCGCAAAGCTATTGCTAGATGCAACAGAAGCCAAAGTTGGGGATTTAATCCTTTTCATGGCAGATGAATGGGAAACAGCGCTAACAGCATTGGGTGCGGTCAGAACTTTACTTGCGAACGAATTTGGTTTGGTTAAAAAAGATGAATATAAAGCCGTTTGGGTGGTTGATTTTCCTTTATTTGAAAAAGACTCGGAAAGCAGCCGCTTGGTTGCGCGTCATCATCCCTTTACATCACCAAAATTAGAAGATATCGATAAACTGGAATCTGATCCCTTGTCCGTAAAAGCTCGTGCCTATGATATGGCTCTGAACGGGTATGAGATTGGTGGAGGTTCTATTAGGATCTACCAAAAAGATTTGCAGCAACGCATGTTTAAGGCATTGGGTATTGGTGAAGAAGAAGCTCAGGAGAAATTCGGGTTCTTATTGGGTGCTTTTGAATACGGCGCACCTCCTCATGGCGGTATCGCTTTTGGTCTTGACCGTTTGATTATGGTGCTGACAGGAGAAAGTTCAATTCGTGACGTTATTGCGTTCCCAAAGACCACCACAGCACAATCTCCTATGGATGGATCACCGAGTTGGGTAGATACTAAGCAATTGGATGATCTTCATATTCAATTGAAAGTTGACAAAGGATAATTGACAATTATTGAATCACAGATTATATTGACTATAATACAAACGCCCCTGATCGGGGCGTTTTATTTATTTGATCAGTCTTTTACCAGCAGGTGTTATGGTCAATATGGATATTGTGTTGTAAGACACTATCTGCTGTGATCTTAATCGTATTGATACCCTGTCCTGAACTCCAGTATTCCACAAAGTGTTTACCATCATAGATTACAAAGATCGAATACGTTCCGGTATCTGAAACACTTAATTGATAAAAACCCTCAGCATCTGATGTCGTTTCACTGATCATATTTGTACCAATGGAATCGATAAATACGCTTGAGGTATCGGAATATCTGACATCCGGGGATGTTGTATATTCATAGAGTTGGACAGTCTTCTGTAGAGGTATGCTGATTCCGAAGTCATAAAGGGAAAGATCATCCGGTCCACTTATCACGACGGGCATAAAATTACCCTCCATATAGATCACCGTGCCACTAACACCTTGCTCAATGGTGACCTTGGAATTGTTATTTTTAAGAATATCAGATATATTTATTCTCTCGTCACTAAAACAAGAAGAGAGAATAAAGATCATAAAAACCAACTCGAAGATAGTTAAAAGTCTTAGTTTCACGGTTTACTCCAATTCTCGTTATTTATATAAAATATGAATAGAGAATATAATATGCAAATATTTAATAGACGGTTTATTCTATCTTTTTCCAAGACTCCCGATAACCTTATGTGCAAAAACTAGGTCGCTGGCAGAAATACGAGTAGAAGGATATTTAGGGTTGGCATTAATAAGTTCAATATCATTATCATGGAATTGAATGACTTTGAAAAGTATACTGCCATTATTCAGTTTGATGATCGCTTTATCGTTATTAAGAACCGTATCAAGAGGGGAGATGATAATAATCTCCTCGGGAGAAAAGAAAGGCATCATGCTGTCATCGTTCAAAGATTTTATCTGCAGGGCATAGGCAAAAGGATCTTTGTTACCTTCGGGACGATTAACTTTCTCGGAAGATAATGATCTTGTGGGTAGATCGGTATCTTTGAAAGCCTCAACTATATTCTTAATTAGAGGTATCTGTTGATTAGTAATATACTCAGGGTGATTGACATCATTGGTCATGCCGGTCGATCTCATTTTTTCTTCTCCGGTCAATAACCAGTTTATATTATAACCCATTTGCAAAAGTTGAAGAATTACATTTTGAGGTAATGAGCGATGTCCTTGTTCATAGGATATATAGGAGCGTAGATGAATTGATAAATCGGCAGCAAATTTCTCCTGACTTTGACCGAGATCTTTTCGTATCATTTTCAGTCGTTCACCAATAGACATAAGCCACCTTTACTGTTTTAGACATTAAATATGCACAAATGTACTTGACAAAAAGCACAATAGTGCATAATATTGCATTGGTGTGCAATATAGTACATATACATTAAACACCAAATAGGGCAGGCAGAAGCAAGTTGAACGATACGAATATTTAAATTTATAACCTGCCTAAGATTCCAAAAAACTATCGAAAGTAATCGTATCTCCAAGTATAGAGGATGTTCATGAATTCTCGAATCGTTAATACGCCGGATTCTTCCATTTTAAGCGGGAATCCTGAAGCCGACACATTGTATTTGAAAGAACTGCTGATCGTTGCCGCACTAAGGCAAACCGATGTTGCCCGGGCATTGGGAGTCAAAAAGACCATAGTCAATAGGGTAGTCCTAAGAAAGGACAATTCAGCCCGTGTTCTATCTTATTTCGAAGAGCTTCATAAACAATACGGAGAAAAACTACAACGATTACGCGTAACCGTCAAGAAATAAATGTAGAAATGTGCAGGTTGTGCAGATATGTGCAACTAATTTAGGAAAATAATTAATTTAATTTATAACTCTCGGAATGAACTCTGATATTCCTTAGGATTTGATTACCATAAATACTTATTAAGAAGATATAAGTTTCCCCACAACAGAGCCATTCGTCGCATTCTTGACGTCTTCCAAGATCTTTTGAGTGTGTTTTTCATCAACTTCGATCGTGACCGTGACGTTTTCTGCAAATTGTTGATCAAATGATATGATATGATATTGGTTGACTACTCGCATGACGTTCATATTAGGGTAAATTATTAATATTACTTGATAAATATGCGATAAATAATTACAATTGAGTAGGTATTGTAATAAAAGAATTATCCGGAGGCAAATTTATGCATCATATGTATATGTGATGCTGGTTTGAGGAATATCTATAATGACAAAGTTGAAAAATATTGACTTAAAATTCTTACTTCAAAAAAAACATGGGATAAATTACGTGAGGGGATATGGCTTATATCGTGGTTCATATTCTTTACGATGCTTATAGAAGAAGAGCCATTGAATGCAGACCTGATTATACAATCAATATTCATGGGGATAATGATGGTGATATTTATGCGATTTTTCGAACACAAACAAAGAAAAAATACGATCAAATATCTAAGGGGTACAGTTGAGAGCTAAACTATTAAATTCCTTCGGTATAGGTCAGCGAACTTCAGTGTTTGACTTAAGGATTCTTTTTTAAAGAAAAAGCTTGAGTGATGTTATCTACGAATCAATTGGTGCTGCGGCATTATTTGTGCTTGTTATGATGGTACTTCTTGAAGAAGAACTGGATATTGGGTTGATCATTGGGTCAATTATTTATGGAATAGTAATGGTGATACCGACAAGATTTAATGAACACTATCATAGAAGAATTTTGATCAAGTATTTAATGAAAGAAAACAAACATGGAAAATAAACCGATATTGAAATTTGCGATCTTTATGATATTTGTAAGCATTATGAACTTTATTACACAGGTCTATCTTCCTGATAAAACATTTGATTTATTGGATGTAGTCGTATTTATTGTCATACATACCATCGTTTTTCTTCTGTTCATTCCTTTTATTAGAAAACTGGATAAAATGGATAAGCGAAAGCAGGCAAAGTGGGGAATGATTGAGTATTTGATTATATTCTATTTATCAATGATTTTGTTTAAAACACATTTCGTCAGTAATACAGTAGCAGAATATTATTTATGGTTAGAGAATTTACTCCCCATACTAATGACATTTGCATTTATTCGAAACTCTAGTAATAGCTTTAAAAATAAAAAACTGATTTTTGTCGAAACTAAAGCATTAAACCGATTATTTGGTGGGATCTTGTTGTTGGTCGCTTTATTCTTTTTGGCAAATAAACCATTAGAAAGTATTTTACCTAAGTTATTTGCCTGGATTGAGGTTTCAATTGCTTATGCGGCATTATTCTTTGCACGAAAGCTCGATCCTATATTTGAAATAAAAGAAGATACTTAATAAATAACAACTTTCCCTATTACCGAACCACTCGTCGCATTCTTTACTTCATCCAATACTTTTTCAGTCAAAGTTTCATCAACTTCGATCGTGACTGTGACATTTTCGGCAAATTGTTGATCAAATGAAATGATGTGGTATTGGTTGACCACCCGCATAATGATAGGGTGTTGCTCATAGGTCGAGGTGAAGTGGAGTTTATCGCCGACTTCGATTGTTTTGATCTTTGCCGCATCAAGTGTATCGGCTGCCGATTGCCCGTAAGCGCGGATCAATCCACCCGTACCCAGTTTTGTGCCACCGTAATAACGAATTGAGACAATCAATACATTGGTCAGATCCAAGCGTTGGATCGCTCCGTAGATTGGCTTACCGGCGGTTCCTAAAGGTTCACCGTCATCATTATAACGGAATGTCATATCGTTTCCGTTACCCAATTGCCAGGCATAGCAATGGTGGGTGGCATCGTAATATTTCTTTTTAACATCATGTAAGATCAATTCGACTTCATTAATATCATTTACCGGATAGGCATAGCCGAAGAACTTGCTTCCTTTGATCGTGATCTTGCTTTCTGCCTGAGATTTGATTGTTTTATATTTCATTTAAGGTGAGACGCGATAAATCGCGTCTTTGCATTTATTTCAAATAAGTAAATTTTTCAGCAATAATTGTATCATCAAAATGTAGAGCGACGATATAAATACCTGAACTTAGATCGTTAGGAATAAACTGTAGATCATGCAATCCGCTGTTAAGATAATTTTCGGCAAGTGATCGTGAATAAACTTTTCTTCCCAATAAGTCATAGATGGCAAGTTGTCCCTGCAAATTATCCTCTAAGAGCACGTATGAGAGATTTAGAGCTTGTGTGGTGGTCAAAGGATTAGGATACAAAGATGCAAGCTGGTCGGCACTGAGAGCCGTAAATGAGAAGGAACCTGTAACATCATCAGCATCTGAACCGATAGCAATGATACAATCATTGAATTGGCCACCAACGACAATAATAGGAGTAGATCCTATATGGCTCACTTCACTTTGATGTCCGTTAAGACAGATCAAATTGGCATCGGTTCCTGCCGGGAATAATGTTTCAAATAGTAATATCTGATCGGGTAATCCGCTGATCTTAAAATATGAAACCATCGGATCTGCCGGAAGGCTGATATTTTCATCTAAAGACGTGATAATATTAGAAATGTTATTGTCAAAGGAGATCGTTTCCATGTTAACAGCATCATCAAAGGGATAAAGGAAGTTATCTGCAGAATAGGGACCGCACAAGATTTGCGCACTTCCCCAATCTTTTAATGCTTCTTCAAAAGTAGCTCCCTGATCTATCAGTTCATCCCGAATAGATTGTAAGGCCGATGTATTTACGATGCGATCCCAAATATTGTGAATAATATTATCATCGGTGGTGGAAAATCGTTTATCGAGATAGAGATTAAAACCGGCATTATCATACCATAAATTATTATGATTGATTGCATAATTCCAATTTCTAGTATAATCATTAATATATTGGTGGTAATCATTTACACTTGGATACATATACTCCTCGAACCAGACTGATGACATTTCTAAGTAAAATCTATCTCCATCTCTATATTTGTAACCTAACTGAAAAACGTGGAATAGTTCATGAGCGCACGTGACACTTAATCCCTCAAATCCATAGGTATAAAATATCGTTGGATCATTTAATTGTGTACTTAAGAGTAAAAATGCTGTATATATATTTGGTTCAATTTGTTGATCCGTATATGTCATCCCATAATTATATCTATCATCTTTAAAATAAATATCAATTTCTGGTGATTCTGTATTATCTATTGGAGGTATCTTATATCCCAAAGAATCATGTAATTCCGAAAATGAATTATCCAAGAATTCCGCAGCCTTGATCACGAAATCCGGAATTGAGTCGTTAAATGTAAAATCTTGCGGGACTTCATGGTCACCGGAATTATCATAATGGATCAGAAAATGACCGCCGGGTGAAAGATACTCTTCTGCACGAGTGGGCCGTGATGTGCTACCAAATGTTTGGAAAGGTTTTAGAAAAGTCCGAGCGGCCTGGTTATCAGCAGGTTTTGCAAACATCGGATTGAGCGCAAAAGCGATCAAGAGGAAAGAATATAGGATTTTTCTGATCGTCATCATGTTATATAATATTAGGTGATAGGTTATTGTAAGGATTCAATAGTTTTGCCGAGCTGCAAGATGCGTGTTTCTTCATAAAGATTGCCAAGGACCTGTAATCCAACCGGGAGACCTTCAGCTGAATTTCCAATAGGAACTGATAATCCCGGGATACCGGCAATATTGATAGAAACGGTAAATATATCACTTAAGTACATAGCCATTGGATTGTTGACATGTTCGCCTATCTTAAATGCGGGAGTCGGACAGGTTGGTAAAAGAATAGCATCGACATCTTTATAGGCTTTTTGAAAATCTTCATAGATCAGTCTGCGAACTTTTTGAGCTTTGGCGTAGTAGGCATCATAATATCCCGATGATAGTACATAGGTTCCCAGCATGATACGTCGTTTTACTTCAGCACCAAAACCATATTCACGATTGACCGAATAGAAATCATTGATACTTTCAGCATTATTTGATGTTCGGACACCATAGCGCACACCGTCAAAACGAGCTAGGTTGCTGGATGCTTCGGCGGTTGCCAGGATATAGTAAACGGCAATCGAGTAGGAGAGATGAGGTAAAGTGATCTCTTTGATCTCTTTGCCTGATTTTTTTAATTTAGCTATTGTTTCATCAACCCGAGCTTTTACATCAGGATGTAAACCTTCTTTAAGTAGATGAAAAGGAACGCCTATGGTCTTTACCGTATCATTGTCGATCTTTCCAACATAATCGTCAACGTCGATATCTGTAGAAGTGGCATCTTTTTCATCCTTACCCGCAATGATCTGCAACAATTCGGCAGATTGTTTTACGGTTCGGGTAATAGGGCCTATTTGATCAAAAGATGAGGCAAAAGCAGTGACTCCATAACGGGACACACGACCATAGGTGGGTTTTAAACCGACGACTCCGCAAAATCCTGCGGGCTGACGGATTGAACCGCCAGTGTCCGATC